>Ga0098051_1000050_pt1 | contig 45949 bp, 58 predicted proteins | sample 14BtaG_FD_77069 | JGI IMG/M metagenome (GOLD analysis project Ga0098051, IMG submission 77069) | Marine viral communities from the Subarctic Pacific Ocean - 14B_ETSP_OMZ_AT15311_CsCl metaG | ecosystem: Environmental > Aquatic > Marine > Oceanic | place: Pacific Ocean | collected 2015-01-18 | reverse complement strand
AATATAGACAGTGCAGAGCAAGAAATTCAAGAAGGCGAGATATTTGCCGACGATGCAAGGTTTGGAGGGGCTGGATTTGATATCAAACCAATCTCTCGCGCGAGGATCCGTCATGTTAGATATTATGACACAGATGAGCCAAAACGCTATGATGAAGGGCAAGATGTTGGAATGCCTGAAAAGAAAGTGTATGGTGCTGATGTTCCCGGCTTAACTAATCAAGTTACTGACTGGGCGAGATCAAACCAAGAAGAAGTCATCCAAAATATGCCGAAAGAAGATGGCAAGATTAATTTAAATAGATTTATGATCTTTGGTGGTTCTTATGAAGACACCGCAAATGCATCGGGTCGTGCAGAACTAATGAGGCGGCTAGTAGGACAGCGTGTTAGTGGTGATATGAAACAAAACAAAGACACCGAAAATAATCTAGATGCAAATTTAATCGGTGATATGAAAGCAATGGTGGAAGGTGAATGTGAAGATGTGACAAATTATTGGATGGAAAGATATGCTCAGACATTTCTTGATTATGAAGTGCTCGAAGACGGCGCCGATAGCGTTTATATTAAACCCTCTGCTCAATTTGTTGCTAAATGGGATGTGAGTGATTGGAAAAGACTCCCAAGTAACGCAGAAGAAGTAGTGTGGAATTCAGTTGATGAATTAAACGATGCAAATGGTTATGGTGATATATTTGTGCCTTCGAAACACGATACTCCCACAATCCGCAGGATCCGCGAAGAAATACACTTATCTATTCCTATTAACTTTGAGCATCCTGAGATTTATGGGGGTAGGTATATGGTCATGTCATCTGAACTTAATGACGCTGGGCAAAATATTGATACTAAGATCGATGATGCTCGCGATGCTTGGGAAGAGATTCTTACACAGTACTTCAAGCGAGAAGGACAGATGGAAGGCGGTGCCTATATTAAACTAGCCAGAGAAATTGAAGATGGTGAGGTCTCATCTTACGAGTGGGATGTTGAGACTGACGGCGATTATGACGACTCATACGAATCTACCGCAAGATACTCTCATTATTATGATCCAGAAGATTTAGGATTAAGTATGGAAGTGCTTATGCAGATTCTTGATTCTCGCGACTTTAAAATTGAATTGAGAAAACAACTCTTAGATGCGCCAAGAAAAGAAGAGAACACACGATATTACTTACAAATGAACGCCACAACAGTGGAACACGCTGGAGAGGCTAAATATACCGCTATATTCTCGATTAACGCCGATGAACCCGATATTATGGTTGGGTTATTCAAAGAGCTTGTAGAGGGCGAGATGGACGACGAAGACAACCTTAACGTGGTGTTTAACAGAGTGTTAGCTCAGTTTGTGAATGCTCGCCAACCATCGCATATGCAAACAAACGAAAGTATAGTTAAAACATGGAAAGGATTTTTAAATTCATGAGCAAATATATGCAAGATCCAGACTTTCTTTTTAGCGTTTTAACTATGATGGTAAAAAAGAATGGTGGACAAATAATAATTACTGAAGAAGAAATGAAAAATGTTTCCAAAGGTGACCTAATTGGTATGTATTTTGAGCCAAAAACAGGAAATTTAATACTTAAAGAAGTTGATCCAGAAGATATGTTAAAAGCAACAACTATCGCAAGCGATAAAACAGATAAGGTATATGACAATTAAAATGATTGATAATTTTAGAAAATTAAATATTCATTTTGATGCCGAATCTTTAAGAGAGGCTTATGAGTATGCTGTCACTAATATTGGATTTAGTGGAGATCTGGTAAATTGTATCAGTATTACAAAAACTGAAATTGGGTCTGCTGAGCAAAGGGGCATTTTTTGGTCAAGAAATGATGACTACGAGGAAATTCAAGTTGAAAGACAAGTTAACGAAGAGGCCTATAACATTTTTGTACCTATTCTGATGAATACTTATTTTAAAAATGTGCATGATACACTTTCTAAACATTATAGATTAGGCCGCGTCAGAGTTTTAAAACTTGACAGTAGAACTTGTTTGAGTTATCATAGAGATCCGGAGAATCGCCTTCACATACCAATTATTACAAATCCTGGGGCTTTGATGGTTGTTGACAGTAAAGTACAACATATGTTGGCAGATGGTTCAGTATACTATATGAAAACTACTAATTATCACTCAGCTATGAATGGCGGCGACAAACCAAGAGTACATTTAGTGGCTACTATTTTAGATGAAAATAAAGATGAAGAGCTATACGAAATTTACGGAGGGGAATAAAAATGAATATGTTGTTTCAAAAATTAAGCTTATACCTAAAAAAATTAGCAGACCTTACAATTGGCAGGTGCTGCTGTTGTTGTGGTTGTTGGAATTCTGCAAAATGTGCAGGCAACTGTGAGTGAAACTCCTACTTGAAAATTGGCGAAAGTTTATTACCGAAGATTACGAGCCGGTTACAACTCTTCGTATATTCGACTTTGACGAAACTATAGCCCATACAACGTCAGAAACACGTGTCACAGCCCCTGACGGCTCAACTGCCACCCTACGTAACCAAAAAGAGTTTGAAGACTATATGAAGGCAGCTGCGGCTAAAGAAGGGGTTGAAACATTTGATCCTGTAAGAGATTTGCAAGAACTTGGGTACAAAATTGACTTAAGTGATTTTTCAATAGTTAAAAATCCACTTGAAATTACTGTTGTTACTGATATCATGCGAAACTTTACCACAGATTCAAGAACATACGTTTTAACTGCAAGACGAGGCAACTCTCTTGGACCAATTATGGATTATTTGGATCAAATTAATATTGACTCATCTCAGATTAGACCAATCGCAACACAAGGCGAATCTAAGGGTGATGTTATGGTTGCCATGATGAAAAATAAACTCATGGATGACGGAAAATCAAATATTAATCGTATTGAGTATTATGAAGATTCTCAAAAAAATATTGACGATGTGTTGGCTAAAATATGTGATAACCCTGAAATAAGTGATGTGAAACCTATTAATTTTAAACTTATCATCTATAAAGTAGTTAAAATTGAGAATGGTTATAAATTAGAAACGCGGACTTGCTAATTCACAACTACTTAAAGACGTGGAGGGTATACAATGTCTGATAATGGAAATGGGTGGGAAACCTACTCAAAACTAGTTTTACAACAACTAGAAACTATGGCTAACGGAATCGAAGGACTACGTTCAGAACTACAAGTTGTCAAAGAACAATTAAGTGAATTAAAAGCAAAAGAAGACCGAGTTCAAGATTTGAAAACTTGGAAAGAAAAAATGGATGATGTTGCTTCCCCTAGTCAACTACAAATGAAGTTTGACGAAGTTGAAGAATTAAAAGAATTTAAAACTAAAGCAGTCACAATTTTTATGATTGTGCAAGCAATAACTGGTTTTCTTTTAGCATACAATCACATAATTTAGTTGCTAAATTTAATTGTTAGTGTTATGTTAAATTATAATGTTACACAATAAGATTAAGCTAGGCGATATTGTTAGCTTATATTTTTCTGAAAATTATCAAAACATCAAATTAGGTATCATAACCGATTTAAAAAAAGACAATTTTATTGTAAAATGGATATGGTATGATAAATTATTTTTCATGGACGATGAACATGAAGTGTTTAATGATCTAAACAAACAATACTTACTAACAGAGACACAGTATGATAGGAATGATTTGAATACTTGTCTAAAACTAGTGAGTTGTGGTTATTGATATGGCATGGAAAAATTTAGATGAGGATAGATTGAGACAAATTATAAGACAGATATCTGGTAAAACACCCAATCCAGACGATAAATTGATAAATCCTTGTTACGTTAATTGTAAAGGTAAAAATAAAGAAGAAAAATGGTTCTGGGTGCCGGCCCAAAGAGCCCATAAAAGATTATTTTGTGGAGCTAAGGTTTATGTTGTTGATTACGAATTTGATGAATTTGATAGAGTTTTAATCTATGATGGAAATTTTTTGTTTGCGGTACCTTTTGAAGAATTAGAAGAAGTAGGATTTAATTAATGTTATTTACGTTTAATTATTTTTGGAAATTTCTAATTTGTCTTGTAGGAACTTGGATTTTCTATGGTTTCTTCGGATATGAGGTAACAATGGTGACGTTGATGTCAATGTTGGTAGCTTTCAAATTAAAATCTACTAATCATGTTATATAAAATATTTTTTGTAGTAGCAATATATTTATAAACTGTTAAAATGCAACAAGAAAAAGAATTTGGATACTCCAGCGCCGAAAAATTGCAGGTAGGCGATATCGTTGCTTGGTCTAAGTTTTCAGAAGAAATGAATGACTGGGTTGAATATCTAGGTATTCTTGTTGATATACAAAATGAAGTACGTTCAAATCGCCTTGTGTCAATTTCTAAAGTAATTCCTTTGGATGATAATAGTACCGAACTTTCATTTTTCACCTTTACTTTAAGGCTAGTATCACAAACTTCTAAAGAAAACAATATATGATTGATAAGCTAACTATTTATTTTAAGCCAGGTAATTTATAATGGATGACATCCTAAAAGATTTAATTAAAAAATTCATGCCATTTGCGCAGAAACACATAGGTTTTACGAGCCCCCCAAGATTATTTTTGAAAAGAGATAAGTCAAACGCAAAAAACCCTTTGGGTAAAACAGCATATTACGACCCTGAAGATAAATCAGTGTTTTTATATATTTCAGGACGACACCCAAAAGATATTTTACGCTCACTTGGACATGAATTAGTGCATCATAAGCAACATTGTGATGGTATGTTTGACGGTTCTGAATACCTTGGACCGGGCTATGCACAAAAAGATCCGTTGATGAGAAAGGCTGAAGAATTAGCTAATAAAGACGGCAGCATGTGTTTGAGAGACTTTGAAGACATGCTTAAAGAGAAAAACGAGACTATTTATTACGAACATCTACAAGAAGGAGACTATAAGATGTCATTCAATGATTGGAAAGAAAAAGAAATTGGTACGCTTTTATCTGAAGCGTGGGGATTTAAATTTAACACCCTTGAGGAGTTTAATGAGTTTAATGGAAAAGGTGAGTTACAAGCAGAGAGCGAAGAAGAAGTTACTGAAGAAGCGGTTACCGAAGAAGCGGCTGAAGAAACCGTTGAGGAATCCGTTGAGGAGGATGTAACTGAAGCTGCTGATGCCGATGAAACACTTGATGAGGGCGAAGACGCTGAAGAATTAGAAGAAGGCGAAGACGCTGAAGAATTAGAGGAAGGGGGCTTAGCCGATCGCGATACTAACTCGGATCGCACTGCTGGCCGTGCTGCCGGTGGTAGATTTAAGAAGGCAGCAATGTCTGAAGCTCAGGTTCGTCAAATTCTTAAGAAAGCAATTGAGATTGTGCAAGAAAACAAGAAGTCTTCAAAAAAGGATTGATTTCGTGAACGGTAAATATAAAAGTTAAACGTAAATTTGAACTTAAAAAAATAAAAAATAAGTTCATTTACAAACTTTTGTTATTACAAACAAACCAGGAGCAAGACATGCCGCTAGATTCAGAATGGAGAAATTTTTTAAACGAAGATATTAGTGAAAAAAACATCTTTACTTATATCCAAGGTCTCCAAGAAATAATATCAAAGTTTAAACCGCGCACCATGACGGAGCAGCGGCGTTTTGCGCTGGCCTCACAACATCTTCGCGAAGTCAAGCGATACGCTCGTAGAATGCAAAATGAAATGCAAGTACTTCAAGAGAAAGTGGGTATCTTAGAAGAATCACTGGGTGACGAATAATGGGTGGTGCAGCGGGCCACATGAGCCACCCATTTGATTTGAATTCGGTTGATACCGGTAATGATTTATTAGACTTTTTCGAAAAAGCTAAAAAGTTTGTTGAGAAAGAATCTGCCGGCGCAGTAAAAATAGACGGTGTTAACGTATCATTTAAGGTTGTTGAACATAATGGTGTTCATCAATTTGCTGTTGATCGCGGATCAATGAAAGAAATAGATATCAGCGGAATCACAATGGACAGAGTTGACCAGAGATTTCCTGAAGGTCACGGCATGAGGCCGGCCATAAAAACTCTCTTGATGATTTTAAACAAATCTCTGAGAAATATTAAAGATGAGTTAGAAATATTAGGAATGTGGGACGATGCGACGTTATTTCTTAACACAGAATATGTTGCCGGAACTACAAACGTCACAAAATACGATGAAAACTTCTTAGCCATACATGGTATGAACCAGTTTTATCAAAGAACAGCTAAATCAGGGGCGAGCAAGGGTAATGTAAGACCCGGTGCAGAACGCCCTGATGGATTAAAAGCACCGAGTAGTGAAGTTCTTTATGATCCAAAAGTAATGGCTAAATTAATTAAAAAATTAAATGTTGTTGCTAACGAATATGGATTTCAAGTCTATGGTTCTGTGCCAACACAAAGATTAGAAGGTACAGATATTGATTTTTCTTCTACTTTGTCTCAACCTTTTACTATTCAGGTATCAGATGACAGGGAGATAACCAAATCTCTTAAGGATTGGCTTTCTGAGGCTTCTAACCCACGTTATAAGACTGTTAAGCTTAAGAATGGTAAGAAGACCCATCCTTTGCATAAAGAGCTTTACAAGGCCATTCTAAGCGGTTCTCCGGCTATTGTTGATCTTATTGAAGATGCTGATGCTGAAGCTGCTATATATGGTGCTATTTTTATGCATGCAACTCGTATGCTCGGTAATGATGTGTTACGAGGTCTAACAAGCCCCATGGGTAACGTTATGGACCACGAGGGTGTTGTTTTACGTGACGACAAATTATTTGGGATGAACCCAGTGAAAATTACTGGAGAATTTATTCTTGGTGGAATGGGTTCCGCATTTCAAGATGATACCTCTTTGAATGAAGACGAAGAAGATTTTGTAGGGTACGAACACAAACCAGTAAAGGAAGACGAGGATGAGGATCCTGTAGTTGATGCTGATTACACCGGAGAAACAATCGCCTTTGTGCCCGGTGCATTCAAGCCCCCGCATATGGGTCACCTAAAAATGGTTGAACAGTATGCTAGAAGAAGTGATATCGACCGCGTAATTATTTTAATTTCAAGCCCCAAGAAGAAAAACCGTATGTTAGATGACGGTACAATCGTGAATGCCGAGCATGCTGAAGATATTTGGAAGCTTTTGTTAACATCTGCCGGCTTATCTGATAATCCAAAAGTGGATTTAAGAATATCTCAGGAACCATCACCTATAGGTGGTACACTTGATATGATTGGTAAGAATGGAATTCTCAAGGCCGGCGATAAAGTTATATTGGGTGCCAGCGATAAGCCCGTAGATGAAGAATCTGATATTCCAGATTGGCACCGGTGGCTTTTTGTAAGTGATAAAGATGTAAAAGAAGGTGTTGAAGTTATGGATTTAGAATCTAATGCTGTACAGGCTTTTAATCGTCAAGGAGGCACCGCTTTCAGGGCGACTGATATGAGATCTTTAATTTCAAAAGCTAAAACTGATATTAATGCTATAGACGAATTAGAAGAGTTTGTTGGTGAGGATAATGTTTTTGAACTTCTCGCAATATTTGGAATAGGGCCAAGGCAGAGCGAAGTTAACGAAGCGACTGTGAGTGCAGCAGTACAGGGCGCGCCAGCAGTTAAACCAAACTTTCCGGGCCTTGACGTCCCAGACGAAAACGCTGAACAAGAAAGAAAAAGCAGACTTAAAACAAATAAAACAGAAAATGTTGATTTAAGTATGTTAGATGAAGTTATGAAACTAATTATAGGAAAAGGCATATCACAATGAATGAAGAAACTATCAGAAGTAGTATAAGACAAGCTATACGCATTGTCAAGAAGAAAAGACTCTTAGCAGAGCAGAAAATGAAATCTGAAGAGGCTTTATTGCGGGAGTACGTACGCAAATTAATCAACGTTGAAACACGTATTTTGTCAGAAGCAGCAACTCCTGACAACGATCCTGCTCCACACGGGAATACTGGAATCAATGTTCTTGAAGATCTTCTTAAAAAGATTATTCCAATTTTAGAAACAGATTATAAATTACTTACGACAAGTGGGGAACAAAGAGAATCTTTTAGATCTCATGTCATTAATGCAGTTGTTGGTGCACTAACACCGGTGGAAGCTAATAATGATGCAGAATTAAATGAGCCATCGCCTGAAGTACAAGAAGAAATTGATATAGATGTCGTGGATGACAATGACCCGACCGATAAATTTATTGATATTAACCCGGACGCAGCAGAGCCTGAAGAAGAAAAAGACCCAATAGATGATTTTGGTATTGAAGGTGCTGATGTAACCGGTAGAAATATGGCATATGCTAGCTTTAAGAAGATTGAAAGTTCCATTGTTGATGCTTATGATTTACTTTCTAACTCTGAAGATCAAGATTTATTTTATGATTATTTAATTGCCAATCTAAAATTATACTTTGATAAATTTGAAAAAGAACTTGATGTTAATGTGTCAGAACCAACAAATCAAGCATATGATACAGCCAAACAAACACAACCTGATAATGCTAACACAGATAATGAATTAGATTTTAACTTATAATGATTTCTAAAACTAAACATAAAAGTATTATTAATAAATTAAGAGATAATAATCTTGTTAGTGATGATTTATTAGTATTAGTTAATATTATGTCATTAGAAGATATTATAGCATTAAAATTTGAACTGTCAAGTAAGTTTTTTAAAAATCGTATGTATGGGTTTGACATATGGAGAAATTCAAAGTATATTGTTCAGGAAGCTATGCTCAAATTTGCAATATCAGCCACAGAATCAAAAAAAGATGCCGCTCGGTTTCTTGGTTTAGATTATCTTTCTTTTGGAAAGTTAGTTAAGAAATATGATGTACAGCATTTTTTTGATAAGAAAGGCTTCTAACATAATCTTTGAACAAATTAATAATGAAATGCACGTGAGTCCGGCACTTTATACACAACGAACGTTCCATATCTATCATGAACGTTCTGCCCTCGGGGGTTTAAATAAATAAACTGTAGGTTAGCTGTGGTGAGCAAGAGACCCACAACCGGACATTTCTTATAAACATTCTATTTATTTTAGGAGCTTTATATGAAAAAACTATATTTTATTGCCGCGCTTTTAATTGGATGTGCCGCAGAATTACAAACTGAGTCAATATCTGATATTGAAGAAGAAATATTAGAACCAGTAGGGATAATCCCAAATCCGGATTGTCGACACATTGATGTTGGTGATAAGCCTTGTAACTTTAGATTATTAAATCATGATGGCGAGGTCTGGGACCTTTATGATCACAAGGGTGACATTATTGTTATAGATTTTTCTACTATGTGGTGCGGGCCTTGTCAGAATGCAGGCCACTTTGCACAGCCTTTGCAAGATGAATATAACGAAGAAGGATTCCAATTTGTTACTATACTCATTGATGGCTATATGAGTGGAATTGAACCAACTGAAGAAGAAATAGATGAGTGGGTTGTTTCCCATGACATAACTTCTTCGCCAGTCTTAATGGGTTCTCGCGAGAAAATGTTTGACCCGGCGTCAATAGAAGGTTATGCTATATCGGGGTTCCCAACATATATTTATATTGATAGAGATATGAAGTTCTATAATGGACACACAGGGTTCTCTGAAGAATACACAAAACAATTAATAGAACAAGGTTTATAATGTGGAAAGTATATAAATATGATGGCTCATATATCATGGGCACATTAATAAGCAAACATTCAACAGAATCAGCGGCTATGCGCGCCGCTACAAAGAATATTCATTTTTCTTCAACAGAGAAAAAGAAAAATAATGGTGTAATCACAATATGGTTAGATGATGAAAATTATTCACCAGTTGGATGCATTATTAAAAAATGTAAAAAATAAGGGGATGCCATGGTTTCGACAGGGTAAGAAAGAGGAAAAGTGCAAGCAGTCAAACGTACTAGCAGACTTTAAACGCAGATACAAAAAATAATTGCTAATAACAATAACCATTTCGAATCTGTCCGCTTAGCGGCTTAATCGGGAGGTTGATTAGAACCTTCTTTCCAATCTAATCAAAACAACAGATAAGTTGCAAAAATCAAATCATCTAAGGCAACAGGACGGTAAGCTTTGGAATATAACCGTCTACCCACTCAGTTAGGGGATATAAAAACTGATAAGCTTGTGAATGACTACAATTAGACTTATTCTGGACGCGGGTTCGACTCCCGCCGTCTCCACCATATTATAAGGGGTGTATAAAATGTTTAATTGGATTTTTAAAAAAGATAAAAAGCAAAAAGCTGATAGTGTTATAAAAGAACGATTAGAAGACACAATTGAAGAAGCGCTTTGGGAAATTAAAGAACAATTTGATTTAGAAACTGAAGAAGTTGAAAGAACAGTGTTAGATAAAAGAGAAAATGTTGAGTATATGAGAAAAAGTTTAAAACGCGACCTCTAATTAAAATGTGTGGAATGGAGATAAAAATTACTTTGAGTTTCAAGTTGGTGATATAGTCCAAGAGGACATATCAATTATTTATTGGGAAGAGGAACCTATGACTGGTATTGTAATTAATATAGAAAACCATGTATATTTTTTAGGTGACCCGGATTATGAGATTTATCAAGATCAATTAACCATATATTGGTTTAAAACTGGCCAGATTGAGTATATTCCTTCAGATTTTATTAATTTAGTTTCAAGATGAATGAAAAAGCTGTATAATTAAAAATAGGAGAATATTTTACTAATATGATTATAAAAATTGCTTTTTATAAAGGCCCCGGCAGTTGGATTAATAAAATTGTGCGTTGGTGGACAAAAAGCAAGTATAGTCATGCTGAATTAATATTGCCTAATGAAATAACTTGGATTAGTATTTCACCTGTGCTGACAGGCAAAGTTTCAGCGCGCTCCATTTATGATGTAAAAAATTTACAAGATTGGGATTTTTTAAGTTTTGAATTAAGTTGGAGAAAGCCCGTACGAGATTATCAACTTAAGCAACTAAATAGCTTTATAAGTGAAACCAACGGAGCTAAATACGACTGGACCGGTATGATTTGTTCACAAATATTTCCATATTTAATTAAACATAGAGATAAATGGTATTGTTCTGAATGGATAGGCCATGCTCTTGTTAAAGCTAGGATAGTAATGTGGGATGATTTGTATATCTATAGAACACCAAATCTTTCACCCGGCAAACTGTACGATGTTTTGAAAAATTACAAGCCAAATTACAAATGAAATACAAAGTAGATGAATGGGTAATTTATATACCCTATCCCAATGACGAAATAGAATCATTAGCAAAAATAAAAAAAATAGCTGTGATTTTAAACATATTGCCGAAAGACGACTTTTATGATTATGAAATCTTCATCGATGGTGAAGGTAAAATAAAAAAAGTTAGTGAAGATAAACTTTTTCCGAGACCTGAACCTACGTATTAGTAGGGATGGCACTCAAAACAATCAAAAGACTGCTTTTGTTAGCGTCTGGTCTTATGGCTGGGTGCACTCAAGACTATGCTGTAGTGGCTGGTGGTAAAACCGAAACTGTTGTAATTACAGAAACGGTTACTGAAACCGTTACGGTTACAGAAGAAATAGAAGTACCGGTATATATTGAAGTGGAAGTACCAGTAAATGAAGGTGTGATCTGGATTGATTCGTTTACACAACACATGTCTGTTGACGGAATAGATATTCTATGGGTAGTTGATCGTTCAGGTTCTATGAATCGTTTTAATGCTGAGTTGTTGGCTGGTGTTGAGGCCATGCTGCTAGCACTACCTACCGCTGATTGGCGATTGGTTATGATTAGTGCTGATGCACGTAAATCAGTTCTTAGTACTGAATTTCCTTTAGTCCCGGGCGATGATATTGATGATGCCGCTGCAATGCTAGCAACCCTAACTTCCGCGCCTTTTGAAGAAGGATTTAATTCTGTATACGACTACATTAATCATAACCCTTACTCTTCAACCTGGATGCGCCCTGATGCTGGCTTATTAGTTGTATTTGTTTCTGATGAAGAAGAACAGAGTCACGTAGAATACCCCGCAGTATCAGATTTTTTAAGTTGGTATGGTTCTCTTAGAATGGGCTCTGTTTTTATGGCTAGTATAATAAATGTTGAAGCTGATTATACTCTTTGTGACTTACCCCCAAATCCAATTGATGTAGGCGATCGTTATATGGAAGCCACAAGTTTAATTGGTGGTGTAATAGTTGATATATGTGATGAGGATTGGTCACCTGGGGTCACTGATGCTACCCACTCAATTGAACCGATTGAAGAAGTAAAACTTACTCACAAAGCTGAAGTGGACTCTATAAGAGTATTTATTAACGGTGCTTTAAACTATGATTGGTATTATGTGGAATCTGAAAACACTGTGTATTTTACTATACTTCCAAGTGCCGGTGAACTAGTTGAAATAGGATACCGTTATATTGAAATTGACACTGGTAGTTAATTTAACTTTTTAATTAACTGTGGTATAATTATCAGCATACAAGGAGTCATCATGACAATACACAACGAGATGTTTGATAATAAAAAACCTACAATTATGGTTTCAGGCGGATTTGATCCAGTCCATGCCGGCCACATAAGAATGATCCGCGCAGCTGCAAAACACGGAGATGTAATAGTAATTGCAAACTCTGATGCTTGGTTGCATGATAAAAAAGGATTTGTATTCATGGATTTTACACAAAGAGCAGAGATTTTAAACTCTATTAAAGGAGTTGTGCTTGTCGATTCGGTTGATGATTCAGATGGCACAGTTTGCGAGGCTATAAGGCGCCTCAAACCTACATATTTTGCAAACGGCGGTGATCGTGGAAAGCACAATACACCAGAGCAAAATGTATGTGATGAGATGGGTATCAAAATGCTCTGGAGTATTGGCGGTGATGAGAAAGTGGCAGCTTCGTCAGAATTAGTAAAAAATGTTGTTAATGTGTTGGGCCCGAACAGGAGGTTGTCCGACAAATCAAAAAAATAGGGTTGACAGTAAACAAAAAAAGAATTATATTATGAGTACAAATATAGAAAATAATGATATGTCTAACCCATTTGAATATAAAACACTTAAATTAGATGCTGCTTACCGGCCAATTGAAATTATTAGCGGAACTGAAGCTTTGGTCATGTGTTTAATAGGAAAAGCCAGAACAATTGAGACATATGACAAATTTATACATTCACCAAGTAAAATATTTAAAATCCCTTCTGTCATCGTTCTATGTCGTGTGATTAAATTTAGGTTCAATGCCTTACACTGTAATAGAAAAAGTATTTTTGCTAGGGATAACCATATATGTCAATATTGTGAGAAATCATTTGGTGATAAAGAATTAACACTTGACCATATATTACCGAAGTCAAGAGGCGGGGATAAAATATGGACAAATATAGTTGCTGCATGTAAAAAATGCAATCAAAAAAAAGGTAATAAAACACCCGACGAGGCTGGCATGACTTTAATGAAAACGCCTAAAAAGCCTAAAAATAGTTTTTTTGACACAAAGTCAAATATACAACAAATCTGGAAAGATTATTTATGGTACTAAGGAGGTATAATGTCCATTTATAAAAAATTACAGGGACTTGATTTAAACAGTGATGCTACGATTAGCTTGCGTTATAGTGAAGGAACTGATGTGTTTGTACACAACGAAACAGAAGTTGAGACAGCAATGTCAGAGACTGATGTTATTAATAGGTTTAGTGAGTTAATCGCGACCCCTGGCCTTCGTGCTCAAACAAGATGGGGCGAAGATATTCTAAATGAATTGAGAGATTCAGGTTTTCTAGAAGAATATGAGAGAGACTACACATTCAGTGATTTTCTTTCAGAAACTATCCAAGAAAACTTTTATGATTTTAGTTTTATTGAAGCTTCAACTGAAAAATATGATCACAAAAGAGGATTCTGTACGTTATCAACAGAAGTAGAGATCCCATATTCAAATTTAATCAGCGCTCAACCCTGCTTAATTGGCTGGGATGTAGTAGTTGAAACACCACTTGGAACACTCAATATAGAATAGATACTATATATTAGTATGGAAACGGCGGCCGAGTTAACAATACTTTTTTTAGTAATGTTCTTGGCTGCTTTTTTCTGTTTTAGGATTATATTATTTCCAAAAACAATTAACTCAGCAGATAGAATTCATGAATTTCAAAAAAACATATCACCAAAATGATAGAGTTTCGGTTAAATCTTTCGCCGGCCCGTATGTTAGTGTTCTATTAAAAAAAAGGTACATAGCACACGAATCTGAACTCAAAATAGGTATAAATGGTTGGGAAGCACAAATTTATAAACAAAAAGATGTTGAAAAATTACGTAAATGTGGTGTACCATATAAAAAAGATGAAAAACCAATAGTTTTTATAGCTGATTGGCAAATAGCAAACGGACAATAAATGTTTTCTAAACACTATATAAAGAAAGGTTATTAATTAGACTCTATGACTAAAAAGAATTATGTACTTGATACCAGTGTGTATCTTACAGATGCCGACTCAATATACAAATTTCAAAATCATGATATTTTTATCCCACTAAAAGTTCTAGAAGAAGTAGATGGACATAAAAAGAGGCAAGATTCGGTCGGCTCGAATGCCAGACAATTTATACGCACATTAGATGAACTACGCAGCCGCGGCAATCTTGAAAAAGGTATTAGGATTGATAAAGGTCTGGGAATATTAAAAGTTATTTCTTATTCATCTTTAAATAATGTTATATTCCCGCCCGATTTAGACATCCGACACCCAGATCATACAATAATAGCAACTGCCATGGCTGTGCAACAAAATAGTAATAACAGAAAAACCATTATGGTCTCTCGTGATATCAACATGAGAGTAATATGTGACTCTATTGGGATACCAGCAGAAGATTACGTATCAGAAAAAGCTGTAAGAAACACAGATGAGTTATATAATGGGTTTGTGGTACAACCTGTTGATGAACAAATCATTGACCGTTATTATTCCGGTGAAGACATAACTATTCTTGAAGACGAGGTCGACCATAAATGGTGCCCTAATCAATATGTCATGATGGTTTCTAATGCTAATGAAAAGAAATCAGCGCTAGCGCGCTTTAAAGACCATTTCACGCCATTGCAGAAGGTAGTCCATAAGAGTATCCCCGATTGGAACATAGACGCAAGGAACAAGGAACAGGCCTTCGCAATTGATATGCTGTTGGATCCTAATATTAAGATTGTTTCTTTGATTGGGCGCGCCGGGTCAGGAAAGACACTCATGGCCATCGCAGCTGGTCTACAGCAGACTATTGGCTTGCGAACCGAAAATAACCACTACTCACGTCTTATTGTATCCAGGCCAGTTCAACCTCTCGGCAAAGACATTGGATTTCTGCCGGGCACCATGGAGGAAAAGATGCTCCCATGGCTGATGCCAATTCAAGACAATCTTAAGTTTTTGATGGGCGATAGAACTTCACTTGAGATGTACATGGAAAAAGGTAAGATTGAGCTAGAAGCTTTAACTTACATTCGTGGTCGTTCTATCGCAAATGCCTTCATTGTTATCGATGAGGCTCAAAACTTAACAAAGCATGAAATAAAAACGATTATTACACGCATCGGAGAAGGAACAAAAATTGTATTGACTGGTGATATTGAACAAATTGATAATGTATATGTAAATGAGACATCAAATGGTTTAGCTCATGCCGTAGAAAGCTTCAAGGACTATCATATCTCCGGTCACGTAACTTTCCGAAAAGGTGAGCGTTCTGAGCTTGCTACTTTAGCGTCTAAAGTCTTATAATTAAATTAAACAATCGCTTATTTTGTGTTATATTAAATAAAGGAGCGCTTATTATGAGTGAAAAAGATACCAATATAATAACTGAAAAAGATGTTCACACCAATCCTCTTCTATCAATGAGGGTGAGTGGAGACACACATTTAAAAGAATACCTTGTTGAATATGTGGGAACCAAGCTAGACAAGGAAGATGTAACTGTACACATGATAGCAGAAGTTATAGCGGCCGACTTTCCAGAATTTGCCTATGCATATGCAGAAGAAAACTTTTTAAGAGGCTATCAACAAGGATTAGATGATGCTCAAGGAATATATCCAGCAAAATCAAAAGAAAATTGAAGAACAAGTAAGTAATTTTTATACTTCAACTGGGATCCATGTTTATTTTAAAGATCGTTTAGTAAGCGATACTGTAGATGTTGAGATGGCTGTTTCAAAACTTGAGTCATTAATACCCACACAGCTATTGAGCGAAATTGAAATGATTATTATTGGCCATTTTGACGAATTTGAAGAGCGCAACATTAATGCTTTTTACAAAGACGGTGCTTTACATATCACTAATTTACATATGAACGAGTCAGACCTACTTGATGACATGATTCACGAGACAGCACACGCTGTTGAAGTCGCGTATGGGCAGGAAATATATGCAGATGCAAAAATTAAGAATGAATTTTTAGCTAAAAGAGAACATCTTTATAATTTATTATGGTCAGCTGGTTTCAAGGCGCCAAAAAAACTGTTTATGAATCCTGAGTATGATTTTGATTTTGATGAATTTTTGTTAAAAGACGTAGGATATGAAAAATTGTCCAAGATAGTATCTGGAATCTTTATCAGCCCATACGCCCCTACATCCTTAAGAGAATATTTTGCGACAGCTTTTACTGAATTTTATTTAAATCCTAATGAGCACGGATTTTTAAAAAAAATAGGGCCGGCCCTGTATAATAAACTTGAAAAAATTAATAACGTGGAAGCGCTTGACAACTAATAAAATACATGTTATTTTATAGAAAACAGGTTTATTATGTCACATATATCTTATTCTGAATTGAAAGATTGGAAATTTTGCTCTTTTTATCACAAGTTAACTCGGGTTGATAAAATTGATGGTTTCAAAGGCAACGAATACACTGCATTTGGCTCTGCCATGCACTCTGTATGCGAAAAGAAACTTCTGGAAGAAGAAATAGATAGTGATTTCTTTGTAAAAGAATTAAAAAACAATATTGCGGAGCTACCCGAAGACATAGATATTAATAAAAAATTAGTTCTGGATATGGTTGGTCAAGGAAAACGTATAATCCCAGAGATCCAGGCCGGCCTCTCTGAATATTTTGAAGAGTACGAAGTATTGGCAGTTGAAATGCCTTTGATGGAAGATATTGAAAATGAAGAAGACTATAAATTTAAAGGTTTTATCGATGCTATTGTTTCTACTCCTGACGGGAAAGTTCACATCTTTGATTGGAAGACTTGCTCTTGGGGGTGGGATTCTAAAAAACGCTCTGATAAAATGGTAACTTATCAACTTACATTATATAAACATTACTTTTGTCAAAAAATGAATATTGATCCAAAAAACGTAGAAACTCACTTCGCTTTGCTTAAGCGTACAGCGAAAAATAATAATGTAGAATTCTTCAGAGTAACCAGTGGAAACATAAAAACTAAAAATGCGCTTAAACTTTTAAACACGGCGTTATATAATATCAAAAATAAACGGTATATTAAAAATCGTTTGTCTTGCACCGGTGGCTACGGATGCAAGTTTTATAAAACTGAACATTGTCCATGAGGTATAAATGACAAAAAAGAAAATCTTGGTCTTATCAGACCACCCGCTCTCGCCTTCCGGCGTCGGCACTCAAACAAAATATATGATTGAGGCCCTACTCAAAAGTGGACGTTATAAGTTCATTTGTTTGGGTGGGGCTATTAAGCATCATGACTATCGCCCCGTAAAGGTTGATGGTTATGGCGATGATTGGATTATCCACCCAGTTGATGGTTATGGTAACCAAGAAATGATTCGTGGTCTTTTACAAAAAGAAAAGCCCGATGTAATATGGTTTATGACTGACCCTAGATTCTATGAGTGGTTATGGGAGATTGAAAACGAAGTCCGCGCAAATGTGCCAATGATGTACTATCATGTTTGGGATAATTTCCCACCTCCATATTTTAATGGGAAATATTACAGATCAAATGATAAAGTTGTCTGTATTTCAAAAGTGACTTACAAAATTTTGCAGACTGTGGCACCAGAGGTTGACTCTTGTTATTTACCACATGCGGTACACTCAAATATTTTTAAACCAGCAACAACACCTGAAGAAATAAAACAAGTTAAAGAAGTTAGAAAAGCAATTGACGATATGTCCAGTATGGACAACCCAAAGAAAAAGGTGTTCTTTTGGAATAATCGCAATGCCCGACGAAAGCAATCAGGTACAATTATTTGGTGGTTTAAAGAATGGTTAGACCAAGTGGGCCACGATAAGGCTTCTTTGCTCATGCATACAGACGCCCAAGACCCACATGGCCAAGATTTACCCCATATAATTGAACATTTGGGACTTACCGATGGTCAAGTTATGCTATCGACCAATAAAGTCTCCCCAGAACAATTGGCTGATTACTATCGTGCTTGTGACTATACTATTAATATCTCAGATGCTGAGGGCTTTGGCCTTGCAACGTTAGAATCTTTAGCTTGTGGAAGCCCTATCATTGTTAATATGACAGGTGGTTTACAAGAACAAGTCACCAATGGTGAAGAGTGGTTCGGATGGGGTATACAACCTTCAAGTAAATCAGTTATTGGTTCTTTACAAGTACCTTACATTTATGAAGACAGAATTAACCAGCAAGATTTTGAAAAAATGTTAAGTAAAGCTATAAAACTGCCTAAAAAGCGCTATGACGCCATGGCTATCGCTGGTAGACAGCACGTTTTAGATAATTATAACTTTGAAACTTATGAAAAAAGTTGGGTCAATATAATGGATGATTTTATTGAGAAAAACGGTTCTTGGGAAACAAGAAAGAATCACGATTCGTGGCACTTTATGGAGGTAGCATGAAACAGAAAATATTAATTAAGGGACCTGTCCTTACAAGAAGCGGTTATGGCGAACAATCACGATTTGCTTTAGAAGCCTTGCGCTCGCGAGATGATTTATTTGATATCTATATTCAACCATTACAATGGGGAAAAACATCATGGATTTCAGAGCAAAGCGAACAAAGACAATGGATTGATAATACTATTGAAAAGACTATTGGCTTTATACAACAAGGTGGCAAATTTGACATGTCACTACAAGTAACCATTCCTAATGAATTTGAAGATATGGCTACAATCAATATTGGTTATACTGCTGGTATTGAAAGCACATTAGTAGCTGCAGAATGGTTACAAGCTATCAATCAAGTTGTTAATTCGGTTATTGTTGTATCAAGTTTTTCAACTACAGCTTTCAAAGAAACAAAATATTCAGGCGAGATCAATGGGCAGCCTGCTAATCTTAAACTTGAAAAGCCAATTGATTTTGTAAATTATGCTGTAAAGGAATACGATGATGTTGAGCCTTTAAATCTTAATCTTGAATATGATACAAACTTTTTGGTTGTGGCTCAATGGGGCCCGAGAAAAAACATGGCCAATACAGTTAAATGGTTTATTGAAGAATTTCACAATGATGAGGTTGGTTTAGTGGTAAAGACTAATATAGCTAAAAATTCAGTTATTGATCGTGAACACATGTACCGTCGTTTGAAAGACCAAATTAACGCCACATACCCAGAAAAGAAATGCAAAATTTATTTAATTCATGGAGATATGACTGAAACAGAAATGCATGGCCTTTATAAAAATCCAAATATTAAAGCTATGATAGCGTTTCCACATGGAGAGGGTTTTGGATTGCCACTTTTTGAAGCTGCTTACTCAGGTTTGCCAGTTGTTTGCACAGGGTGGTCCGGACAATTAGATTTCTTATGTGATGAGTCTGGTAACGACCAGTTCTATAATGTATCCTTTGATATTAATAAAATTCCTGACGAAGTTGTGTGGGAAAAAGTATTGATTAAAGAATCTTCATGGGCATACCCTAGGGAAACTTCTGCAAAAGAACAAATGAGAAATTGTTACAATGATATTCTTTCCGGAGAAGGCTATGACACGCAAAAATATGCTGCAGAACTCAAAGAAAGGTTCAGTAAAGAAAAAATGTACAGTAAATTTGTGGACCTCGTACATTCTCAAGCGCCATCACAAACTATTGTGAATGATATGGATGAAATTGAGAAGTTATTTGCCGAGGCCCTGTAATGATTGTATTCGTCTCTGACTTATTTGTCAAAGATTATGTAGGTGGCGGAGAACTATCAACTCAGGCCTTGATTGAAACTAGCTTAATGCCAGTAGCTCAAATAAATTCAAGATTTTTGACAGTCGAAATAATGTCACAATATCCAAATGCATTCTGGATTTTTGGCAACTTCACAGAAGTGTCGCTGGATTGTTTGGTATATGCAATCAAAAACTTGTCGTATTCAGTCATTGAATACGATTATAAATTTTGTAAATATCGTTCTCCTGAAAAACACATAGCAGAAGAAGGAGTATGTGATTGCAAAGAAAAACAACTTGCAAAAGCAGTGGCGATGTTTATGATGCATGCAAAATCTGTAATGTGGATGAGCGCTAATCAAAAACAAAGATATCTTGACAATTTTCCGTTTCTTGAGAAAGCAAATAATAACGTTTTAAGTTCTTTGTTTACACACGAGACTTTGAATTATATTAATAGCCTTAGAAATATGGAAAAGAATAATAAATATCTTATTATCAATTCTCAATCCTGGATTAAAGGCACTCAAGACTGTGTTTTCTATGCACAACGCAATAATTTAGAATATGAGTTAGTTGGTGGTCTTGAATATAAAGAGGTGCTCAAAAAATTAGCAGTTTCTAAAGGAATCATCTTTTTGCCAAAAGGCGGTGATACATGTCCACGGTTTACGATAGAAGCAAAAATATTAGGTTGTGATTTAATCCTTAATGATAATGTACAACACAAAGATGAGCCATGGTTTGAGACCGAAGAGAGCACTATCGAATATATGTATGAAAGGCCAGACATATTTTGGGAAATGACCGAAGAAATATGGAATTGTGAAACTCCTAAAACTGATGTACAGCCACCCACACAAACATTTAGAATTATTACTCCTTTCTTTAATACTGAGGGGTTTATTGGTCGTACAATTTATAGCCTAAAAAGGCAAAACAATAAAAACTTTAATTGTTATATGATTGACGATTGTTCTGATGATCGCAGTGCGAATATAGCTGCATTATCAACTGCTAGTGACGACCGCTTTAAACTAATTCAAAATATTGATAAGAAATATGCTTTGGGCAATATCGCTGAAACAATACAAAATATTGAAGATATTGATGATGAAGACATTATTATATTATTAGATGGAGATGACTGGTTGCCGTCTAACAAAACTTTAAGTCATTTAGAAAAAATATATAATTCGCAAGATTGCTTAATGACATATGGTAGTTATGTATACGCCCCTCATGGCAATAAAGGTGTTGAACCCTCTCAATATCCCGAAGACGTAATTAAAAACAATTCATTTAGAAGTGATCAATGGCGCGCTTCACATCTTAGAACATTTAAACATAAATTGTGGAAAGAGATAGACCACAATGATTTAAAAAATGAAGAAGGGTACTACAAAGTTGCTTATGATCAAGCTATAATGTTACCACTATTGGAGATGGCGGCAGAAAGAGCAATCTATATTCCAGAGGTTATGCATGTTTATAACAGGGTCAATCCTTTGAATGTTGATAAAATTAAACAAGAAGAACAGTTTAATACTGCTCAAGAAGTTAGAAATAAAACTCCATATAAGAGAATAGAATTATGAAACCTTACCTATTTCTTCACATTCCGCGAACTGGTGGCACATCAATCACCGATGTTTTACCAGCAGGAAGAACTACCGATGCTCAATTAAAAAAATCAATTTCTAGTGGCCAAAGAATACCTCACTTTTCTGACTCAAAATTTGCTACAAATAAAGGCATTAGTTTACAACATGCCACTTTAGATGAATATCAACTGTCCAAAGATGATCTGTTGACTTTTACGTTTGTTAGAAATCCGTGGGATAGAATCGTGTCAATTTTTGAACATCAGATTAATAATTGTGGTCACATGTTACAAGGTGACGATAAAATAACTAAATTTAGATTTTTTATAAGCTTAATCAAGTGGCTGTGGGAAGAAGATTTACTCAATTATGAACTTGATGGACATTTAAGACCACAAGCTTATTACACACATAAAAATGGTGAGCAAATAATAGATTTTTATGGTCGCTATGAAAATATGACAGAAGATTTAAAAACTTTAAGTAAAATGTGCGAGTTTGACTTAAAAAATATAGACGTACCATCAATCAATAAGAGCAATGATCGTTTTCCGGAATATAATAATTATTATAATATTGGCAATGGTGTTATGAAGTCTATTGTTCATGAAATATATCGCGATGAAATTGAATTATACGGATATGAATTTTGAATTTAGTTTTAGAAAATGTTAATTTAAATTCGAACTCTGGCCCAAATTCGTTTGGTCAGAAGCTGTTTAAGTATATGCCGTCTTGTGGGGTCGCGATCAATAACACCCCCGAGCCGGATGCCTACCTATGTTTTATTGAGTCTGGTAGGACCACACACAATGCCCCCCTATTCCAAAGGCTCGACGGCATATACTTTAACAGCGCCTTTGACTACACTGCTCAAAATTCAAATATTAAAAGAACTTATGAATCAGCAGCCGGCGTAATATTCCAATCTAATTTTAATAAAGAATTGACTTTTAAATATTTTGGGCCACATAATAATTATGCGATTATTCATAATGGTGCCGATTTAGAATTAATTAATTCTGTTGAAAAAATTAAAATTGACAAATATGAAAACATTTGGTCATGCGCATCGTCATGGCGCCCACACAAAAGGCTAAGTGAAAATATTAGATATTTTATAGAGCATGCTGGACCCAATGACGGGCTAATAGTAGCTGGCAAAGTTGATAATAAGTTTGAGCACGAACGTGTTCATTATGTTGGAGAACTTACCACTGAAAAGCTTTTTGGATTATATAAAGCATCAAAATATTTTATTCACTTAGCTTGGTTGGATCATTGCCCGAATGTAGTAGTTGATGCCATGGCTAGTGGTTGTCAGATCATATGTTCCAGCGCCGGCGGTACTAAGGAGATTGCTGGTAAAAATGCTATAATTATTGAAGAGAAAACTTGGGATTATAGCCCCGTTGAGCTATATAATCCACCGCCAATGGACTTTTCACATAAGATCCAAAACACATGGCACAAAAATGAACAGTTTGACATGAATTCAGTATGTCAAAAATATTATAACTTTATAGATGGTAAAATTAATGGATGAAATTAAATTATTAGATCTCACGCGTCAACATGAGATTATTAAAGACGAAATAAAACCGGTAGTTGAATCAATTATTGACTCACAGCGTTTTGTGAATGGCCCTGTTGTGCAACAATTTGAAGAAAATTTTGCTAATTTTTGCGGTACTAAATTTGCAGTTGGTTGTAGCTCGGGTACTGATGCACTTATAATGTCCTTAATTGCGCTGCAGATCGGCTGCGGTGACGAAGTAATCACAACGCCATTTACCTTTTTTGCAACTGCAGAAGCGATCATCCGGATGGGCGGTACGCCGGTGTTTGTTGATATTGACGAAAAAACCTTCAACATTGACACATCTAAAATTGAAGAAGCAATAACAGAAAAAACAAAAGCTATTATTCCTGTTCATCTTTTTGGTCAGTGTTCAAACATGGATGAGATTAATCGTATTGCCAAAAAATATAATCTTAAAGTTATTGAAGACGCTGCTCAAGCAGTAGCGGCCGAGTGGAAGGGAAAGCGCGCTGGTTCGATGGGCGATACAGGATGCTTTAGTTTTTTCCCTGCTAAAAATCTAGGTGCGTATGGGGATGGAGGTATGGTGACCACTAATAGTGAAGAATTATATCAAAAGATGCTCAGAACCCGTCAGCACGGTATTGACATGAAGAATCCTTATCATTATGAACATATCGGTGGTAATTTTAGGCTTGATGCTTTACAGGCCGGCGTATTAAATGTTAAGTTAAGATATATTGAGTGGTGGTCACGACAAAGAAACGAAAATGCTCAAGAATATAATTCGCGTTTAAATAAAAATCTTGAACCGCTGGCTGAAGGCCCTTTGCCCCCATTTGTTTTATCAGAAGGTTACCACGTTTTCAATCAGTATGTTATTAGAAGTTCTAAAAGAGACAATATTAGAAAAAGATTAAATAACTCTAAAATTGGTTGTAATGTTTATTACCCGTATCCAATACACACTCAAGGATGTATATCACACTTCGGTTATAGTGAGGGAGATTTTCCCGTTACTGAGAAAGCATGCAAAGAAGTCTTGGCTTTGCCAATATATCCTGAATTAACAAACGAAGAGATACATCGTGTCGTAGACGTTATGGAAATAAAATGAATAAACTTAAAATTGCATTAATAGGTTTAGGTTCTATGGGCCGCAACCACCTTAAAACAATAAGAAATACACCTGAAGTTGAATTAGTGGCAACTGTAGACCCAGTAAATAATAATTTAGATGAATTGTCTAATATTCAGCAATATGACAATATTGAAGACTTAATTAAAAACCACACGCTTGATGCTGCCATAATAGCAACCCCAACTTCAACTCATTTTGAAGTTGCAGAGAGATTGTTAAATGAAAAAATTAATCTATTGGTTGAGAAACCCATAGCTAAAAACAGTCAAGAAGCAAGAAGTTTGTATTTGTTAGCTCATAAGAATAACTGCAAATTAGTTGTAGGCCATATTGAAAGATTTAACCCTGCAATCCAAGCGTTATTACCCTTCTTGAAGAATGAGAAAATCATTCATATTGAAGCATCCAGATTTAGTGGGTACCCCTCAAGAATAGCAGACGTCGGTGTTAAATTAGATTTGAGTATACATGATATTGATTTAATGAATTTGATTAGCAAATCAAAAATAAAAGAATGCTATAGTCTTGATTCTAATAATATTAACGACAACGATGACGATGCAGTATTCATAATTAAATTTTTTGATGGGGCCCTCGCGACTGTAAGAACTTCATGGTTATTCCCTTTCAGAGAAAGAAAAATAAAAATATTAACAAATGAAAGATATTTTGCTATCGACCTTCTTAAGAAGAAAGTTGATATGTTTACCAATAATGAAAATTTTGAGGGGTACAGTATTCAGTCACTTGATATTGATAGAACTGATGCCCTTGAACTTCAATTAAAATCATTTGTAAAATATATAAAAACCGGTGACATTGGTACACTTTGTAGTGCTAACGATGGCGCCATTGCTTTAAGTTATGTAGAAGGAGTAGAATAATGAAAGCTTGTATTAACGTAATCTCGTCAAGGGCCGTATGCCTGAAGCCTTGTTTACAATCTGTGTGGGAGAGATATAATCATAAATACGATTACCCTGTGTATGTATATTATTTTGACGATATTTATGACTCGGAAGAATTACAAAAAGAAGTTGTAGGCACAACGGGCCAAAATGTTATTTTTAGATCAATTCCATATGAAACTCCAAGTTTTATTAAAGAAGATGAAATGTTCTACAACAGAAGCGATGTATGGTACGCGCGCACACAATTCCCAATTAGTCGCAAAGGCTACTTGCATATGTGTCATTTTATGTGTAATTTTCATGGGTACCCAAACACTGATTACCATCTTTACGATTATTCTTTACATATTGATGATGAATCACAATTTACAGATGACATGCCCTACGACTTTTTTGAAAGAATGGAAGATATGAAAGATGTTGATATGGCGGCTATGAAGGTTTACGATCAAACTGTTAAAAAGCCGCATCAAGGAAACTTTGATACACGTATTAACCTTTGGAATTTTATTAAAGTTTATCTTAAGCATTATAATGTGACACCAAAATCTAAATTTATGCAAGACTTAATGAACGATCCTGATGCAGACACAAATTTTCACTTTTACCCATGTGCGGATTCATATATTATAAGACTCAGTATGTTTGAAACTCCGGAGTGGAAACAATGGATTAATGCAGTCAATAAATATGGAGGAATCTACAAGTACCGTTGGGGAGATAATGACGTTAACAGTTTGTTCTATTTAATCCACTATGCTGACGATATCTACGACTTTAAGACCGTTGATGAGGGCTACCATGCTCAAGGTGCTCTACGGCACCTACAAGACTACGCACCGGGTGTTAAGGATAACTCTAGATGAAGATCCTCTATATAGATTATGGCAACGTTGTATCTGATGACCACACGTACCAATATTATGGAGATTTATTTAGAGAGCTAAAATTATTAGCACAGGTTTATTTATTGCAGGGTGTACCGACAAATATTAATGATATATTATCTCAAATTGATGGAGGTGTTGACTGTATAATATTTGGACTTGGATATTTTGCACAAAGTCATCCTGATTTTTTCAATGTAATTGAAGGAATGAATACAGTTGACATCCCTGTTGTATGCATGATTCATAAGCCTCAAACTATGCTGAATAAAAAACTAGATTTTTGTGAGGATAATGAAGTTGATTTAATTGTTGATTCTCAATGTACATACAAAGAGTTTCAAGCTAAAACAGGAATTAAATCAATCAGACTCCCCTTTACAGCAGCTCCAAAATTATTTTACCCACGTGAAGTGGAAAAGAAATATGATATAGGCTTTAGCGGTGCATTACATGGTAAAGAGAATGACGGCCGCCAGAAGATTCAAGGACCCACTGCTAACTTACGTGAAAGAGTCTACAATAAATTAATTCAACGAGAACGGAATATTTTCTGGAACTCAAGCAACACAATGGAATATAGGATTAATTCTACAGAAGAATATGCTACGAAAATTAATGAGTGTAAAATGTGGCTCGGTACAACTGGCCCGGTTTTAGATGTTAGTCCTCGATACTTTGAGGTTATGCTCTCAAAGACTCTACTGCTTTGCAACAATATGCCCGAGCAGTACGAAGATTACTTTACAGATGGCGTGAATTGTGTTATATTTAATAATGATTTAAGTGATTTTGATGAAAAGCTTGATTATTATTTGAATAATGAAAGCGAAATGAATCGGGTCATTGAAACAGCCTATGATACAGCCATCAACAACTATACATGGCACCATATGGCTAAGAAACTTATAGAACATATTAAGGAGTTATAATGTCATTTGAAGTAATCGCCGATTTTGAGAAAGAGATAGCAAAGTTCTTCGGGGCCCCATACGCGGTCGCAGTAGATTGTTGTACACATGGTTTGGAACTTTGTTTACGAATGAAAGTTGCACAAAAGATTACTGTGCCAAAACACACTTATCTTTCTGTTCCCATGTTAGCAGAGAAATTAGATTTAGAGATTGAGTGGACTGATGACGAGTGGCAGGATTACTATTATATGACTGATGACATCGTTGATGCTGCTGTATATTGGCAGGCAGGTAGTTATATTCCCGGCACGTATATGTGTGTTAGCTTTCAATTTAGGAAGCACCTAAGTCTTGGTCGCGGTGGGATTATTTTATTTGATAATAAAGAAGATTACGACATTCTAAAGAAAATGTCGTATGATGGTAGAAGCCCTGATGAGTCATGGTCTGTACAAAATATACAAACGATTGGTTATCATTACTATATGACCCCGGAGACTGCTGAATTGGGTTTACAAAAACTTCCTGCTGCTATTGAAACTCCTCCCAAGAAATGGGTTCATACTGATTGGGTCGATTTGACCACTTTGGATGTTTTTAAGCAAGGAAGATTTAAGAGAGAATGAAACAACAAGTTTTATTTATTGGTTTTGAGGATTGTGAATACTGTCAAAAGGCCAATGAGTTTTTAAATGTGTGTGGCTTTGACGTTAGTTGGCTCAAGTCTTCTAAAAATAGGCGCGATAAATTACCGCTTGAGTATCTCAATTGGAAAGGCGATTATATCATTCACATGAAATCTTATTATATTCTTCCAAAAAGTTTATTAGATAATGCATCTATCGCTGCCATTAACCTGCATCCCGGCTCCCCTAACTACCCGGGTTCTGGATGTGTTAATTGGGCGCTCTATAACAATGAGAAAACAACTGGTATTACCATACACTTCTTAAATGAATTTATTGATAATGGTGAAATAATTAAAGTCTATGAAATACCAATAATGCCCGGTGATTCAATTGAAACTCTATTACCTAGAGTACATATGAAACAACTGGTAGCTTTTTATGATTTGGTCACCACTATTACAAGATATGACCCAATTATCTTAAAGCAATATGTTGAGTTAAATAAAAATATAAAGTGGTCAAAAAAAGTCGGAAGAATCAAACACATTGACAATTTACAAGTGATTAATAATCAAATATCACGACAACAATTAGAAAGAGTTATAAGAGCAACAGCTATAGGTAAATTTGGCCCAAGGCTTAAGTTGCACGGACATGAATTTAGATATTACAAGGAGAAAAAATGAATGTATTAGTATTGGGATCTACCGGATTTATTGGTAAGAATCTCGTTAACAAATTAAAAACTGTAGAAACTATTGGTGATGGCGCCATGGACGATAAGCCAAAAGTAACAGGCGTTTCTTTGACCACTGGATTAGATATCCTAGATTATAAGGCTATTTCTGATTGTATTCTTGAATCACAACCTGATTATATTTATAATGTTGCCTCTCATGGAGGTAGCTTGCATTATGTAAAAGAATATGCAGCATCAGTATATTCGGATAATGTTCAAATGGGGCTAAATCTTTACCGAGCTATTGTAGAAAATAAGTCCAAAGCCACGGTTATTCAACCATTCTCTAATTGTTCGTACCCAGGCCACAGTGCTGTTCAAAATGAGGATGAATGGCTAGCCGGCACCGTTCATCCCTCTATTTTCTCATTTGGGAATTCTAAAAGATCATTATATTATTTAGCTGAATGTTACAAAGAGCAACACGGTGTTAACACTATTAATCTTCTTTTACCAAATACTTATGGCCCGGGTGACTCTACAGACCCAAATCATACACATGCGCTCAACGGAATGGTAATCAGGATGCTTAAGGCTAAAAAAGCAGGAGATTCAGAATTTGTTGTTTGGGGTACAGGCTCTCCAATAAGAGAATGGTGTTATGTCGACGATTTTATTGAGGCGCTTATCCAGGCAGCAAAACTTGAGAGTATGGAATATCCTATCAATATTGGTCAAGAAAAAGGTTATTCTATTGCTGAATCTGCGCGATTAATTAAAAAAGCATGCGGGTTTGAAGGCGAAATTGTCTTTGATACTAAATACACAGACGGTGACCCTACTAAAATTCTAGGCAATAGCAAATTAAACGATATAATGCCTCATTTTAAGTTTTTTGATCACGAAGAAGGGATTCGTAATACTGTAAAATATTATGAAGACAAAGTTTAACTTGACAAAACAATCATTTGAGATTATAATACGTAATAGGAGTATATAAAAATTATGAAAAAAGTGTTTATTACCGGCGGAGCCGGCTACATTGGCTGTACATTAGTACCAATGTTATTAGAAAACGATTATGAAGTGACTGTGTATGATAGCCTTATGTATGGAGGTCATGGTTTGATCCATAACTTCTCACACCCAAACTTCACATTTATCAAAGGTGACGTTTTGAATAAAGAATTCTTACACCAGTCGATGAAGGGTCACGATGTCATTGTACACCTTGCAGCTATTGTGGGGTATACCGCTTGTAGAATTGATGAACAAAACTCATATAGAGTTAACCACCAAGGAACAATCAATGTTGTTACCGGAGTGGATGGAAAACAAATGCTACTTTATGGTTCCACAGGTTCTAACTACGGAACTGTAGATGGTGTCTGTACCGAAGAAACGCCGTTGAATCCTTTGAGTATTTATGGAAGAAGTAAGACACTTGGTGAAGAGGAAGTAATGAAGTACCCGAAAGGTATCGCATTTAGATTTGCGACTGCATTTGGTGTAAGCCCTCGTTTACGGTTAGATTTACTTGTAAATGATTTGTCATATTCAGCTTACAATCAAAAGTATATTGCTGTTTATGAATCTCACTTTATGAGAACTTTTATTCATGTTAAAGACATCGCCAAAGTGTTTATGTTTGCAATTGAACATCCAGAAGAAATGTCCGGAGAAGTATACAACGTTGGCTCTAATTCAATGAACCACTCAAAGGGTGATGTTTGCAAACTAATCCAAGAAAAGACTGATTGCTACGTACATTATGCTGATTTTGATGGTGACGCTGATAAACGCGACTACGTTGTCTCCTATGACAAGATTAACGGTTTAGGCTATGATACCACAATTAGTGTTGACGAAGGCATTGACGAGCTTCTGAGGGTGTTTCCTATCGTACAAATGGATAATAAGAAGTATAAGAATGGCTAACATATTATTAATTGGTGGCTGCGGCTACATCGGTAGCAGGTTGTTTCAAGTATTGAACGAAGAACATGCAGTTGATTCTGTAGATATTGAATGGTATGGTAATTTTACTAGCAGATTCAATATTGTAAAAGACTTTGGACAGTTAACAAAGGAAGAAGTTGAATTTTATGATGTTGTAATTTTGCTAGCTGGCCACTCAAGCGTTAAAATGTGTGTGGATAACATGGTTCCTACATTGAAAAATAATGTATTGAATTTCGCTCACCTATTAGAACTTTTAAACCCCGAACAAACGTTTATTTATGCTAGCTCATCATCAGTCTATGGTGATACTAAAAGCTATGTGGTCAACGAAGAATACAATCGTTTTGAACCAAACAATTATTATGATTTATCAAAGCATGAAATTGATTCATATGCTGTACTATCAGACAAAAAATACTTTGGCTTAAGGTTCGGAACAGTCAACGGAGCTTCCCCAAACTTAAGAAATGACATCATGATTAATGCTATGACATATAATGCTTTACAAAATGGTAAAGTATTCTGCTTTAATCCAGAGGTACACCGTCCAATATTAGGCATTGAAGACCTCTGTCGTGCTATGAAAGTTATCATTGAGAAAGGTACCCATGAGAATAGTGGCCTTTACAATGTGGCTTCATTTAATTCAACAGCGAGACAGATATCAGAAGCAGTCGCTAAAACAACCGGCGCCGAACTTGAAATAGTCGACACACTGCCAGAAACAATAACAAACGTAAAGTTACAAACTAAAGCATACAATTTTTTAATTGATTCAACAAAATTTGAAGAAGTCTTTGATTTTGAATTTAAAGAAACACCAACAACAATTGTTCAATCAATCGTTGAACAATTTGATAAAATTAACAAAGGAAACAGATCAGATGCCAAATTATACTGAAATCACTCAATGTCGCGCTTGCGGTTGTGAAGAATTAGTAGAAGTACTTGATTTAAATAATCAACCTCTAGCGAACAATTATCACGAAGGGGAAGAACAAGAGGAATATCCACTAAAGATAAATGTTTGTTCATCCTGTTATCATGTGCAACTCAGTGTTGTAGTCGACCCTGATTTAATGTTTAAAGATTATCTATATGTCAGTGGTACTAGTAAAACATTGCACGAGTATTTCACAGAATTTGCTAAGATTTGTGAGCACTACAGCCGCGGCAGACGTCGTGTTCTTGACATTGCTTGCAACGATGGTACACAGTTAGATAAATTCAAAGAATTAGGATGGAAGACAACCGGTGTTGATCCAGCAGTCAATCTTTATCATTTAAGTAGCAAAAATCACAATATTGCTTGTGATTATTGGAGTGAAGATGTTGCTGGACAATTACATGACACTTACGACGCCATTATTGCACAAAATGTTTTTGCTCACACTCACGATATACATTCATTCTTGAAAGCATGTAAGATTGTTTCCGATGAAAAAACAAATATCTTTATCCAAACCTCACAAGCAGACATGATAGTGAATAATGAATTTGACACAATTTACCATGAACACTTATCCTTCTTTAATACAAAATCTATGAAGACATGCGCTAATCTGAATGGTTTTTCGCTTGTAAATGTCTTAAAGGCGGATATTCATGGGGGAAGCTATGTGTTTATTCTCAGGATGGGTCAACATGATGAAACAAAAGCAGAAAATAAAATCAAAGAAGAAACTGACGCCGGCCTTTACAATCTTGAAACATATGTTGAATATGCTAAAAAGTGTAAAAAAGTTGCGATAGACTTTAAAAATGAATTACAAAAGTTTAAAGATAAAGATTATAAAATTGTAGGCTATGGTGCTGCTGCGAAAGGCAACACATTTTTAAATTTTGCAGAAGCTGATTTGGATTATATTGTTGATGACAACGAACTTAAATGGGAACTGATGACCCCGGGCCGAGATATAATGATTAAAAATCCACAATGTCTTTCGGAAGAGGATCCTGAAAAATTAGTTGTGGTACCCCTTGCTTGGAACTTTTTCAAAGAAATTAGTGAAAAAGCCAACGATATCACCGATTCTGAATTATCGTTTATTAGATATTTCCCAGAGGTACGAGTCGTATGAAAATCGCGGTCTTAATAACTGGACAATTACGAGATTATAAAATTAATTGTATTAATCATTTAAAACATATAATTGAGCCTAATAATGCAGATGTATTTGTCTATGCATGTAGCAAAAATACTCTGCATACGACTGGCAATAATATTACTCAAAATTACAAAGTAACTACAACAAGTACAAAAGAAGAAATCGAATCTCAAGTAAAAGAAATATATGGAGATTTTTTAAAAGGTGTTATTGTAGACGAGGGCGAAGAATTAAATGATAATAATTTTGGCACTTTGGGTTACTTCAAGAAAAGAATGAATAATCAAATGCAGAATATTCGTAATGGTTACCTCATGGCTAAAGATTATGCGACAGCTAACGAATTTAACTATGATGTCATAGTAAGATGCCGCCCCGATAACTCTATGTTTTTAAAATTAGTGAATTTGTCTGCGTTTGATATTCAACCTAACGAAATATATACGACTATTTATCCTAGCGGTCACAAAGACCCATGGTTCTTTTCTTTCTCTGAACCAGAAACATTTGATAAATATTGTTCTTTTGTCTATCAAGAACATGCCGATGAATCACGAACAGATAACAATTTTGAGTGTCCCGAAGTCGCATTAGAAAAATATTTGTATCAAAGTAACATGAAGGTTTACTTTGCGCAGAGTATATGCCTGCCGTTTTATCAATACGACAAAACACAGCCTGTGACTGAATTTCCGTTTAGGCAAGCAGATGCAAAACTAATAGATGCCGATGGTAATCTAGTGGAGCAAAAAACATGATTTTTGTTCAGTTAACTAATGGCTTTGGTAATAATTTATTTCAATATAATGCTGCCCGTCTTCTTGCAACTTTTCATGAACAAGAACTTGTGGCTTTACCACCGACCCCTACCTATTACGGAATTGAAGAATTTAAAAAAATAGGTATTGAACTAAAAACGGTTGAGTTGCCCGAGTGTGAAAATATTAACGAGACAAATTTTACGCATTATTTTAACACACAATATAAAAATAGCGACCTTTTGATAACGGGCTACTTTGAAAATTATAAATTTTTTAAGAACAATATAGATTTAATAAAATCATGGTACCCCGAGATACATAAACATAATACAGATGACCTTATTCTACACCTTCGCGCCGGCGACCGGTTATTCTATACCAATGAGTATGATAGTAAACCCCGAGCACAAAATTACATTGATGCTATCAATAAATTTGATTTTGACAAGTTGTATATTGTGACAGACATGCCTAAGTGGGACAGTATCACTGTTGAACAATTACAAGATATGAAGTTCCATGTTAATGTTCCAGAAGATCAAAGAGTATCCCCGCAACAATCAGTGGATTATTTTAATTCCCTTGTTGATGGCTTGTCACAATTTTCACCCATCCACAGTAAAAACTCTGTTGCGGAAGATTTTAGCCTTATTAGGGGTTTTAATAATGTTCTCTTTCAACATGGTACTTTAGCTTGGTGGGCGGCCGTCCTTGGCAACGCTGATAAAGTAGGTGTTTATGGGCCATGGCGCCCATGGAAAGGGGCATCCAATAAAAATTTAAGCGATATTAATCTGGAGGGATGGTTTAAATGGATTTAAAAGAATATTATGAGTATTATCTAACACTGCACCAAAATAAAAGATGTAGAGCACTACACTTTTTAGGGCAATGTGTTACAATAACATATATAGCAATTGTGGTTTACAATCAAGCTTGGCTGTTTTTGTTAGCAGCTCCATTTGTAGTTTACCCTTTTGCATGGTCTGGACATTATTTTTTTGAAAAGAATAAACCAGCAGCATTCTCGGCGCCGCTCAAAGCAAAAATCTCTGATTGGTTGATGTTCCGCGATGTTCTGATGGGAAGAGTTAAAATATGGTGATGAACAAAATTTTAGTTACTGGAGGTACAGGTATGGTCGGAAAATCATTTCAAAATGTAAATGACGATTACGATTTTATCTTTGTTGGTTCTAATGACTATGATTTATGTAATGCTGCTGAGACAGATTTTATGATTAGGGACCATGACCCTGACGCTATCATACACCTAGCAGCTAGAGTCGGCGGTGTACATAGTAATTCTGAATATATTGCTGATTTTTTTAAAGACAATATATTGATTAACACGAATGTTCTAGACGCCTCAAGAAAGCATGGAATCAAAAAAGTAGTATCGCTCTTGTCAACATGCGTATACCCAGATTCTGCTAAATACCCTTTAACCCCCGACCAATTTCATGATGGGCGCCCACATAGCAGCAATTTTGGTTATGCCTATGCTAAAAGAATGGTCGATGTTTATTCTAGAGCTTTAAGGCAACAGTATGGCTGTAATTTTATATGTGCTGTACCAAATAATTTATATGGTCTTCATGACAATTTCCACCTAGAAGATGGCCACGTTATACCAGCAATCATTAGGAAAGTTCACAATGCCAAATTGACCAATAAAACTCCAATATTTTGGGGTGATGGTCAGAATTTAAGAGAATTCACTTTTGCTTCTGATATTTCTAGAATATTACTTTTTTTGTTAGAAAATTATAATGAAGAACATCCGATGAACATTGGTACCACTGAAGAGAGAAGTATCACATCTGTTGTTGATTTAGTCTGTCAAAATTTAAAGTATACCGGGCCTGTTAAATGGGATGAAACAAGACCAAGTGGCCAATTTAGGAAGCCAAGTTCAAATAGTAAACTTTTGAATCTTGGTTGGAAAAAAGACGAGTACACAACTTTTGAAAAAGGATTAAAAATGACTTGTGAATGGTATGAACAAAACTACCCAAATATTAGAGGTGTCAAGTGAAGAAAGCTTTGATTACAGGAATTACTGGCCAAGACGGCTCTTATTTGGCAGATTTATTATTTAGTAAAGGTTATCATGTTATAGGTGTTAAGAGAAGAACCTCAATTTTGGCCACTGACCGTATTGACCATATCTTCAGTGATGTTGACAAGATTGTAGATTTTTCCTTGGTTTACGGAAACATGAACGATTCTGGCCAACTACACCGAATATTATCAGATTACCGACCAGATGAAATTTATAATCTTGCTGCTCAATCACATGTGCGTGTATCTTTTGACACACCTCAAGAAACAGCTGAGGCAGTAGGGATGGGCACGCTTAAATTGCTAGAGGCGATTAGAAATGTTTGCCCAGAAACAAAATTGTATCAGGCATCTTCCTCCGAAATGTATGGGGACAACCCAAACGTTCCATTTAACGAAGAATCAGTATTAATGCCAGCCTCGCCATATGCTTGCTCTAAGGTGTTTGCGCACAACTTAGTTAGAAATTATAGACAAAGTTATGGGCTGCATGCATCTTGCGGAATTTTGTTTAATCATGAGTCACCAAGAAGAGGCGAGACATTTGTAACAAGAAAGATTACAATGGCCGCGGCAAAAATTAAGATGGGTCTTCAAGATAAGATTCAGTTAGGGAACCTTCAGGCCAAAAGAGACTGGGGTTTTGCTGGCGACTATGTTGAGGCCATGTGGCTTATGTTGCAGCAGGATAATCCAGATGATTATGTCATAGCTACGGGTGAAACTCATACGGTAGAAGAATTTCTCCATGAAGTATTCGAATATGCGGGCTTGAGCGTTAAAAAACATCTTGAGACGGATAAGAGGCTTTTTAGACCACACGAAGTGCCACTACTTTTGGGCGATGCTACCAAAGCAAAGAAAAAACTCAAGTGGGAACCTAAAGTTAAATTTAAAGAATTGGCTCAAATGATGTATGATGAAGACTTGAGGAGACTTTTTAATGTCGGCAAAGGTGGGTGACTTGGTGAAGTGGTATGAATTATACGCTGATGCTATTGTAAAAGATGCCGGCAGCGGTGTTGTCATAAATAAGAGAAATATAAATTATCATGATGGTGCATATGAAAATACAATATATGATGTATACCGTTTTAAATCTTCAGATATGAAAGCATTCATGGATCACAATATTGAGCCTTTGGAGGCCCGAAATGGCTAGATGTTTAGTAACAGGGCATAAAGGCTATATTGGCTCAAGACTTTACAAGGCTCTACAAGATGCTGGCCACACTGTTATGGGTATTGATTTGGAAGAAGATCCTCGCAAAGATATTATTTCAATGTTAGCTGAAGGCACTGACGGCAAATTTCATCCGCATTATTATAGTTTTAAACCTGAATACGTTTTTCACATGGCGTGCTGGCCTCGTGTTGGCTATAGTGTTGAAAATCCAGTAGAGACTAGCCGCAACAATATACTTGCCGGCACAGTATTACTTAATTTCGCCCGTAAAGTGGGCTCTGTCAAGCGTGTTATCTACTCCAGCTCTTCATCCGTTATGGGTAATGGAGCCGGCCCTGAGAGCCCTTACGCGCTGCAAAAGTACACAACTGAGATAGAAACCTCATTGTACTCTAAGCTATACGGCTTAGACACGGTTAGTTTGCGGTATTTTAATGTTTATTCACACGACCAGACAATTAACGGCCCATATGCTACAGCAATATCTAATTGGATGCATGCTATACGAAATAACATTGTACCTCATATAAGTGGCGATGGAGAGCAACGCAGAGATATGGTTAATGTTGAAGATGTGGTCAGAGCAAACATGTTTTGTATGGAACGTGAATCTGATTTTCATGGCGATGTGCTTGAGGTTGGTACTGGAACAAACATTTCGTTAAATCAGATTAAAGAACTGGTCAATAAACACTTCCCCAATGTAGACTTTGAATATAGAAATCCTAGACCCGGAGATGTCAGAGAAACAAAAGCCAAGATCGCTGCTCTTAAGGGCATGGGTTGGACCGCTAGTATTGATATCTTTGAAGGAATTGAGGATTGTTTCAAAAGGATAAAAGATGAACAATAATATAGGAATCATTGGACAAGGCTTTGTAGGAACTGCTACATCTGAAGGCTTAAAAGAACACTTTGAAGTTTATACTTATGATAAATTTTTAGATGAAAAATCTAATTGTGTCAGTATGCTACAAGTTTGCGAATATGCTAAAATTGTTTTTGTTTGCCTCCCCACACCTATGAAAAAAGACGGATCCTGCGACTTAACAATTTTAGAATCTGTAGTCAATGAAATAAATTCTTACAAACTTGAAAACATAGTTGTTATTAAATCTACTGTACCACCCGGCACCACTAGGGCGTTTAATGAAACATGTAATAATATCCAAGTTGTGTTCAACCCTGAGTTTCTAACAGAAGCTAATTATATCGAAGATTTTAAAAATCAAAATAGAATAATTATTGGTGGCCCGCGGCCAGCTTCAACTATCGTTAAAAACATGTTTATTAAAGTTTTTCAAGATGTGCCAATTATTAAAACCGGTTCTAACACCGCGGAATCAGTTAAGTATTTTACTAATTGTTTCTTAGCCACTAAAGTAAGTTTTGCGAATGAGTTTAAACAAATTTGTGACCAAGCTGACGTTGACTATGACAAAGTGGTTGAATATGCATTGTATGATGAACGACTTGGTAAATCTCACTTTACAACCCCAGGTCCGGACGGACGTTCAGGCTTTGGCGGTTCCTGTTTCCCTAAAGACATAAATGCATTAATATTTTTTGCATCACAACTTGGCGTGTCGGCCGATGTCTTGTCGGCTGCATGGAAAAAGAATTTAGAAGTACGCCCAGAGAGAGACTGGGAACAACTAAAAGGTAGAGCAATTTCGGAGGAAAATTAAAATGAACACACCTACACACAAACTATCAAATCAGGCCCTCGGCGCCGTGATGATGGCTCTTCAAGAGTCATTATTAAATGAATTGGACATTGTACCAATTCTTAAAGGCTTTGAGTTGATTGACGGAGAAGACGGGCTTATTGTATCAAACCCACCTACAGTTAGAATGTCTAACGATTCCGCAATCACTGAAGATGATCTATTAAAAATGGTTAAGTAATGCCCAGATATCGTTATATGTGCCACACTTGTATGCATGAATTTATGGTTATTCACCCTTTTAGTGAAAAACAAGAAACTTGCACCTCTTGTGAATCATATGAAATATCAAAACTTTTGACTAAACCTTTTAAAATTAGTAGCAAAAAGAAACAAAAAGAATCTGTTGGCAATATTACAAAAGAATATATTGAAGCTAACAAAGAAATATTAGAAGATTTAAAAGAATCTTCAAAGAGTGAAAATTATGACCCGTCTTGAAATTATATTAACATTGATATTAACTTTATCAATAATAGGAAACATTGGCCTATTCATATATGTACGCAACGTTTTATCACGATTGTTGTTTGTATCTGATGAGCTGGGAGATTTACAAGATATGGTAAATAATTTTTCCAAACATATTAGTGAAGTTTATAATTTAGAAATGTTTTATGGAGATCAGACTTTACAAAGCCTGATGGACCACGCTGTCTCTCTTAACGAGCAGCTTGAGACGTTTGAAGTGATTTATTCGCTAACCAGTGAAGAAAAAGAAACAGAGGAACCAGATTTTGAAAACACAGACGACGAACAAGCAGACGAATAAGAAAACAAAGAAGAAGGCCGCAAAGCCAAAAAAATATTACTTTACCAAAGAGCACGAAGATGCGGTTGTGAAATACTGCAAAACAAATTGTGTTCGCATAAGGACTGAATTATACATTCAGTATTTAGAGCCAGCATTTGATGAAATGGTTGATAAAATTGTTTTCACATATAAATTTACAACATTACCAAACATTGATTATTTAAGAGATGAGTGCAAAGTGTGGCTCATGACCATTCTGGATAAGTACGATCCTGATAAAGGTTATAAAGCTTTCTCATACTTTAGTGTTATTACCAAGAATTGGTTTATTCATAAAGTCAAGAAACAACAAAAGCGACAAAAAAGAGAGGTTGATTATGACGCAGTACCAAAGAACTACGAAGAAGAATATCTCTCAACACAGCAATCATGGTTAACTGATAAATTAGAAAAAGAATTTTGGGACTCTTTCTACAATCAATTAAAAACTTGGGATGTCTCAAAGATGAGGGCCAACGACCAGAAAGTTCATCAAGCAATAATAATTCTTTTTGAATCAAAAGATGAAATTGAAATTTTTAATAAAAAAGCTATTTATTTATATCTGCGAGAAATCACTGGTCTTAATACCAAACAGGTTGTTAGTTCACTTAACAAATTTCGTGTTTTGTATAGAGGCTTTAAAAAAGATTGGGAGAGTGGCGCGCTGTGAGCGAAAGAGATTTAGATAATTTAGTTGATGAGGCTCTGGATAATATCCGCAATGATCGGAAACTTGCCAGAGAATTTTTAAATGAACTTGCAAACGAAATTGCCCGGGATTCCGATAACAATCGTTCTCTTTCCCCAGTCGCAGCAAAGCATGTAGAGACTATGCAGCGCTCAAATGAGCAATTAGTAAAAATAATCTCAATTAAACAAAAGCAAACTTCGCAAGATATAGGCCTAAGCGAAGAAGACAAAGCAAGCTTATTTGATATGATTCAAGAGGATACAGCGTGAGTTTACGAGACCTTTTTGACTTTGATGATTTATTAACATCAGCAGATGAGATATGGTCTCAAGCGATGCGTAGCATTTTTCAATACGATGCATATGCTGGTAAGAATCAATTCCCGGCAATTGTATTAAGTGCCCCTGTCCCTTACAATACCGCGCAAGCAGGTTTATTTACCGGTGTTCCAAAGCCTGACACACCCAGTTCGAAGTCGGAAGATGAACAAAGTGGCAAAGATGGAGCACTAAATAAAATTGGGATTATTGCTTTCAGAGCTAGAATTATTGGAGCAAATTCGCCTCATTCATTTTTGCCAGATCCTTGTACAGATGAGATTTCTGCTGATTTGCCGGCAGACTCTGTTTTTAAATTAGTATCTATGCATACACTTTTCATGTCGACAGATGACTACAGTGCTACAACTAAAGATTTGCCAACAAAAGGCAGTGTAGTTTTAGTAGAACTTGAACAGAATCAGTTTGGTTATAATCTTGAGATTGGAAAATTTATTTCTGTTATTAATAAACCAGATCAATATTTTAATGAAAAAACTTTAGTTAATAATAAATGTATTGTTGGTGCAACTGGTTTAGATTTCGGTGCTACTTTAGGCGAGTTAACTGCTGTAGAGATTACTCAAGCTTTAGACAAAGTTGGATATGCAACCCGCTCTAATAATATTACTAGTAATTTTGGTTATAGAACCGATCCGCATGGTAAGAAAAAAGGTAATCAGTTTCACGGTGGCACTGACTATAGTGGCCCCCGCGGCGCCCCGATATACGCTATTGCCGCAGGCACAATCACTCGTACAAAGACCGGCTGTGTTGCTGGTGACATGAAGTGTGGTGCCGGCTATGGTAATTTTGTTGAAATAAAACATGCGAATGGTGACAAATCAATTTATGCTCACCTTGTTAAACCTGAAGTTCAACCCGGTAATCAGGTTACGGCAGGTCAATTAGTTGGTCGTATGGGCACTACAGGCTCTAGCACCGGCGTCCATCTTCACTTAGTAGTTACACAAAATGGTAAGAAAGTAGATCCAGTCCAATATATTGAAAAAAACATTGCTGCCGGCGCCAGCCCAGCAGGTCAACAGCAAACCACATAAAAAGGAAATTTAATGAAAAAAGCAAATCCGAAAGGTAGTAGTTCTTACACAAAAAGAAATGGTAAGCCCCGCAAAGAATTAGCAAAATTAATCAATGAAGGTCTCGCAGAGGCAGGAATTTTAAATTCTGATCCAAAAGGATCTCCAAAAGTCATTTATAAATATGCCTCAAACGAAACAATTTTTGCCAATCCCGGTGGTGCCTCCATTACGTTGGGTCTTGACCGTCCGGATTCTAGAGGGTCTGGATATGGTGCTAGAGGCTTGGTTGGACTTCAGGACAAGAGTATTGGCTCAAGCCGTATTGATTTAGTAGTGGGTCGTCTAGCCTCCGCAAATGATGGTGATGGTGTGCGTCCTGGCACTTATGTCGACAATAACTTTCAAGGTGACGCTGCAAGAATTTATATATGTGAGACAACCGATGTTGATTTGAACTTTGGTTTAACAGAAGGCATTGTAGGTAATCCAAAGGGTGTCTCTACAGTTGCTATTAAATCTGATCAAACAAGAATTATCGGACGTTCAGGTATAAAAATATGCACCGGCCCGGGCCAAAACTGGAAACCAGTAGAAAGAACCTCTAAAGGTGGTAAACTCCCGGTCGCTGGCGGAGTTGATATTATATGTGGTAATGTTAACGGAGATCGTGTAACTTGGAACCCTTGGGATATGCCGGAGACTATTTTAGATCTACAGCCTATCGTAAAAGCGTACAACATTCGCGACTATCTTAAAGAATCAAGCGCACTCCTAGATGACGTTTATTCTGCTGTTTTAAATTTAAGTATGTTGGTCAAGGGTTTGGCCGGCGTAATCGTGACGTTACCTAGCACATACACAATTTTATTTGGTAACCCAGCAGCTCCTATCCTGGCTTCTTTAGGCGCAATGATGGCGTCTTTGATACTTAGCTTTATTGGCTTTTTAGTTGATAACCCAATTTATCAATCTCGTGCTCAAAAAATGCCAGTCGAATTTGATTACTTAGATCACGCAGGTTACAAATTTATTGGAAGCCGCAGCGTGAGAAGCACTTAAAGGTATTATAATGTCTGAATGGGAAGTATCAAAATATTTAAAATTTCAAGATAAAAACAATGACGGGTTGTCAGATGTTTGTGAGCCTGAAAAGCCGATAGAAGAGGCTAAATGTCCTTCGTGCTTACCAAAGCCAACTGCCTTGGTACCACGATGGCGCTCAAGAGGCAAGAATGACCCTTTTTTAAATGAAAGAAGATGCTTATATCAAATTTCATATGCTACTCCGTTCACTGATACTGGTGCCTTTGAAAAATATGGCCCAAATGCCACGGATGAGCAAGCCGAAATAGCCCTAAAAGAACGCTCCGACGCGTTTAAAGATAACGCCGCGGAAGCTCTTGCTCGTTACTATAACAAGGATATAACGAAAGCTACGATTGAAAAAATAGTAGATTCTATGGAATGGACTGACTGGGATTTAGATGTCCGCCCAATGTCCCACCTTAAGTTTTTATATTCTGTGCCTTTTGATGTAATTGATAAATTAGCTGATGCACCCCCTCAAGAAGATGAGGCTATGGACGAATCTGATGTTGAAGTGACTGTAATAGGTCCAAAGATTATGTCTAATATGAAAAGAATCCGAAGAACATTAGATTTCTATTCTAGTAATTTAAAAGTGTACCGTGCCCTTGAAGGTAAGAATGTCTTATTTGTCAAAGGAGGGGTCTTTAACTTAGACTTATACGGCGATTCAGCCCCATTCGGTAATTCTATAACTGAACGACTTATACCTGAACTTACTGATTTCCTAGACAGATATAACATTACTCTTTTTCCAATAGTAACCTTTTTTAATTCAAATTGGGATGTGGCTTCTAAAATAGATTTTGTTTTCTCGCATGATTATAAATTAAAAATTATGAGAGTGCATGCTGAAAGCGGCTGCCCACCGGTTATTTTTAAACAAGATAGATTATCATCATTAACCAACAGGCAAGCGTGGAGTGATCCAACAGCAGTTGCATATTTTGCTAAACAAAATGATATGATTAGAGATATTCTGGCACGTCAACCAAGACCTTGGCTTGACTTCATAATTGATCACACATACCCAACAGTTAAAAGTTCTAAAACACATGATCCAATTAAAATCTCTAATTCTGATGATACAGAAAGCGAAAGAACAATTGTGGGCTGTATCGGAGATGCTCTAGAGGGAGAATTTAAACAGCTTGGAGAAGATATTAAAGATGATATTTTTGGGATGGCTGATGCACTAGCTTCACAATTTCACAAGTCTTTGTGCTTGGGAGATTACAAAGACTTTTTAGATGAAGAATTCAATATTGGGAAAATAGATGATCCTGGTGCTAACCCTAATTTATCGCGCGAAAAAAGAGAAAAGAATATTTTTCAATATGCTCAAGAGCAAGCCTTTTTAGAAATTAAAGAAAAGGACGTCTTGTTTGCGGGCCTCTGCGCCAGAATGAGTAGTATTTTTGGCGGCAGCCAACAGAATATGTTAGATAAGATCCACCGCGATGGCCTTGACCCCACAATGCTTTGTGGTCTTTATAACATGATGCTTGACGTCATTGAATGTTTATTTAAAGGTCTGTCTTTTGAAGAAATCTTAGCGGCCGCTGTCAGATCAGCGCTGAGAGCAATGTCTATTGAAGATTTTGGATTCTTGTTTATAGGTCTTCCACCTGATAAACAAGCAAAAATGGATGCTATGGTTAAGCAGAAGCTAGCCTCCGGTGATATTTTTAGTGAAGGCTCATCGGGTCAAAGACTCTCTGATTCGATTGAAACAAGGAATAGAGACGGTAGTTCCTCTGTTCCACAAAATGCACCATTTTTTGCAAAAAGTATAAAAATTGAAAAGCCTTGGGAAAACAAGGCGTTAGTTGAAGAACAAAAAAGAAATTATATGAGAGAAGGACCCCTTTCAGGAATGTCACCTACTGGCGTACCCCCTAAAGGCGGAGCCGAGTCACAACTCTCTAGAGCCACAGCGGTCAGCCAAATTAAAAATGTTGGTGCTGATTTAGACCCAAACATCATTTTACAGGCTTATGTCGCCGCTTTAATAGAAGAATACTCTGACAACCTTACTGATTTAGTAAAAATGCTTGATAAGCTTCCGGGCGCCCCAATCATCGGTTACATTATTGCTACGCTTGACTGCCCTCGTCCTCCTTTGTTCAACCCAACATTAGCTGAATTCTTGGGCGATCTAGCATTACCTTTCTGTAAAAACACATATCCCATCGCGTGGCCAAGAATAGACAACTTGTTTGCATGGATACCGAAAATAACTGACATCTTAGCATTTTTATTTTGGTTGGCAATGTATATTTTACAACAAATTATTATTATAATTATTATGCGCTTAATGGTTTGGCTGTGTGAATTATTAGCAGATGCAATTTGTAAAGCTTTGGAAACTGTCGGTGACATAGCCATGGCACTTCCTGCTATGATCCGCGGAGATAAAACGTTTGGAGATGTAATAAAAGAGTCTATCTGTGGCCCTGAAGCCGATGAAGAACAGGTTAATGAGACTATTCAAGGAATCTTCCAAAGTTTTGGTCAAGATGCAGAAGCTTTTGCGGACAAAGAAAAGGTGCTTAGCTTTGCAGAAGATCTTTCGTCGGCTGTTTCTCGAAAAGAACTTGTTGACGCAATTGCCGGCGAACCTTCTGGTACGTTCTTAGGTGTTATTGAAAGCCTGATTGAGTTTGAGTATCCTGAATATGCAGGTACTTTTGGAAATCGTGCAAAAGCTAGTGCATTCTTTGGTAACATCGGTAAATTAATGCCCCTTGAAGCAAGGGACTTGCTTAATGATTTTAGAAATCGCCTAGACCCCAATGATATGATGCCAGCTAATCCATCAATTTGTGCAACTCCTGAAGAAGTTGAAGAGTTTTGTAATCAGCGCGCCGCACTACTTGAAGGTAGAGCAACGCCTGCACAAATTCAAGGCTTGTGTGACACTGGTCGCGACACTTTAAAGGCTGAATTACAAGACATTGGAGATATTTTCCAAAAAGGATTAGCAGCTCATATTGAAGAACAGATGCCCCCCATCATGTCACCCGATCCTACATGTGACGATGGTATTTTGCCTTATGAGCCTCCTCAAATCAGAGAATCTGTAACGGCTGCTGCAAAGACAACATTTATGGGATTAGAAGGTTCTTTCAAAAACGATATGCTTGGTGATGGCACTAAGCGCGCTAGCGACTGGGGTTGGTTAAATATGGTATTGTCTGACACTATGGGGCGCCCTTATACAAGTCATAGGACAAGCACCATAGTAAGTGGAATCTTCACTGCAGCCCGCTACGTTGATTTTTATGTACCCTATAGCCCAACCAATCCTGATGAAAATAGTATTTATGCACCGCACCTCGTACAGTATGGCGCCTATCCAAAAACCATTGCAATGCAATTGAAAAATGAAATTGAGAATGTGCCGGTAAACCATACCTTTAAGTCTACGAACGATGTCCAAGACACAGAAACCTTCTACCGCTCTTATGAGGAACTTGGCTTTATTGGGCAGTCCGGAGGTTTTTTCGGGCTTGGTAGTACCACTGAAGTTGATGTTGAATTGACCATCTTGCCTGATTATGGTTACAATGTTAAGCCAGTGGTAGAATGGTCATCATCAAGAGTCAAGTTTATTAAATACGCTCGTAAAAAATCTCCAGATTTGTTTTTATCATATAGAGATGGTGGTCCCTTTGGTACCCCAGAGACAGCCAATAACCACACCATGTATTCTTATGGATTTGACTT
>Ga0098051_1000049_pt1 | contig 46048 bp, 60 predicted proteins | sample 14BtaG_FD_77069 | JGI IMG/M metagenome (GOLD analysis project Ga0098051, IMG submission 77069) | Marine viral communities from the Subarctic Pacific Ocean - 14B_ETSP_OMZ_AT15311_CsCl metaG | ecosystem: Environmental > Aquatic > Marine > Oceanic | place: Pacific Ocean | collected 2015-01-18 | reverse complement strand
TCTTCGCCTAACATCTTAGATGCTTGCTTGATACCTACAGTTTGAAACCTTCCAGATTCATCTGTGATGCGAAACGAGAACTTGCCATTATCAAATGCCACCATTACATCAAATTTCTTGTTACCTTTACCACGCATACCGGTAGCAGAGATAGTGCCTTTAGCTTTGCCTTTTTGAATCTTTGGTGGTCTAGCTTCTTGAACTTCGCCATATGTTTCACAAGGAGTTTTACCACAACCACAATTCTTTTCTTCTTTAACTTCTTCGTTCTGTCTCTTTAGAACAGCAGAAACTTGTGGATGATCAGATAGACCTTTCTTAAGCTTATTGATTGCTTTGACAGCGCCAGTCATGTTGCCGCCTTTGTATCTCTTATCTGATGCGATACCGATTGCCATTTTGATGTCTTTAGGCGAAAACCCTTCATCAAGCCCCTCTAGTTCGGCAGATTCGTCTACAGAGGCATTAAGCTTTTTTGATTCAAGTGCTTTCGAGATGGCTTTTCTACGCTTGTGTAGATACTCATCTGAATCGTCTTCATCACCATCATTATCGATGTCTTTGTCTTTACGATCATCAAACTTCTTTTTAACAGCTTTAGGTTGAACTTTGTCCATACCTTCGCCATCGTCAGACTTGTCGTTGCTGTTATCTTCTTGGACTTCTTCATAAGTCTCGTTACAATACTGAGCATATAGTTCTTCAAACTTCTCTTCTGAGCAACCATACTTCTCGCTTACTTTCTTATACATCTCTGTCTTTGAGCATGAAGAAGCGTGTAGTTTTTTCATCTCGCCTACGCAAGACTTCTCATCCATGTATGCTTCTGCTACAGCTTTGTCGCCTTTACGTGCTGGTGCTTTCTTAGCAGATCCGTCAGCTTTGACTTCTTCTTCGCCAGAAATATCAGCAGGCTTAACATCGCCTTCTGCATGATCAGCAGAACGTGACGCTTTTTCTTCAATGTGCTGAAGTTTGTTGATAGACTTAGTAATGCTATCTGCCATTCCTTCAGATAATGGCTTGATCTCTTTCTTAAACATTGTCTTCTCCGAGTTAAATGTTATCTGTTGTATTTATTAGTTATCTACTTTAGCGCCTGCACGCCACTGATAGCATGACCAGTATTTTGCTTTCCACTTAGGACCTGGGTTATCACACCCATGTCTTGCTCTGAAACTTTTTCTTGCACCAGCGTCATCTCTTTTGATTGACATCTTGGGGTCACCGAAACGAACTACAACAACGTTGCCTTGATCGTTCTTAACATACACTTTAAATTTCTTATTAGGGTTTTCTGATGTACGTATCGGGTCATTCAGATTGACTTTCTTCCCTTGATACTCAGATTCTTCTAAATTCAAATCTGCATAGATGTCGCATTCTTCACATACTGCATCAACTGCGTCTTCGTTAAACTTTTTAAACTTTTTCATTTGACTTCCTTTTTAGAAAGACCTGTAAGAACGTTAAGTACTGTCCTAGGATTCACACCAGCATTCATTAATGCTTGATTGATATCACCCCATTGGTACTTCAGCTTATCGCCAGATTTTGAATATTTACCTGGTCCTTCGTTTAAAAGTTCTTCTCTAATATCTTTAAATCTTTTCATTATTGTGCGTCCCAATATGTCTTGTCTAGTTCGCCTGTTGCTGGTGGGTTACTAGTTTTTCTACACTTGATGTATGTCTGTCTAGCATTACCGCCAGGTAATGTAAACGTTCTAACTCCACCGCTTATAGTACCAGGAGTATCTGAATAAGTGTCAGATGCAGTTGCGGCATTGTCGTATTCCCACTCTGTGTTATTTGTAACTGTAACCCAAGCCATTACTCTTCTCCATCCTTGTTCATCATGTATCGATGAGCAGAGTTTAGATAGTCAGCCGCTTTGGTAATTTTGTTCTGTACCCATTCAGGCAGATTGTCATCGTCACCAAACATTCCAATCATATGTTCTGCATCAGCGACAACACCACGAAGTTGTGTCTTAGCCATACGACCTTCGTTGTCGTATTCACCTGAGTCTTTTGCTTCTGATGCGTATTGTACAAATGTTTTCATTTTAGTTATCTCTTCTTAGCCAGTGTTATCTTGCGTTTGTAAGGACTTTTCTTCATCTCTTCTTCGGCATCTTTGATTGCTTGTAGCTTTGCAACTACAGCACCAGCGCCAGATTTATCTAAGAGTAGGCTGTATGCGATATCGAAATCATTTCGACTCGCACGTTTACCTAAGTCTGTCAACTGTCTTGCGACACTATTTCTTAGCTGAGACAAGAGCATTGAACCAAAGCCAGGAATCATTACTTCTGGATCTTCGGGATTGTCTATAGTATTCTGACTTTTCATCATAATACCTTCAGACATATGCTCTACAAACTTTTTCATGATAGCCTCTCTTAAGAAAACATCTTCTTCAGTGTCGCAGGTCCAACAACACCATCAGCAGTCAATCCTTTTGAGGCTTGCCATTGCTTGATAGCACGTTTAGTACCACGACCAAAGATACCGTCTGCACCGATACCTAAGAACTCTTGTACTGCTTTTACTGTGTCGCCAGTAGAACCTACGTTCAGTACAGCAGTCATATCAACGCCCTTAGACGCTTTTGCTTTCTTTGGTGCAGGTGCTACTTCACCACCAAGAATAGCAAGTGCTTTTTCCCAACGCTTAGTTCTATCTTCTAGTCCGATAGTACCGCCATTGATTTTCTTTGTCATCTTTACGATGTCACCAGCGTCTGCAATCTTGTTTAGCTTTGCGTTATTCCAGAACCAGCAAGCACTCTCTACTGCACCTTTTTCTGTTGCTACGTAGTCAGCCGCTTCTTCGGCTGTCAAGTCTACTGTCTTTCCAAAAGCCGTATAGTTGTTTCTGCCTGTAAGTTGCTTAAGACCACGCCCCCTAAATCTCCAGCCATCGCCATCGGAGGTATTCCCCATAGCACCACGCTTGGTGCGGAATTCATCTTGATAAACGTAGTTAGCAATCTTTTCAGGTTTGCGGGCATACTCAGACGCATCTCTTTTTCCTTTTCCGAAATAGCGTCCGAACACTGAGTTCAACGCTTTCTCGCTATAGTTTAAGTTCTCTTCAAGTGACTTGAAGTTATTTGATTCGTGGGCGCACTGAGCAATGAAACCAGCGATACGATTTGGCGTATCGATTTCATACTTAGGCATAATCTCTGCAAGAGCATCGAACCAGTCATCGCTCTTAGGATTGTTACCGATCATTGCACTTAGCATTTCTTTTGTTAGTGGAAAGGACATTTTATATTCACCTTATGTTTGATTTATATTCTTGTTAAAAGTTTTTGGAAACTGATTAATAGCATCCAACAGTTCTTTAGCTTTAGCACTTGCTTGCATGATAGAGATATCTCCACCAACATTTACAGCACCTAGCCATCTGTGATGCCCATCGATAACGAATCCATCACTGCTTACGATAATTGGCTTTGCTTGTGCCAACGTCTTATACTTAGCAACTGCTTGAGTAATCTTATCTTTATTAAAGTTACTTTGTGTTGCTTTCAAATCTTTCGCTTTTACTTTGCGCTTAGTCATACTTATCTTTTTCATTTTAAGAAAAGATATCAGTTCTTTGTAATCCTTAGACTTAACTTGTGGCATCTTCTCACGAGGAATACCCAGTGTCTTTTTAGAATCTGGATATTCTACTTTGAACTCTCGTATGTATGACTTGAAACGCATTAGTACTTTACTACCTTATCAGGAGTCTTAAAGTCTTTCTTACGCATGATTGTTTTGTTGACAACTTCAAACTCTTCTTTGTTCTTGTCATAGTTGATAACTACAGGCAAGTTCAAGTCTGCTTGAATGTCTTTCAGTACTGCTTCTGAATCACCTAGTTGCTTAATATCTTTTGCTTTGTTCTTAGCAACCTTCTTGAAGAAACGCTGTAGTTCAGGAATAGTGATCTTTGGCTTGTTTCTGTCATCGTTCATACGATCTGCAAAGTGTCTTGTGAACTCTACATCAACACCAAACTTGTCTAGCAGTCTATCAGCGAACTTCTCTAAGTCACTCAGTTGCTTCTGTGTAACGTCTTCGTTGATAGATGTTGGGTCTTGATCACCACGAACAACCATTCTGAAATGTTTCTTAATCTTGTCAGGTGTTACACGTTCAATGCTCTGTACATCATCAGGCTTCTTTAGCTTCTTACGTAAAGTTGCTTTTACTTCGCCTGCGCTCTTTGCATCGATGAACATGTCAGGTAGACCTTCAACTTCTACTTTGAACTGCGCTTCAAATAGATCATCGATAGACTCATTAACAGTCTCACCTGGCGTATCTTTCTTATAACGCTTAGTGAGTTTAGTTGTACCACGATCACCAGCACCACCTGCTTCGAAGATGTACTCTTCGCCTAGCATTTTGTGTAGTACTTTACCGTCTACGTCTTTGTATGTTCTAGCAATCTGTGCGGCATAGTATTCAGAACTATGTCTCATACCAGTGTTCTTCGATTTCGCTTCTTTCTTCTTGCGAGTAAGAACATCTTTCAATGTCTTTAATGCATGATCATACATCTTCTTGTTGATTGTAACAGACTTAACTTTACTAGCCATGTAGCCTTCAAACAACTCATCAATTTCTTCTTTGATGACTTGACGCTTATATGAGTATGTACCATCTTTCTGCTTTTCGATTGCTGGGTCGTTTTCTTCTTTACCAGCTTTCTCTTTCTTAGCGATAGCAATTGCGGCTTGTTGTGCGGGCGACTGTGCTTCTGGTACACAATTAGGAACGTCTTTGCCGTTCTTCTTCTTCATACCAACTTGCTTATAACCACTCCAACAATCTTCTTCTACTGATTCTTTCTTAGATGAGCCACGTACTTTATCAGCAAGGTCTTTGTCTGCCTTACCCCATGTACCTGATTGCTTAGTGATAAAAGAGTTTACACGTGCAAAGCCCCATTGCTGTGGAGTAGTTCCTGGTCTGTGTCCAGTTCTCCAAGCGGCGATGCCTCTGTTATATACTTGACGTAGAACACCAAGTGGCATACCAGACTTCTCTGCTTTCGCTTTTAGTCCTGCATTACCCTTTGCTTCTTCTAGTTCAATAGAATCAAAGATTTCGTCTGCGATATCTGTGATCCACTCTAGTATCTGTTCATTCTCTTCTTTCTTTAGATCACGGATTTGTGTACGCATCTTACGTGCTTTTACTCTATCCATTTCTCTATCATGTTCAGATGCTTGATCTTCTTTTTCTTTTTTGTGTTGATCACGTAGACGTTGTTCTGCGTCTTCTGTTACCTTCTTACGGAAAGCACGAAAGCGACCATCTGTTTTGATCTTGCCTTCTTTGCTGAACATTTGATGATATCTCTTTGTATGCGTAGAAGTCTTTGTCTTCGCTTCTGCATCACCTGGAGCGGGCTTGTACGCCGCATCGTTATCATCATCCATCTTAGCACCTCTTTTAAAATGTGCGTCACGCTTATCTTTTGTAGACTTTGATAGACCAGCATGATACTTCGCTGGCTGTGTACCTTTTTTATCTTTGATGTCTGCATCTTGTGCTACTTCAAAAAGGTTCTCAAATTCTTCGTTCATCTTTCTACCTGATACACGTGCAATGTCTGCTTTACGTACTACTGGTAGCATTTTCTTAGCGATACGATCAATAGCACCTTTACGCTTTGCAACACGCTTATCGATCTGCATCTTTTCAGCAGGATTCAGTGAACTATATGATCCACCTTTTGCACCAGCAACTTTCTTACGAATAAGAGCGATTGCCTTCTTACGTGCTTTCTTCTGCAATTTAGCTTTAGAAGATACTCTCTTAGCCATACGCTTACGAGCCGCAGATAGTTTACTCTTGTATCTACGCATTGTCAACGCACGTTGTCTACGTTGCTGTAGTGATAGAACTGCTTCGTCTAGTTCCATCTCTTCTGCAATCTTCATACCTGCACGTACCATGTCGTAAACATCTTTTGCGTTACGACCTAGTTTCTTAGGTAAACCTTTTTTGAATGATTCGAAATCACCTTCGCTTGCTAGTTTACGCATTACAGATGCGGACATAGAATCTGCGGATAGTGACTTTGCTTCTTCGGAATCTGGATCAGCACGATTACCTGCGCTTACAACTTTGATGCTGTCAAACGAGTAGTCTTTGCCGTTGTATTTGTTGAGTAGAGTTTCAAACTCTTTGATGCGGTCAGCACCAACAACTAGAATGACTTTAGTAAACTTCTTCTCTAGTTCACCTAATGCTTGCATGATAGTCTTAGCTTTTGACTTCTGAATAGCATTACCGAATGCTTTCTTTGCAAGCATTATTTTGTCATTGTATGATAGGGGATTTTTCTTAGGGTCTTGTGAGTGTGTAAGATAGATAACTGGTTTGCCACTCTCTTTACGAGCAACATCGTTAATCTTATTCACAAGCTTTTCGTGACCTGAAGTGATAGGATTCATGCGACCCCAACCTAAGACAACTGTGCCGCCTTTAGCTTCTTCTAGCTTTGGGTTGATTTCGATAGAGTTCTTTACTAGAACTTCGTCTTCCTTATCAGCCTTAGATTTCTTCTTAGGCTCAGGTTTCTTTTCTACTTTTTTGTCATCTTTTTCAGGCACGTCATCTGCCTTGATGTCTTCATCTTTATCTGCCATGTTTTCCTCTTGGTAGGTTTTCCGTAGACTTACTACAAGTTATAGACATATTTATAATATCAGATGTCTCACTGAAAGTCAAATGGTTTCGCTTTATTATATGGTAATCTAGTGTCAATAACACTTGATAGATTGTACACCTTACAGTTAGACCATCGCTCTGCTTCGCTTACAAGTCGCATATAGATGTCATTTAGATAGTTTTCATTACCCTTTGCATACTGTTGAACCATTCTGTCTGGATCAGGTATACCACGCTTCTTAATATCACTACCTATTCCATAGATGTGAGTGTTGCCATCAGCGTCAGGCGTATAGTTCATGTCACAACCTAAGAAGCCCATTACATCAGGCTTGTACTTCCATAGAGAATAGTAACTGGCACACAGCGTAATTGAATAACCACATGCTTTGTGACCACCAAAGTGCTTTAGGCTTTCTGAGTACTTCGCACACACTTCTTGAGTGTCTTTGATCACCTCTGGTCTTTTGCCATCGAAGTCACCAGGTCGAACCCACATATCCCAATCTTCTGTCACTTGCCAACCATTATTAATCGCTACGATAGTCCACCCGTTTGCTTTGTAATCATAGTCATGCACTTCACTGGCAGACATTCCACTTGCTAGTAATAAAACTTTATTCATTTGTACTCCAAAAATTCAAAATCATTTTTATATACATTGTACACTCTTTCTTTTTGACTGTCACTTAATTGTATGTCACCCTCAAGTATATTCTTATGCGGTATAGGATGATTCAAATAAGTTTGTAATGCGTCTATATCAGTAATATCTATACACTTCACATTTTCACGTAAAAAGTATCTCTGAGTTCTGAAGTGAATGTTTCGTTTCTTGTCTGGTGTATTTTCTAAGTAAAACAAGAATTCATCTACAGTTTTACATGATACTGCAAACTCAACGCCTCTTCTTTCAATATCTTTGCACATGCTGATGAACCTTTTATACGGGTTACGTGTAACAGCAATATTAGCGAACCCATTATTGAGTGCTTGATCTGGTGAGATGTATGTCGTATATTCGTGGTCATGAACCCACTGAGTTTTGTCATCTGATTCTAGTATATCATTACTAGAGACTTGATGCAATAGATATTTGATTGATGTGTTACCTGCTTTGGGTATGCCCCAAAAGTTTAGACCAATCTTATCCCATGTTGATATGTTGTATAATAGTTTTAATTTTTCTTGTCGCATAATCATTACCCAATAAAAAAGAGGAGCAAAGCCCCTCTGATCACAATAGACTTCAAGTCTATTTATACTTTAAGTTTCACCATACATATTGTGCTTATAATCAGCAATACGTTGTGCTTCTTTAAACATACCTTTGTTACGTAGTTCACGTATTGCCATACAGTATGATCGGTACTCCATTGCTTTCAGAAATCTATCAAACATTCTTGTCATCCAACATTAACGCTCTTGCTTCTTTTACATAGCCTTGACGATGTAGTTCAGCGGCGGCTCTTGCTCTGCCTGCTGATTCACCAAATGCCCATACGCCCATTGCAAATGCAACGATGTACTTGGCAAGTGTTTTGATAAACTTTGGTGCTTCTACTGGTGTGTTACCTACGATATCCATTGAAGTTCTCATTACACCCAACCTGTTAGATTTTTATTTGTTTTTATCGCATGGTCAATAACATCTTGCTTACGTGCGATAGAATAGATATCTCCACGACAGATGCCGATATCATCTAAGTCTTTGGTTGAGAGTGCCATCAAAGCTTTTTCTGTTGCTTTAATAGCTTTGCGCTCTTTACGTGCATCGCTTTGATATCTAAAGAATTCAAACAGTGCTTCGATAACTTGTGTTGTGTATCCGTGTGCGGCGAGGATGGCTTGTGTCATAATATTTCTCCGTGTGTGTATGATCCGATCTCGACCCCATGTCGAGTTTAATCCTTTTTCTTACACTAATATTTATCAGAGAAATGCCAATTTTAGATATACGGAATTGGTAAGCCCGTTATGCGGTTATGTCGAGAAGTGACCCAGTCGTTTCTTGTAACTTCGTAATCTCGCCTTTTGCATTGTAGATGTCTACTTCGTATGAAGTGATCCTTGTATACGTCTTGTTAATCTCTGGGTCAAGCACAGTCTTGTATGTCAAGACTTTCATGCTGTCTGCATAGACTTGGTACACGTTATCGATAGATGTGACGATCATACGTCTATTTCTGCCAACCCTTGATGAACTCATCAGAGAAGTTTGCTTTTGAGAAGCCTAGTCTGTCAACTAACTTGACGGCATTCTTACCCATTCTATCGATAGCAACAAAGCCTTCTTGCTCTGTAATCTTGTAACCATCGGCAGTCTTGAGGAACGTATCAATACGCTTTGCTTTGTCTAGCTTCTTAATCAGATGTAACTTAGCATCTGCAATCATGTTGTACAACTCAAACAACGCAACGATTTGGCTCTTGGGTGTATTAGAGAAATACTTTAGAACGTCTTTACGTTTGTCTTCCCAGTTTGCTTTAGACTTTGCTGTCTTCTTGCTATCGATTTCTTTTTGATAGTATCCGTAGATATGATCAACCATATCATCGATGAAACGAGGAATGCCTTTAATCTTTTCGTTAGCACGTACCTTTGAGTTGATGTATACTTTTATACGTTCTTTAAGTGCATCGTTATTAGCAATGTCTTCAAACGTGTTACGCTTAATCTTATTGAACTGCTTACCAGCGCCTGATAGTAACTTAGTTACAACGGCAGTTTCTTTCTTTGTCATAGTCGCCTGACCTGACACATCTTTATACATTGCGTCTACTGACCAGACTGCTTTTGATTCTTTTTGTTTGCTTGCAATCTCTTTGCCAAAACTTGCTGACATTGATTCAAAAGAGTCTCCTCTGTAAGTAGTGTGCCATACCACTCCGATCTCTGATCGCAATATTTTCTTAGCAAGATCGCTTTTTTCTGGTATCGCATAAACAATGGTGTTAGGATGGAAAGTAATATACGACTCTCCATCAATAGTCTTTTTTCGTAAATCTTCTTTCGCATATAGGAAATCACCTTGCACAACTCCTTCAATTCCTAACGCTGGTATATGTTTCAACGCTAGTTTCAATTTTGTATTCAAATCACCTGATGTATCTGCATCAATGTCGGCATTAGTTTTATAAACCATAGGATTCTTATTAAAGATACCTTTCTTTGCAACAAAGAATTTACCATCACTAGGATCTTGACCGCAGAAGATAGCTGGTGCGCCATCCCATTTAACAGTCACATTCACAGGTGCTTTTACATCACCTGCTAACATATCACGCAACGCTCTTAGATAGTTGATTGCTTGTCTTGTGCCGTCAACACCTGCATTGAGAATGTTGTCCTCAATGTGTTCCATGTGAGTATTCTTTTCTTCAACTAAGAATGATGATAAGCGTTTCATCTTATGCTCCAAATAATTTCTTTACGTCTGTCGGGTTGTCTAAGTTATATTTAGACTTTGCTTTTGTTAGCATTCGACCTTGTATTCTTAAACCTGCTGTTCTCGCAGGAGTCTTAGGTTCTGTCGGGAATGATAACTTACTACCACCGAAACGTAAACCAAGTTCAACTTGTATCTCTGCTTTTAGTTCAGGCACATCTAAGTTGAACGGATTCTTGCCCATGTAAAACAATCCCGCACCACCGATGTTAATATAGTAAACACCTTTCTTGTTGTAGTGCTTAATAATAAAACTAATAGGCGCTTTGATGTTCGTAGCAATCTTTCCTGTAAGACCTCTCTTCTTCAAAGTATTACGTGTTTCTACTGACACCTTGATTGGTACGCCACGATTTTGTTTATGAAACTCTTTAGGCTCTTCTTGATGACTAGCCTTGATGTAGTTATCAATGTCTTTAGCTTTCTGTTTCATAATAGGCATAAACAAATCTAAGTCATCTAAGTCCATTTCTTTTGTAGGTGTGAACGTCTTTGAGTCCATATCATATCTAAATGATGTGCCACCCATCTGTTCTTTAGAACTTAGTTTGATTTCGATATTGAATGCTTTGCCATTGTAACTTGCTTCAATGTCACCAGCACCTTGATTGCTGAAACCTGCCGCTGGCTTATCACCAACGTTCAGTCCAGATATGCCAGCATCAACCATTGCCTTGTATACTTTCTTTTCGTACTCAAGTCCTTGTGTACCTACTGTCTCAACAATATAGTTTTTAAACGTTAGTGTCATCGGGTCGTTACTACCTTTACATTCTTATTAATTCGTGTCGCCGCAACTGCAAGAACACGTAAACCTGGTCGTATCTTCGAACCCTTACGTGAACTATCATTACGTATTAGAAAATAGATATCAGATTTTCCCTTTAGGTCTGTCATTTTATCTATGATCTTAGTAGCGGTGACTTCTAATATATCACCATTCTTTGACAATGTAAAGTCTGAACTTCTAAAAGTTCTTACTATAACAAAGCCTTTTCCTAATACATCGCTACCAAATACGACTGCTTCTTTTTCTCTTTTTGTAGCTAGAACGCCAACGTTAGGCTTCATGTAATTAACAGCGCCTTTCTTAGTGATGGCTATCTCACCGCTTGCTTCTAGTCTATCTACAATCTTCTTTGCTGTAGGTGCCCAGTAACTATCTGCTGACTCCCACATCTCTGCGTTATCTTTCTTAATAGAGATTGGTATCTTCGTACCATCTTCTAATACTAATCGTACATCTGCTTTCTTACGATTAGATGTATCACGTCCGACTTCTTCTACATCTACAACATCTTTGTATGTATATGTTTTACGACCATCAGAAATCTTAACAGTCATCGGTCCACCTTTAGTAAAGTGTGTGATACCCGCAATCATTGTGTCTTCGTTATCAAGACCCGCTGACTTCTTACCTTGCTTAGATGCTGGTCGTGCTTTGATAGTATAGATACCCGCTACGACTGCACCAACAGACGATGAACCCTTATCTGGATCATAGACTGCATTTAAATCTTTTAGTTCTTTGGTGATTTTCTCTAATGCGTCTACACGATTGGTATCAATCAGAACGCTTATTGTGCGAGAGGACTCACGCTTAAGATTTTTGAACCCCATCAGCTTTAAACGATTTTCCATCTCATTAGTAGTGATTGATGCTTCGTTTATATATTGGGCGAATGTGATTGCCATTTCAATACCTATTGTCTATTAACAAGAGTATTTATATATTACGAAAAAAGAGCGCCGAAGCGCCCTTTGTCATTTAGCCATTCTTGCTATTTCTGTTGCTTGTTCTCTGTTAGTGATGGGAACAGCGTTTGACTTGTGCATTGTTGCGATACCGACGATGTAGTCTCCTGTGTACTTTGGGGATTCTTTTCTTCGTCCTGCCTCTGGAATTCCATGAACTGGGCTCTTCGGCGAGACTGATGGATAATCCTGTTTTGAAACTGGCGCTGTTGTCTTCGGTTCATATGGTACAAATTCCTTCTTCTTTAGTTTAAGATTACCGCTTACATATGATATATAGTCTTCTAGTTTCTCAAACTGGCAGGAATGCATACTCTTTCTGCGCATGTCTTTATTGTATCTGCGCCACTCTGTTTCAACCTCTTTCAGTCTCTTGGCAGACATCTTGCTTTTGCGCTTCTTTGTATTGAGGCTAGACATGCCTCGAATAAGATGCATCGTCATTGCATCTGCCCAGTACTGACATCTGAGATGCCTCTGTTGCTATATGACTGCGCAACGGAAATTGCTTGATCTTCTGTCAAGCATTCCCAACGCTCACATTCGTCACCCACTTGGGCTTTAACATACCACATTATAATATAGTCTCCATATCTTTATAATCAACTAAGTCGAGCAAACGCTCAACTAACTTACGACCGTAGTCGGTGAACAAGATGCCTTGATTCCACACCCAATGCTCAACACACTGACCAGAATAAAAGTCTTCACCTTGAAGTAACCACCGAAGAGCGGTTTCTTCGTCTTTAGCACCCATCTTAATGGTGTCTTCAACTAGTGCTTTGAAGTCATTGAGATCAGCTTGCTTCTCTGCCTCACGCTCAATAACAGCTTCATCGAGGGCTTTACACGTGTAGTCCCAAATCTCCTGACGCTCTGCATCAGTCGTATCTTCGTCATAGAACGCATGATGCCGAGGGCGTATCCCATACGTCTCTTTGTATAGATCAGAAAAGATGTCGGCTTCAAATGTGTACTGTGTCATAGCGAATCGCTCCTTGTCATTATGTGTATACTATACTACTATAAAATGCATTTGTCAAGGCTTATTTTGACTTTTTTTGGTATATATCGCAGATAAAAGAGTATGGCGCACCACTCAGTTTTTGAGCAGTGTACAGCATATGTTCTTCATCAGGCTCTTCTAATGCACCCTCAAGAATCTGCGCTTCAGCGAGTGCTTCTTCGATCAGTTCTTTAATGCTTTTCTCTACCACAATACACCTCTTTGATAGTTCTATGTTTCTGTTGTGTTCGATTCGGATATTCACCAGTATACTTTATGTACTGCAAATCCTCATGTCTCAAATATTCTTTGTACTCATGATCAATATTATCCCAATTGTCAAGTATTGTTTTTGACAATCTTTCTAGTCTTAAATCAGTTAGGATCGGATCGTCATGACTACGACCATACGAACCCAAGATGTACCAAGGTATCGATGTACTTACATCGTCATCAACATTATCAAGGCAAGCCTTATCGATTGCCATTAGATTACAATGTTCCAATAGTTAGCCTTTCTTGCTATTACCAGGTAATGCTTATTTATTCAATATAAACTATGTTGAGGTGTTTGTCAAGGACAATATGCCAAATAAATAAAATAAATTTCTATTTATTAGATATTGAGATATTTTTTTGTATAAATAAGCATGGGTGCGTGTAGTACGTGAAAACAACGTAAGAGGCAAGTGTTTGAGTAATCAATCAACAGGAACAGCAGGTGTCACATCAAGTATGTCCGTGGGGTTCGGACCTGCCACGTATCAAGTTAAGAAATAAGGCAATTGGTCGTAAAAGATCAGTTGCCTTTTTTCTTGGCTTGTCGAAGCCCCAAACAAAAGAATGCAGGGGTCAGTCCATTGAACCCTGATCCTAAGTTAAGACCTCTACACACATCTCTAGCCTGTTTCTGACATTCGTAAATGCCTACTGTAAGCTTTGTCGCTTTCTCTACGATGTGGCTATTTCTTCTTTTCTGTTCTACTTTGTAACTCACTATTTGAACCCTTCAAACTTTGGTTTGTTTTTCTTGCGAAAATTAACTACGCCACCAAAGTCATCACGTTCAGAGTTTACTCGTTCACCCACTGCGCCACGATCCATTGTAGGTGTATCATCTACTAGGTCGTCTTGTGCATTCTCTTCTGCATCAAATAAACGCATCTTTGATCTGTCGATACCTACTACAAATCGTTTGAGATAGTTCGTATCACCCCATCGATTTTTCAGTTGTTTGATGAGTAGTTGACCTAGACCTTCTAACTCTTCAGTAGATATCAAACCAAACATAAAGTCGGCAGTTGCAGGTAGACCAAAACTCTCAGAGGTGTCTTCGAGATTTAAGTCTGAACTACTATAACCAGTTCTTGTAGTTTGAGTTGCAGACATGATAGGAATATTAAACTCTACAGCAAGACCACGTAACTCTTCAGCAATGGCTTTGATAAGGGTGTATGAGTTTACATTCGCACCATACTTCATGCGAGAACTTGTACAGATGTTTAGATAGTCGATATAGACTACATCAGGTGTGAAGTTCTTCTTTAGGCGTAGTTCGTTAAGGAGATGACGGAAGTGTGCTGATCCAGCACTAGCAGTTGGATATTCCTTAACAATGAGCTTGCCTGTTGTTTTAGACTTTACTCTGTCAAGCCGTTTGACGTAGACTTCTTTCGGAACTTCTTTGAGTTCATCAATTGTCAAGTCAAGAAGATTAGCATCGATTCGCTCTGCAATTCGTTCTTCCGCCATCTCCATTGTTATATATAAAACATTCAACCCCTCCATCATGTTGGCGGCGGCACAGTGTGTCATAAACAGTGTCTTACCAACACCAGTGCCTGCAAGTGCAACTGATAGAGATTTGCGTGACAAACCACCCTTGGTGATCTTGTTGAACAGGTCAAGATCAAAAGGTATCTTGTCTTCTTTTGTGTGATAGAACTGATATCGATCATCAGCATTCTCTACGAAGTCGTGACCAATGTTACTATCAAATGATACGCCTAAAGCGCCAGACAGTAGTTCTGGTATAGAACCTTTGTCTAAGTTTTTGTGTTTGCCATCTAGAACTAGAATGGATTCACGTACAGCATTATAGATTGCTTTGTCTTGACAGAACTTCTCAGTCTTATCTACAAGCCAATCGTTGTCGGTCTTGTTATCATACTTGATATTATCAATGATGTCATTGACCTGTTTGAACATCTCTTCATTTAGGTTGTCTTTCTCACCTACTGCAATACGCAGGGCTTCTGCTGTTGGAAGCCCATTGTACTTGTCAATGTATTTTGCAATCTCTGTATAGACGACCTTCTCACTTTGCTGATCAAAGTATTCGTCTTTTAGAAACGGCAACACTTGTCGGGCGTAATCTTCATTGAAGACTAGCCCGGATAGAATCGTGTTCTCAATCATTACTCACCTACTACTTGGTCAATTTCCTCTTGTGTCTCTTCGGCAACATTATCGTCTGCCATAAGAGTAGTTCCACCTATAGTATAGCGGGCTTTGATTGATTCCGCAAGCTTTGTTTTGGTAAACATCATCTTCCAGAACTCTGAGTTTGAGTTGATATCTTTCGCTCTCATCAGCTTGTCACTTAGCACTTCACCAGTCTCTGGGTCTATTGCTTCGTACCAACCAACTTTAGGCTTAGTGATATAACCCAACTTCTCTGAAATATCAAGTAAGCCAGACCACTTACTAAGTCCACCTTCGAATGTCACAGTGATCGGTATCTTAGACTTCTCACGCACATGGCGAGACTTCTCAATGTTAATAACAAAGTTGTACCCTTCGATCTCTTGACCAACTTTCTCTTGTTGACGACCAATGATCCAGATGGCATCGGCAGAGTAGTATGCACCAGTACCACCTGATACGATATCTTTCGGGAACAGACCAATCTCTTTGTAGGTGTGATTGACTGCTACGAGTGGAATATCTTTCAAGTTCAAGTGTGGTGTAATCATTCTAAACAATGACTTCATCTGTTTTGCACGTGACATATCTGCGACTGACTTACCATCCATTGCATCAGTAACTTCTTTCTTAGATGCAAGGTTACCAATCGAATCAATAAGAATTACAACTTTGTCTTTCTTGTCGATACCATCAAGTTGTTTCATAATGTCAAACTTCAACTCTTCGACATCAGTGATAGGTGTATGTACAACACGTTCCATATCAATGCCAAAACTTTCGAAGTAAGATTGTGGTGTACCAAACTCACTATCATAGAACAAGATAACTGAGTCAGAATACTTCTTCTGATATGCGGCAGCCATCATCAGCGCAAATGCTGACTTGAAGTGTTTAGATGGACCAGCAAGCATTAGCAAGCCAGGTGTTAGACCGCCATCGACACGACCAGATAGTGCTACGTTCACCATTGGTACTGGTGTTGTAGCCATGTCTTTTTTACCAAAGACTTTCGAATCCATAATAGGAGCCGTCATCTTGCTGGTAGAGTTCTTCATTAGTTTTTCAATTAACGACATTCATTTCTCCATTGCATAGTTAATAGTTGGTATAATATCACTTTCCACGGTAAATGTCAAGTAATTTCGCCTCAAATAATTCAATTTTTGCTGTGCGATCAGGCCATAAGATATACTCTTTCTCAGGGTTCGCTTTCAGGTTATTTAACAGAGGCATGACAGCATTGTATAGCTTGTCAAGTTGCTCTTGGGTTGTCTCCGCTGTTGAAGAGACTTGTGTGATTGTCGATTTAGCTTCTTGTACTGCGCTCAGTTCATCTTCGTCTACAGCCGTGAAACCAAAGTCAAATATATCGTCCATATTAGTCCTCTCTTTGACCGTTGCCCCAATCTACTACGACAGGAAAACGGGGTATGCCGTCTGGTGTTGGGGTGAAATACCTCAACGTAGCCCAGTCGGGTGTGTTGTTACTTTCATATAATGTTTTCATTGTTTCTTGGTTGCCACGTACACCAGCACCAAATTCAGTTCCGTCAGGCAGTTCTAATACAAACCTCTTTACATATCCTGCCCAGTTGCCTTGACCTTGCTCAGTACGAATAACTTTAAACTCATCAGATAGGAACTCTTTTCGCTTCATCAGATACTTAGAACGTTTGTTCTGGTATTTACTATTTAGTCTAATCATTTGCCCCTCATAGCCTTCTGTAAGATATTCTCCATTGAGAAAGTCCAACTTCTGCATAGATGATACACGATCAGTCTTAACAGTAATCACTGGGTCTTCTAGCTTTAGATTTACCAGTGCGTCATATCGTTCATTAAAGTCACTGTCTACAAAGTAATCATACACATGATACTGAACAAGCTTACGACTTTCTTCATAGTCCTCGTCTTTCAGCTTAGTCTTACGTACCATAGATACAATCTTATTGAAGTCATCTTTGTACACATGATTATATAGTTCACCGTCAAGAATAGCGTCTGGGTAGGTATCGAACACAGACTTCAGTGCTTCAACAATGTGTGGACATGAAGTGATAGGTTTACCTGATCTAGTGTACAACCCATCTCTACGGGCTATACAACGAATCCCATCTAGCTTTGGTTGACTATAATAGTCGCTTTCTTCAAAGTTAATCTTATCTTCTTTGTACTCTACAGCAAGCATAGGTTTGAACTTCTCAAACGTATCAATGTCATTCACATCTGAAAAGTAACCAGTGTCAAGCTTCTTAGTGTATAAACTACAAGCTTCAGCGTGGGCTTGTTGAAGACTGCTCGTCTCGTTTGCTTTACCAACGTTCTTTGGTAAGCATAGCTTCCACTCAGACGTAACTATAGTACCATCTTTGATACCCGTATGGGCACGATGACACGCTTGCACATCATCCCATCCTATCTCTAACTGCCATACTCTAACTTTGCCCTTTGTATCTCTCTTGTATGCGGGGTTCATCATTTTCAAATATTTCATGCGAAAAAACTCTCCAATGTACTTACTTGGTCAACATTCCAGTTGATAGCATCAGTGACCAACTTCAATGGGTCTTTGAATGTCTTATCAAACTGCATCTCATAATCAATATATTCGTCTAACCCAAACTCTTTAGGTAGAAACGTAGAGAACGATATCACATTCTCCATCGATGGGTTAGGTGTCTTCAGATAGCAGAACTTCACTTTCGAACCATCTTTGACTTCTTCGACAACTAACTTGTTCTCTTTCAACATCTTGTTGAACATGATAGCGCCACGCACATGAATAGGTGTACCCTTCTTGTACGTTGTGTTTCGATCAACCCACTTGCGTAAATCAGATACGCCACGTGGAAACGAAACTTTCTCTGCGGGCAGATTAGTAAACTCTTGATAGAAGTTTGATACGAACTCTTGGAGTTCTTTCTCACTGCCCTCAAGAATAATCTTGTACGCTTGCTTGAACTTGTCACGTACAACTTGAGGTGTCGAAGACTTCACTGCTTCAATGCCCATGACTTTTAGTTTAGGTTCTGCGTACTGCACACCTTCGTTGTTGTGAACGTTTAGAATGTAACGCTTCTTCGCTGTCCATACACCACGATCAGCAATTGCTTCACGTGCCATCTCCATACGATTTTCGAATGCGTTCATATTATCAAACAACTCAGTATACGCCTCTTCAAGCATTGGCTCGAACTTCTTCTGACATGCATTGTCAATGAACTTAACTGGGTCTTCGGGATTGACCTTCTTGACCAATGGGTTCATATCAACATACAGTGAGTCAGTGTCAATTGCAATAACGAAGTCTTCATTCTCAGTCTTGAGAATTTTGTTCATGTACTTGTTCATTGCTTTCTCAGCCCATCGAACTGATAGCTGACCAGACAGTGTGATACCTTCTGCGATCTGTTGATCAAAGTATCTGAAGTACTGATTGCCTAGCGCACCATAAAGTGAGTTGAGCAAAATCTTTACTGCTTGTTGGGTGTTGTTCAGTCTGTTGATCTCACGCTTCAAGTCTGAACTAGAAGAGTTCTCGTTCTGTTGCTGTATCTCAAGCATTGTGTTCTTAGTCGCTCTACGTTCATCGTACAGACCAATAATGATTTCGGGCATGAAGCCACGCTTGTCTTTACGATACTTAGAACCATTTGCCGCAACTGCAAAACTATCAAAGTCTTCAGCTTCAGCATCTAAGAAATGATCTACACCAGATGGGTAAACCATATCGCCACGTACCAATGTTTCGGGTGACATGTTGTATTGTACAATCAAGTTAGGATACAGACTGTTCAAGTCAAATGATGTAATCCATTCACTCATACCAACACGTGGGTCTTTCACATAGCCACCTGGGTAAGGACTCTTGTTCTTACGCTTGTTAGGTGGAATAGCAATCTTACGTTCTCTCAGATATCGATAGATGATGCTGTCCCATATAGCAGTTGTACCAAATACGTCTGGGAAGTTTACACCACCTTTGTATGCAATAACAAGTGCTAGATCCATGAGACCAGTCTCTTTGTCGATACGATCAACTAGGTCAACGTCTTTGATGTTGTAGTCAATAAACTTCTGATGATCTGCTTTGTACAAACCATGAAGTGAGCCATGCTCTTCGTATGATAGCTTCTTCTCACCGAGAACTGTGTGAGCAATATGATTGAGTGCGTAACTCTCTTGTGTGCCATACGTGTAACCAAACTTCTGAAACAAGTCATAGTAGTCAACTTGCGATACACCATAAATCTCATACGCATCCATCGACTTGCCTTTGATGCCGATCTGTCGATACTTGTAGATTTTCCAAGGTGAGTAAAGTTTAGTAGTCTCTTCGCCACATACTTTGAGTGTACGATTGATCATGTAAGGTATGTCGAACAAGCGAATGTTCCAACCAGTGATGATGTCAGGCGTGTTGTTCTGCCAGAAGATAAGAAACTTTTCGATGAGGTCTTTCTCATTGTCACAGCGCCGATACTGTATCAACTCAATGTTATCTAGTTCGCTCTTGGTAGAGTCATAATGACCTAGACCCCATACATGATAGACTTTGCTCTTGCTGTCTTTGTATGCGATAGAGATGATAGGATGATCAGCTTGCTCTGGGTGAGGAAAGCCATCATCTGATGCGACTTCGATATCGATGTTACCAACACAGATGTCACGTAACTTGTATTTGATATCACCTGGATATGCTTCTGAAATGAACTGGGCGACAAAGTTATTGTTACCATAAACTTTGAAGTTGTCTACGTCTTCATAACGCTTAACGAAGTCTTGTGCTTCGCTCATGCTGTCGATTGTCATCGGCTCGACTGAACTACCATCTAGTGCTGTCCACTCAGACGATTTCTTTGTAGGCAAGTAGAATGTAGGCTTGAATGGCACTCTCTTGTGAATGCGATTACCATTTGCATCGTAGCCTCGAAACAGCATCTTGTTGCCATAACGATGTACGGAAGTGTAAAAACTCATATGTACCTCATAATGTATCTTATAGTTGGCATTGTATCAGATATGAAACAGTTTGTCAACCACTAACGTAATTTTTCTTTGGTCTGTACCAAACCTTTTGGTGATATATCTTTGCAAGAAGTTCTACAATATTCTTCTTGTCTTCATCGCTATCCATGTCTACTTGCATTCTGTGCAAGGCGGTTTCGATGTAATCTATGTCTGTAACTGATAAACTGAAACTCGTGTTGGGCTTCATAGACCTAAACTCCACATCCAGATTGGTATTACTACAACGTGTAGAATGACGCATAGGGCTAACATAAGCCAAACTGTTCTTACGTTACCCCTATCGCCATGCATTGATTAGTCTTTCTTAGATACGAAAGCGTACAGTTCTTTTGCTTTCTCCATTAAATCTTCTGTTGAATACATTTTGTATGCTTCTGTTAGGCTTTGTTCAACGTCTTTACGTTGCTTGTCGCCTTCAGCAATCATGTTCTCAAAGAATTGAATGTTCATATGATATTGTTGATCCATGTACTCTTTAGCTAGTTGTAGCATTTCTGCACGGATCTCGAATGGGTTTTTGTTGGACATAATGTCTCTCCTGTGTGTTTGTGTGTGAAATAGAGGGAGAGTTTCCCCTCCCTCAGTGGTTTAGTCTTCTTGTAAGAAAACAGTTTCACTAGAACCAATTTCGATTCTACGTGGCTTCTTCTCTTCAGGAATAACGTTCTCTAGTGTGATAGAGAGGATACCGCTAGTCAAGTCTGCACTTTGAACTACGATAGTATCCGATAGTGTGAAAGAACGAATAAAGTCACGTGCGCCAATACCTTTATGAATAAAAGTATCAGTAGTGTCTTCTGTTTCTTTCTCACCAACTACTTTGAGTACACCGTCTTCTAGTGTGATGTCAATTTCGCTTTGCTTGAAACCTGCAACAGCGATCTCAACAACATACACTTCATCGTCTTTCTTGACGATGTTATAAGGTGGGTAGTTGGATTGTTTTTGATGTGATAGATTCAACGTGTGCATTCTATCGAAAATTCGATCAAACCCAACCATAAATGGGTCATTACGAGTTAGCTGGTCTGCTAATGTCATAGCTTATCTCCTTTTAATTAAGCAAGAATTAATATATGTAAACCCTTACGGCATTTACAATGTTATTTATACGCCAGTTGAGCCAAAGCCTCCACTTCGTGAAGTTTTTTCTTCGGGCTCCCTATCAGTCAAGACGATTGGCGTACGGTTCATAGGTACTACTTCGCCTTGAGCAATCCGATCACCATCTTTAATCATAAAGATTTCATCGGAAATATTGTACAACATCACATAAGTCTGTTGCACGTAATCTGGATCAACAACACCTTCGCAGTTTGCGATAACGATGCCGCTTTTAAGAGATAGTCCTGAACGTGGATGAATACGTAGACTATGTTTCTCAGGTAGATCAAACACGCACCCAGTTGGTACTAGCATACGTTCTCCTGAGTAAAGAGTAACTTTACCATAAGCGTCAACTGTTCTCTTTGACTTGCGATTTACTTGACCGTAGACTGTTACAGCGTCTCCAGTTCTCATACTCGCACTTAAATCAAAACATGCCGCCCATTCACTTCCATATTGTGGCAAGTGTGCTTCATCCCAAAGTTTCCATACATATAGATTATCACTCAATTTGTTTACCCCTTTATTCGGTTCGGTCTTTCAATATTTTACTCATAACGTCTGTAGCAGTGTGTGTAAAAAATCTTGGTGCTACTGCGTGAATTAATACTACAGGTACTAACAACTGTAGTTTGACTGCAATCTTTACTGCCTGCTTGGCATGTTCAAATCCAGTCTCGCCTGCTTCTTCTAAGTGTTGCTTGCACTGTTTACTTAGCATCCTGTGTCATCTTTCGTTAATCGCCATCCCAATTCAACTCGGTGAGTTGCTTTTGTTTTAGACGTTGGTCCTTCTTAATCTCTTCTATACTCTCGTCCATTCTATCAGCGATTCCTCTTAAGAACTCGCTCTCGTACTTTCTAGCAATATCATGAACGTGAATAACAAAAGACTTACTATCTTGATATTCTTTAGAAGTCATTTCTTCTTCCCGATACTGTACTTAGCGACAAGATCCCACTCTTCTTTTTCTTTGTGAGGAAGTATCTTAATCTGTGACAGAGGTGCAACGGGATCTTGTGTCTGTGATGAGTTTACGGCTTTGATCAAACCCCACTCTTCTAACAGATTTACAATCGTGTTTCTACGACCCTGATCTTCATCAGAGAAGTTGTTAATCTTTCCGTCTAGCATGAATAGTTCTTTGAAGTGAACGATGTAATACTTACCTTGCTTGTGCAAGATGTGACAAGACTGATATAACTTTTTGTCTTTTCGTGAGGCAATACCAATTCGAGTTAGCGTCTCTTTAATCTTTAGAAAGCTTTCATCATTGGGTAGTTCGACCTCTACAAGTCTCTCTACTAAATTCATTTTTTAATTCCACCTGTTTCTAGTTGTTGTTTCATAATGTTCAACTGTTCACTGGACAACAACGAAAGGTAGTCTTTCCCGAGATTTCTATTGCATTGATAATATTCACAAACAACATCTAAATCTTTGTCACCAGCATCCTTAACCCACTTTGCGAAACGCTTCTTAGGTCTAATACTATTTAGTAAAAACTCATACTGAGGACGATCCTCAAGCTGGTGGTAGTGATTCATTAGATTTGCGTGTAATAATGTGTCTGGGAAATATGACAGCGCCTTGTTTACAAGAAAGCCACTGTAACCCTTCTCAGCAAGGGTGTCGTTTTCACTGTCACGCATCATGTTCTTCTTACTCTGCGTGATTGTATTTACATATTCAAATGGGTTGCTCATTGGGTTTCATTTCCTCTACATCATATTGTTCAGAGCATGACTCACAAATATAGGTCTCACCTATCTTGCCGCCCTCATACTTATATTGAAACGTGGTGTACTTATCACCACACTTCTTCTCACAGATCAAACAACTCAAGTTGGGTTTCTTTTTGAAGAGGTTTTTCATCGTATAAATTACTCCATAATTTCAACTTCTCATGTTTTTTCTTTGCACTTATCTCTAATTGAACATTGTCAAAGAATCGGGAGTGCGTTAGTAACTGTAACATGGCGAGAACGTCTCCAGCTTCATCCAGGAGCTTCTCACGGGTACTCTGAGGCACACTTTCGATAGTATCGCATGTTCTTAGCGTCTTGCTACATTCTTGTATCAACTCAGCACACTCTTCCATTGTGATTACCATAAGTTGTTGTAGTCTATTCATTTCCATTCTACCTCTGCCATGAGTGTAGCAAGTGCGGCTACACGATTGATTTCGCTGTTAGCAACAAATGCTTCTTTGTACTGATACTCAGCAAGGATGATAATAGCATCTGCTACGCTTTGTGTACTACTTATCTTAGTTGGTAATAGATCATACAGTTGACGATACAATACTGCACTATCGATATCTGTATTCTCAGCAACCCACTTACGAACATCTGTAAAGTTACGCTCTTTCATCAGAGTGATGAGAGCATTCATATTGTCTACAGATTTGTTAGCCAGGACACCAGAGTCAATCCTACCAGTAGAAGAGTAACGCTGTAGTTCATTAAGGACTCTGCGCCAATCAGGGAAATAAGTCTTAATAACTTCTGCCACAGTTGATCTATCATATTCAATGTTTTCCTCTTCTAGTATTCTACTTACTCGCTTGAAGAACTGACCAGCGATTGCTTGCTTGTCTTCGTTAGCGATCTTAAACTCTACGACACTACACCGTGAGTGCAGTGGTTCAATGATACGATTCTTAAAGTTACATGTGAGAATGAACCCACAGTTCTTAGAGAACTCTTCCATGAAGTTGCGTAACGCAGGCTGTGTTGAGTTTGGGTTTAGATAATCAGCTTCGTCAAGTATAACATACTTACGACCACCAGAGAACGAAACGCTAGATGCGAATGACGATATCTCTGTTCGTAGTGTGTCGATGTTACCATTCATACTACCATTGATAGTTATGTAGTCTGCACCGATTTGCTCAAGCATTGCTTTGGCGATAGTAGTCTTACCTACACCTGCACGACCTGTTAGTAGCAAGTTTGGTACGTTATCTTGTTCTACGAATTGCTGAAAGGTTTCTTTTAGTGTTTCAGGTAGGATTGTGTCGTTCACATTTTTTGGGCGATACTTTTCTACCCACAAGAATTCTTCTTGCATAGTTTACCTCATCATATAAATTAAAGTCACAGTATAGCAGAAAAAAGGGACTCCGTCAAGAGCCCCTTTTCACTTTGATTAAGCGGCGTCTGCTGGATCCGCTTCTGGTGCTGGTGCTGTAGGCTCATCGCCTGGGACCTGGTCGATTTGACCTTGATCTTTAGCGTGATTCAAGAACGCCATAAAACGCTCACGGACGGTGCCAACGGCCACCATCTCTTCACCACGAATAGCGCCTCTAGCACTAGACGCATCAATGATCTGCACTGCGGCAGAGATGTCGTTTAGTGAAAGACCAGGACCCTGGTCTGGCGCACCCTCTGGTGCTTGAGTTTCAGTTGCTTCAGTCATATTGTACTCCTATGTTAATATTAACGTGATTCGATTGCAATCCAATATTGCACTTTATCAGATTTAAAATGTGCCATACCCTTAGAAGAAAGTGCAACCTCATAATTGGTAGGCATTAGTTTTAGATTATCAACTTTGATAATCATACGGAAGTCCCCATAGTCGCCACCTTCAGCAACCGTAATGCTGTAGTTGTCGGCTGTAGGGTTCTTACTATCAACAGCGGCTAGTGATATAGTATCACCTTCTGCGTTGAAAGCAATTTCTGGTAAGCCCAGAACACCTGCGGCACGTACTACACTCTCAAGGTCATCCCAAGAGATTGTTAGTGTTGCTTCAGGATCAGGAACTGGAATGTCACGCTCTGGTGGCGTTACAATCATGTTCTCGGCTGTATATGTATACTTCAGTGTTCGCTTGCCACCTTTGATGTTGAACTGACTTTCGCCAAAGTTTACATCTGGTTCTTCAAACAAACTCAGTGTTGCGAGAAAACGAGATACATCATAAATGCCAGCAGGCTTGTCAAAAGTCTCACCTACTGTGGCGGCTGCCATCACTGTTTTCTGTGGAGATATAGTTCGAATGGTTTGTCCTGGTTTGAACATCACACTCGGATTGATCTGTGAAAAGTTCTTCAATACACTCAAAGTTTCATTACTAAATTTCATCATTATTTACCCTTTTTCATCGCTCGGCGTTGTTGCCTATTCATATTACTAGCAGACTTATTTATATCATCTTCTAGCGGTTTTGTCAAGTCTTTCTTATAATTTTTTTCATTAGATTCTTTTGTCGCTGTAGGTGAAGCACCAACTGCGGCAATGTGACCTAAACTACCTGAAAAAGTATAAGACCCTATATGCTTCAATCGCATCCAAGGACACATCCAAATCTTAAGACCGATCTTACGTGCATACTGACTGAACATATAATCTTCAGATAGATAGCGTTTGGTCTCAGGATCAATGATAGTATCGAAGAACGCAGTTATCTCACTAGTACCATCAAACTGTTCTGTACGAATGTGATCTGGTTTGTAACTGAGTTCTGGATACGCTTCTGCATATTTTTCAAAAGCTTCCCGTGTAATCATCATAAAGCCAGTGCCACCTTCTTTGATCTCTGCAATTTCATTGATCTTGAAAGAGCCAGCACCAACTGGATTAAACACGTAGTCGCCTACGAAGTTCTCTAATTCGAATGGGGACTTGTCTGCAAATCCACCGTCTACTGCTTGCTTAACTTTCTCCCAAGATATAGTCTTCTTAGGGTATGGACCAGTAACAACATCGTGACCAGTCTCACTGTCTGCTAAGTGTAGTAGAGTTAGCGCATCACGAAAGTCAAAGCCAATGTCACTGTCAATAAACAAAAGATGCGTACAATCAGAACGTAGAAATTCATCTACGCAATAGTTTCTAGCACGTGTAATCAAGGATTCGTTAAACAAAAAGTATTGTCTAAGCGGAATGCCATGTTTAGCACATACCGATGTCAGGTCTGTCATAGACTTAGTGTACATACCTGCACATTGACCACCGTACATAGGTGTAGCGACAAAGAGACTCTTCTTCGCTAGTTCTACGGGGTCTAGTTTAATTTCCAACTTTATATTCCTCTCTGAGTGATTTAAATTCTGTAGCACGTTCTAACTGATGTTGCATCCACTTAGCGCATTCTTTTGCACTCAATGCTTCTTCGTTAGTGGGAGGCATTCTATCATCTTCACCAATGCTACGCATGACAGAAGAAGAAAGCATCATAGCACCTGCCATGATCATACAGATATGAGGAAGACCTGAGCCATCAGGACCATCGTCATAATCTTTGCCACGTTCAAAATCATCGATGTGACGTTTCAAACTATCAATCATCTGTTGCCAAGGTAGACCTTTCTCCCAGTTACGATCAGCATATTTCATAGCGCCGTACTCAAGTGCTGTTGCACCTGCGGCTAGTGCTTCTAAAGGTAACTGTTTCATATAAGGTACGCCAAGTGCTTCTCGCTGTGCGCCAGACTTTGATGCATTGTAGTTCGTACTTAGTTTTGTCACACGATCCCACTCTTCGGGTGTTGCGTCATTTATTGACTTTTTCATAGTGAGCATTTTTACCTCTTTGGTTGTTCATAATCAAATTCTACTCTGTGCAAAGTTTGCAGTCTCATAATATCTGCGGAAACGTCATGTGTACTGTCGTGTCCGATAAATGTTTCATTCCAGTACTCAATATCTGCGACTGGTATAAACCCATTTTTCTTGGGGAAGTTTAACTTCGCATCGATCCAAGTTCGAATGTCTCTTACACGCCACCACTTTAGATACTCATTCATCAAGTGATGTTGCCCAAGTTCATTCATTACTCGTTCTATCAACACTGGATCAAACGTATTACCACGTGACCACCAGTGTTCAATCTTACCGACTTCCCTCAGATATTTGAATATTATAGCAGAGAACTCTTGTATTGTCAAGTCATTTTCAGAAGGTTTTAAATTTACTTTGGCTTCTTCTGATTGACCTTGCCACCAAGCTAGATCATCTTTGCTGAATGAACATCCATTGTCACACTGCGCTTTGACATCAAACTTAGCCGTTTGTACCATACCAGTCAACTCTTCGAATGTGTAGGGATCAGTAAGAAACCGATCCCAATCAAACACTACAAAAGCGGCATCTACAATAGGACACTTCATAGCGTTTTGCCCTATCGTTTCAAAGTCTATAATAAAGTCTTGCTTCTCTTGCTTCACGCTACACCCTCAAGTAATACGGATTTTTTATAGTCATCAGCATTCATGTCTTGCATACGACGGTTATGCTCTGCGCTGATAACAACTAGGTTAGCATATAACGTGCTACCACCTTGTGAGTGCGCAACAATGTGACCACCTTGGGCATCTTTCATTGTTAACTTCTCACCAGTAATCCAACACTTGAATCCTTGCTCTGCAAGTTTCAACTCAACCATCTCACGTGGAAATACACGCCTGCTATCAAGTACAACAAGAGTTGCCTTATCTAGGTCCATACCTTCGAGAATCCAAGTGACAGTGTTATCAAACTTAAACTGGGTCTTGTGTTCACCCAAGTGTTGATTGAATGCCTCATGTATCAAACGATTGTTCTCAACAATTCGCTTTGGAAACTTGGGGTTAGATGCATTGAATGCGTTATACGCTTTGCTAAACTCATTGTAGAATGCTTCAAAGTTTTCTACTTTTACTGAGCCGTATGTTGACTTAAAGTGAAAATACAAACGGTACAACATAACGATTTGACCTTGCAAAAGTCCACGACCAACTTGATCTCTACGCCACACTGAACACTTAAGAATAAAGTCAAGAACTGCTTTCAACTTCTTGGCAATCTTGTTGACTTCTTTCTGTGTTAAACTAGCATCATCGTACATAGCTTGTAGTGCATCAAAAGGTGCTACTACAGGCTTCTCACCCGCATAGATCATATATGTAATACGTGCTACGATCTCATCAAGGCGTAAACGAGTGTTGTTTGACGCTACGTTTGGGTAAGTAATGTTACCATGTGATGTGGTCCAACAAGTAAACAACTCATGTGGTAGACTATCATAGCCACTAATAACACGTGCTGTTTCACGAATTAGATTTGCGATAGGAATATCACCGTATGAGTTCAATGTCTCTTGAGCATTCACTGGAGTAGTGTTATTTGTATCTCGAAACAACTCACCCTTCTGTCGAGTAGTCAAGTGATCATAAATGACAACACGCAACTTGTAGTTCATAAACTTTTCACGTGTAGCATCTGACAACTCTGACGCTAAAACTTCGCCCAGTACAGATGATTTATGTAACGGAAAACTATTTCGCATGTACTCTAGAATAGTACGCTTACGATTGCCACCATCGATTGATTCGAATGCATATTTACCGTTTTCTCGGACGATCTTTATCTCGCCGATATCCCCACCAGACATCATGGTGTCTACGATACTTTGTTGCTTAGAAGGTTTGCTCTCACCCAATGGATTAGGTGATACAGATGGACGTTGCCCTACAGGGTTACAGTCAATTGTTTGAGACTTCTCTAAGAAGTCCCGTACAGTCCAGATTTCAATATCCCAGCTGGCTGTTGAAATTTTTTCGTTAGTCATAGTATTCTCACTTTGCTGTTTGCTTTATACAGTGATACTGGCTGAATTGCTCTGATCACTTGTGTATTAATATAACTTATTTCACGTACATTGTCAAGGTTTATTTTGGTATTTGCTCAACTATTTTATAGCAATCGCACCTACGAATAAGTGGTTCTGCCAGAATGGTTGTATCTTGTACAAGTCAAACCCAGAACATGAGAGAGTTGAACACAACTCATTCCAAGTGTTAGGCTTCAACATGTTACGAAGAGTACGTTCTTTGTCCATGATATCTTCTGTATCAAATGACTTACGCTTGTAGTCATAGAAGTTGAATGTCAACATCTCTTGCAAACGTGCATCTTTGGCTACAGTCTTTTCTGCGAAGATAAACGCACCACCTTTGTTCAGACCACTGTAGATTTTCTCTACAACAGAACGTCTACTGGTGGGCGGCATGAACTGTAACGTAAAGAGAGATGTAACGAGTGATGCGTTCTTAATTTCTACATTACGTATATCATCATAGATGAACTCTACAGTGGTACCTGGGTGTGCTTTCTCTACAGACCTAACACGCTTCTCCATGTCGCCCTTAAAGCCTTCTGCAAACTCAACACCGATGTAGTTAGCTTTAGGTGCAAACTCATAGTTCTGATCAGCCATAGCTTGTATAGTCTTACCAGTTGAACTACCAACGTCATACACGTTGCTCTCTTCATCTACGAAGTATCTTGATAAATCTACTACGTCTTGGTGTAGGTTGCTGTACCCACGAATACTTTGTTCGATATGATTGTCGAACCCCTCTTCACGATGTGCGAATGTAAAATCACTCATTTTGTTACCTCATAATATGGTTGTAGAACTTTCTCGTAAATTGAATCGGCTAGAGCCGCCATCATCTTTGGGGCGACCATACGACCAATTCGTTCTGCTTTTTGATCGAAAGTACCAGTAAGTTTATAGTCTTCTGGTAGGGACATTATACGCTTTAATTCTTTGATTGTCAACTTACGATTTGATGCATAATGAAATACACCCGACAAACCTTTCTTTTGACCTTGCTGTGTTAGTGTTGGGCATGGTCGATGTGGTGCAGGACGAATCATATTAAAGCACGATGCTTTTGGATTCCAGTCACGAAACTCTGGATTACTAGGCTTGAGATGCTTCTCAGGTCTGAATGGTATTCTGTCTAAGAACTTCTTCTGAAACGAACCTTCGTAGTAATCACGTAGTTCTTTTACTTCGTCTTCATCATTGACAATATCTTCGATAGCAGATTCCATACTGATATGTGTACTTGTTGGCTCTGGAAAGACACCGTTCACATTCAATACGTTTAGACCAATCGCTTCTGCTACATCATCACGTACACATATAAAGATAGTACGCTCTCTTGCTTGTGCTACGCCATAGTCTGCGGCGTTCAGTACTTTGTATGTAACTTGATATCCAAGTGCTTCGAAAGAGTTTACAAACTCAAACAACTTAGGTCTTGCTTCACCAAACGTAATACCTTTGACGTTCTCTGCAATAATAACTTTGGGCTTGACTTCTCTTGCTACACGAATGTACTCAAGAAACAAGTCTTCGATACCTGTTTGCATCTTACCATCTGAGTACTTCTTAATACCTTCTTTGGTCTTCAACTCACCTTCTTGTACGATGTTACCTTCTTCGTCAAAGTAAGTCTTACGTGTATCTTCTTGATAACCAACCCAACCCTTTTCACGCTTACCTGCAACAGAGAATGCTGAACAGGGCGGAGAGCCATCAAGTATATCTAGTTCACCTTCTTTGATGTTTGCCATCGATAGAAAGTCTTGACCAGAGTATTTCTTAATGTCATCTACTAAGACAGGTGTGTCTGGGTAGTTTTCTTTGTATGACGTTATCGCTTCTTCTACGAATTCATTGACAAGTAGAATATTGCCGCCGGCAAGCCGATAGCCAGTGCTAGAGCCGCCACCGCCTGCAAAGCAACTAATAACGCTGAACCGCTTCTCTGCGGCACGTTCATTAACGTCTTTATTATAGTATGGTTCATATTTCATTTGCACCTCAAAAAAGCTTTGGACCGACATCTTGCCAGTCTCTAACTAAGTCCATTGTTCGTTGTCTATTATACAGATTTATATCTGGGTTGTCAAGTAGTTTCTCAAAATATTCTGGTATACCTGCAATGAGTTGTAAGTTCTCATGCTTACGTCTTTTGATACCCTTGATCTCGTGGAATGCGTCATGTATAGGTGCTTTCTGATATGGCTTGTTAAAGAAGTCATGATCATGCAACATCATCCATGCGGCTACGTCACTATTTAGGTATGGCGCTAGTATCTTCATGCCATACTCTTCTGCAAGATATTCTTGCTGTCTTATACCAGCAGGATTCTCTGCACCGAAGTAATCGTTTCTGAATTGGTCGAATAGTTCTTTTGTATGTTTGAAGTGAATGTTAGCACGTTTAGATACACCATACCAACCATCTGCCGCTACACCAGAGAGTACTACTTTCTCTTTGATCTTGGGATAGACATATAGAAAGGGAAACGTACACTCAACCTGAGTCTTCTTCTTGCAATGATACTTGTTGATGAGTGTGAAGAAATCTTCTTCGATGTTATCCACTGGTACATCCACTGGTACAAAGTCCCAACCAAAGTGTTCAGCGACATCTCTTGCACCTAGACTATCTGTAGTCTGTTTGCCATTGACGTACATGCTGTAACCAGTAACTTTCTTACCTAGACGCTGTGCGGCTAGACCACATGTGATGCTATCTGTGCCTGCTGATAATAGTACTGCTACATGATCTTCGTCTGTTTCTCTGTCAATGTAGTCTACTATAATCTCATCTATGTTCTTCATCATGTATTCTCTTTCTCAATTCACTGGATGCGAATCTATGATTGCGCCCATTAAAGTATAATTCAATGCCTAGTGTATCACAAACATCACGTCCTGTAAAGTCTAAATCCTTATATTCTTCACCTAATATTCGCACATCGGGTGTATACATTTCAAGGATATCTCTCAGTTCATGCTCATACAGATATGGAACAACTTCATCAACATACTTAACCGCCGACAGTTGAGTATAACGCTCTACTGTATTCTGTATAGGACTATTCTTTTCTACCCTATCTAGCGAAGGATCAATATGCAATGCACAAATAAGATAGTCACACTGCGCCTTGGCTTCTCTAAGCATTGCAATGTGACCAGCATGTAACAGATCAAATGATGATGCTGTTAACCCTATTCTCTTTTTGCTTCTCATCTTCAAGACGCTTTAACCTCATAATATATTTTTCAAGTATTTGTGGCTTTACTTTCTCAGCCTCTAAGCAATCGATAACTTTCTTTAGATGCACTACATTATCAAGTTTATCACTCATCATCCTGATCCCGCTCAAACGTTCTTACAGTTTTGCGGTATTCGGCAATAGTTTGTGCATAGCCTCGAGGTCTTTCTTCCTCAAGTCTTTCAATCTCTGCGTTGAGATGTTCTATACGTTCTTCTTTCGTCATTGAGTATCCTCCTTTAGTAGTTGCATTAAGCCGCCATACGGCTAAAGTTCTTCACTTTCTCAAAACGAATTACTTGGTCAAACTTCTCATATAACTGATCACCTTTGTGACTGATAATGAATACATTAGAGTCGGCTGTGATCTCATTGATAATTTTCAAGAACTCTTCTGTACCTGCATTGTCTAGGCTAGAGTCCATGATCTCATCCATAATCAAAAGATTAGTAGAAACAGAGTTGCGTAGTTTACTGACTGATCTCCAAGTAAATAGTAGTGCTAAATCGATGCGTAACTTCTCACCTTCAGAGAACGATGCATATGTGAACACATCACGAAAACGACTTTTGATAGTCTCATTGAAGTTCTCATCTAGTTCAAATTGTACAAAGAAATCCATGGCGGCTAAGTATTTATTAATCAGCTTATTCATCACTGGGACATACTGCTTAATAATACGTGTCTTAATCCCGCCGTCTTTTAGCATAGAAGCGACAAGCGATAACATCTCTTTGTCATCGAACAGTTGACTTTGTTTAGTATGATATGTAGTCATACCATCTTCTAGCTTCTGTATCTCTGTGTTATCTATTGCTTCAACGGACTCTTCTGCTTCTGTCAATTCACCCTTGATAGACTTACACACATTCATTGCCATCTTATAGTTAGCATTATGCTCAGACATCTTAAGGTTCTTCGAAGCCATCTCAGTCTCTACATCATCAATCTCATCCAGTCTCTTGTTTACGCTTCCAAGTCGATTGTCGAGTTCTGTCTGGGCTTTTTCGATTTCAGAAATCTTTCCTGTTGACTCTTCGATTGTCTCTTGTTTAAATTCGTGTTCGATCCCTTGCTTGCAGGTTGGACAGTTGTCGTGGTCTTCGTAGAAACTAATGTCTTTACGTAGCTTTGATAGTTTGGTGGAAAGTTGACCATCAATCTTCTCCAGTTCTTGTAACTTTTTCTTCATGCCAGCTTTGTCGCTGACACCTTCAGCCATTTGTTGCACTTCACCCATGATAGCTTCTACAGCGGCTTGCTCTTCTTCGATCAAAGCAATCTGCTCTTTCAACTTCTCTTTGAGTTTGGCAACTTCACCTTCTTTCAGTTCACGAATGGATTCGTTGTGTTGCTTGGCATTATCGATACTGTTCTTAAGTAAGTCAATCTGATACTTGATCTCTTGTATCTCTTCTTTATTAGTAGACACTTTGTCTTTCAGTAACGTGTTCATCACTGTAAAGATTTGAATATCAAGTAAGTCTTCAATGACTGCCCTACGCTCACTCGCTTTCAATTGCATGAAAGGAACGAATGTACTAGAACCTAGAACAACTACTTGCCCAAAAGACTTGTAGTTCAACTTAAGAATTGTTTCTTCTAGGTATGTCTGATAGTCACGTGCGGCGGCATCTTGATTTAACAGTTCACCATTACACCAAATCTCAAACACATTGGGTTTGATACCACGCTTTACAATGTACTCTTTTACACCAATCTTGAACGTAATCTCTACTTGTAAGTCTTTCTGATTGATAGAGTTGAGCAATTGCTTCTTGTTGATATTTCTAAAAGCTTTACCATACAACGCAAAAGAGATGGCATCAAGCATTGTTGATTTGCCTGCACCATTTTCACCTAGAATAAGAGTAGACTTGTTACTGTCTAGCGGTATCTCTGTCCACGAATTACCTGTTGATAATATGTTCTTAAAACGTATCAGCTTAAAATGAATCATATACTTAGAGCCTCACTGTATAGTTCTCTCAAAAAGTTCTCAACTTTCACTTTGTCGCCCTTGAACTCAAGGTTCTGGACGTACTGTGTCAATATAGTCATAGTATCCTGTGCCTCATCTACTAACTCATCATCGTCAATCATGTCTAGATTTTGATGATCTTCTACGACTTTGATGTCTGCGGCTTGTGATTGCTGTAGACGATCTAAGAACAAGTCGAAGATATAAGGGTTGTCCTTAGTCTGTACTATAACCTTTATGAAGGCGTTTGTCAAGAGGGAAGTGTCTAAATGTGCAACATCTTCTATGGTCATGTCAGTATCATTGTACATGATCTTGTGAAACAGCTTGTTTGGATTCTGAATATGCGTCATCTCACGTGTGTCTGTATCAAATACATTGAACCCACGCTTCTGCCCATGATCAGACCAAGTCATCTCATACTGAGAACCTAGATATGTAATGTTACCATGTGACGATGGTTGATGAAAGTGACCTGAGTACACACCATCAAACTTTTGAAAGACTTTACGATCCATACCATGATCACACAGATGCCCTTTATCCATCTCAAACCCAGTAATCTCAAAGTGACCCATGAGTACTTGTGCTTTCGTTGAATTCATAGCATCCATCGACTCTTCATAGTTGTCTTGACATAGCCAAGGGACTAACATAATCTTACACCCATCCATGTCTAGTTCAACTGGCTTCTCCCAGTATAGTTCTAGATTTTCTAGTGATGTATGACCATAGAGTTGACGTAGACTATTGACATCATTTGTATTCTTGTAATACGTATCATGATTACCCGCAATGATATACATCTTGATACCGTCTTCTTGGCATCGTTTGAATAGTGTATCATGCATCGTCTGCGCAGTTACAAAGTTAATGTACTTACGTCTGTCTGTCAAGTCACCCAGATGAAAGATAGTATCGATGTTATTCTCTTTCAAGTAAGGAAAGAAAACTTCATCGTAGAACTTCTTTTGGTGTTGGGCGATTACAGCATTATCGTTTCTTGCACCGAAGTGCGTGTCGTTTAGTATAGCAATCTTCATTCAGTAGTACCTTCATCTTCACCATAAAACTTTTCAAGCCCCTTCTTCTTTGCCTTTTTTTGAGACTTGCTTTTTGTTTCCATTCGTTTCTCGTAGTTAGATACGAAATCATTCATGTAGTCATTGTTAAGGTCAATGTAACTAGGATCACCAGAAGCGCCTTCTTCTTTCTCTACGGCTGTGCCTGTGAGAACAGATTGCTCTGTGACCTTGTGCCTAATATACACTTGTTTCTTCTCTTTGTCAATACGTCTGAGGAAAGCATACCAAATTATTTGTGTAAAGTATGCAAATGGGTTACTAGATTTAGATGGATCAAAGTTACCGAGTGCTTGTACAGCATTCTCTAGACCGTCACTAACCATCTCTTCTTTGTACGTGTAGCCAGAGAAGTTGGGCTTAGTTGCTAGTCTGTTTGATATCTGATAAAGACACTCACCGATATAGTTCGGTATCTGAGGATTCTTCTCGCCAGATTCTTCAGCATCTTTACACTGTTGTTTGTACGCAATGATAGCCTGTAGAAACTCAGGATTATTGACGTAATTTCGTTTTGCTCTTGCCATTGGTCACCTCACTTGGGATATATTGTTGTTAATATAACATATTATAGGGAACTTGTCAAGTATTATTTTTATTTTCACTTTGCCCTTGACAGGTTGATTATGTTGGTGTATAATAATATTAATGCTTTTATGAATTAGTCTAATGTTTTGTTGATGATCTTGATTCTATTAAGCTTTCAAACATATCTTCTAGGTCTGAGTTGTAATCATCTTCTGTTATGATGTCAGGCTCTTCATATGCTGAAGATAGTCTGGCTCTGAAGTCTTCGTAATACGAGACTGCTTTGTTGTTTGCGGACTGCACGTAGTATATATCTTCTTTATATAAGACAACGGAGTTCTCCTCGGAGAGGAGTAACCACGACTTAGCGAACATTCCTTGTACTGGGTCAATAGTAATTTCTAGAGGCGAATCAATCATAACGAATTCATCTTCGTCATGCTGTATGATAGCTACTAGGTCTTTGCCCGTCTTTAGTTTGATAGTTACATAATTCGGCATATTTATCCCTTGATGTCTACGTTATAGATTTTGAATTCAAAGCCTTGATCGCTGTATATCTTAACTCTCTCCTTAAAGTGTCTTACTGCAAAGTTTTCTTTTGTCTTCCATTGAAGATCGTCTACTATGTCGTATAGCGTTGCCTTATCTTTTCCGTTACCCTTTCTAAGAACTCTGCCAATCGACTGGAGATTTCGTATGCGAGATTTAGAAGGACTAGCGAAGATAATATTGTCAAGACGCTTAATGTTAACACCAGTAGAAAAGGTACCATAGCTAGCCAGTATGATATTATCTGAAGTAGATTCGGCAATGCCTCGTACTGCTTCTCTATCTTCCGCTCCAACTCCCCCATGGATGAAATGTACAGCTTTTCCGTCTTTTTCAAGCAACGGGTGCAGAACTCGCCCATGTTTGTCAACGTATTGAAATAGTATGAGCGTGTTGCCTTCAAGAGACCATGCGAGGTTTCTAATAAATTTGTTACGTGCTTCATTTCGAACTATCCAGTCAATTTCTTCTTGATATGTCTTATTCTTATTTATCTGCCTAGTTTCTTGCGGATATCCTAGAATAAGTGCCTTGATTCCGAACTCTGCTAGAGTACCGTCATCGATTAGTTTTTTAGTTTCTGTTACTTCTTTAGTAGGTCCAAACAGACCTTCTAGTACTAACTTGTGTGTCTGTGATTCATCTAGTGTACCAGTGAAGCCATATCTGTACTTGACATGTGGTGTCTTCTCTAGTACTTTAGTTAGCGACTTAGCTTTAAACAAGTGTGCTTCGTCACCAATTACAACATCAAACTTTTCGTACCAATCTTTCTTTAACTTGTAGATAGACTGCCACGTTGTTACAGTATAGTCTGCTTCTACGTTTTTGTCAACACCACCCATAATCTTATGAATGTCTAGCTTTCTGTTCTTGTTGTACTCTACAAAGTCAGATGACATTTGAGATACAAGTGATGTTGTTGGTACAACGATCAGAACTTTACGACCTTGCTCTACATGATAACGAGACAGTAAGTATATAATGAAAGACTTACCTGATGCTGTCGGTGAAAGAAACAATGATCTGTTATTATATAGTGCGTGTGCTACAGCATCATTCTGATAATCTCTAGGCTCAAATGCACTATCAAAGTCTTTTGCTAAGTCATAGCCAGCATTCTCATAGTACTTTGTTTCTGGTAAGAGTGAACTATCAACTTCAACTTCATAGTCTCTATCGTTACAGAACTTAATGATATAAGGAAGAAGACCAGCATAGATCATGCCAGTCATTGTGTTCATAAGTCTAATCTTGCCATCCCATACTCTATTCTTGTATGCGGGCATGAACTTATAACCAGGCACGTAGAATTCAAAGTAGCCGCTCATTTCCATCTTTACAGATGCTTCAGCATTTACTCTGACATGCACATTGTCAATCTTTTCTACGTGAACTTGTTCCATACTATATTACATCGCTCCAGTTCTAAATCGTTCCCAGTCAACAATAGTCTTTAACTGGAACCCTCTATTACTTATCATCTTAATAATCGCTTCTAAATAGTTCACCTTCTCTTCTATCATACCAACTTTCAGAGACAGATTAATCATATCTTGATCAGCATCAATATATGTACCGATATCTGTTCGTAGTATCTTTAGAGGTTGTGGCTCCCATCCATGCTGTTGTAGTTCAGTTATATCTAACTCACCACGATAGTATTGTTCTTTAAGCAACTTCAACTGCTTATACTTAGCACGTAACTGCTTGAGTTTCATGCCTTCTTCCATGTAGACACGGAAGTATTTGTTATGTAGTTTGGGAATGTTTGCACTCTCGCCAGACACATTCGTCTGATCGATCTCGCTGTCTTTCGCCCACATTTCATATATATCTTCGATTTTCATTCACTTCTCCATAAAATAACCATGTTGTATTATAGCAGGTTTTGCTATAAAGTCAAGTACTAATTTACAATTCTAAAATCGTAAGATGTATATCTGAAAGTCATATCAACAACTGGTGGTGTAACGTCTGACTGATTTGTTGCTAGTGCGATACTACCAACAGATACAGGAAACATATCTTTGAATGTAATTTCTACATTCGGGTTCTTCTTACTACTTAGTACAGTCAAAGTACCGTCTGAATAGATACCATCACCGCCAGCACCTATTAGTTCTGCGTATTGCTCAAAGCCTTCTGGTTTGGTTAGAGCAATTAGCCAACGCCATGTTTCTAAGTATGATGCCATATCTTCGTCTACTAATACTGATAGCGTAAGATCGCCGAACTCTACTTTGTCGGCAGGCATATAGATCGTCTTAAATGGTGTTGCTCTTTCTACGGGCGAAGAAGAAATATCAGGTAATGTGATACCCTGCACAAAGAACTCTACGTGAGGCAAACGACTCATCGTAAAGCGAAACTCATTAGGATTGAGAAAGTTTTGTAATTGACTCATGTTGTCCTCACTTAATCTACAATACTATTTATATGTCAAAAAAAAGGGCGCTCCGAAGAACGCCCTAATCTGTTCAGTTTACCGACTTCCCGTCAGTTCTGACTTCTTATTATAGAAGGTTGGTAATCAAAGAACGTCTGTAGTAAACGTTAGCGTTTGCTGTCAGAGCGCCTGTACCCGCTGTCGCACCTGGTGCAAATGGATTTGCTACCATGCCGTAACGAGTTTTGAAGCCTAGCTTCGACTGGAAGCTATTCTCACCAACTGCACGTACCATTTGTAGCGGTACATATGGGCAGTAGAAGATACCAGCGTCAAATGCGCTAGAACCTTTATAACCTACTACCATGTACTGAGCGCCAGCATATGGATCTACGTACACACGGAAGCGACCGTTAAGTACACCTACGAAAGTGTTACCAGTGTCATCTGGGTTCAAGTTGTTGCTGTTCAGAGCAGGTGTGTAATCTAGTACACCAGCCATTTGAAGTGCAGATGCTACATCAGATGAACATAGGATGATGTTACCCTTGCCTCTACGTGTAGTTTTTGCAATCGCATTAGCTTCTTTCTCGATTTGGAACATCAAGCCTTTGAACTTCTCTACTGACCAACGACCGTTTGCATCAACATCTAAGTTGAATGTGCCTGCGGCGGCTGTGTCGGCAGAACCAGCTACTGCTGAGTTGTACACAGTACGAATTACTTCACGGTTGATTTCTGCAAGCAGTTCAGCCGATAGCATGTTCGCTAGTTCTGTTTCAGCGTCAAGACCGTGAATCGCTTTCAAGTCTTGTGCTAGTTCAGTTGTGTACTCTGCTTTCAATGCACGTGATTGTGCAGTAACAGATACTTTGTCGATTTGGAAAGACATCTCGCCAAAATCGCCACCACCTGAAGAACCAAGTTGTTCTGCGGCGGCAGTACCCATGCCAGTACCAGTTGTTACTGATGCTTGACCTGGAGCATTTGAAGAGTGCGTACCTGCACCTGAGAAGTCTGTGTCAGCTTCGTTGTAGAAAGCTTCAGTCTTAACAGAGTTGTTTGCACCGTCAACATAGTTTGAACGCATTGCAAAGATCAGTCCAGTTGGACCAGTCATTGGCTGAACGCCAGCAATATCGTATGCAACTAGGTTTGGCATTGCACGACGGACTAGTGAAATTAGAACTGGATCATAGTTCTGAACTTCGCCTGTGTGGTTAACCGGTCCTACTTCTGCTTCTGACAAAAGTGATTGCGGTGAATATGAGTTACCCTCTTTGAGAGCAGTCTCGGTGTTTTCTAGCAAAGTAGCCGTTACAGCTTGACGATGCTTGTCTGAAATTGGGTTAAGTGCTTCATGCTCAAGCACTGGGCCCCACTTTTTCATTAGTTCTTCGTTTCTCATCTGAATTCTCCTTTTGAGATTTTATCTTTTAGTATTTATAAAAAACTTATTTTGCAAGACGACCAATGCTATCGGCGTATAATGCGATGGCAGGATCAATAGCTGGCTTAGATGCCTCTTCCTCAACTTCTTCTTCAAGAAGTTCTGTCTCATCTGCAACTGGTGCAACTGATTCAGTGAAATAGTTATCTTTGATAGCTTCTAGTTTAACAGAGTAATCTTCTACTGTTTCAAAAGATACTCCTTCTGCTAGAACACCAAGCTTTTCAACCTGAGTATCTGTAAGACCCTCAGAGATAGTTTTGAATGCATCAGCTAACTCTAGTTGCTTTTTGTCTTCTTTAAGCGCCATAACTTCTTCTACAACTTCGTTGTATTTAGTAGTTGACTCTTCAAGCTTTTCTTCCATCTCTGCTACAGCATCACGCTGTTCATCATCGATTGAAAGGTTATGCTCTACAACCAGACCTTTTAGGCTATCTAGTAAAGACTCTGCAACTTCTACTTTGATGTTAGATTCGACTGCAACAGAATTTTCTTCCATCCAGTTTTCAATAACGTAATCAAGGTAAGAGTCTACTTTCTCTACCAAATCTTCTACGGAAGCTTCTACTTGTTCAGCTAGATCCGCTTCAAACTTCTCTTCTAATGCCGCTTTTTCCGTCAGCACTTTTTCGTGTACAGCCGCTTCAAAGACTGCTACGGTTTTTGTCTTAAATTCTTCTGAAAGCTCCTGACCTTCGAAAAGACCAGCAAACGCTTCTTTAAGTCCAGTGTCATTAGTTCCTTTAGATGGACCGTCATCAACGACCTTGTCCGCCTTAGGATCTACTGACTGGTTTTTGTCAGCTTTACGATTTTTACCCTTCGCCGCTCCACCAGCTGGTGTTACTGGATCTGCACTTTCAGAATCCTCACCAGTTGCCTTTGCTTCGTCAAGTTCCAAATCTAGCTTGTTTTCTAGTTCTTCACTCATTTGACTTCTCCTTTAACAAGTAATATTGTTCTCTATATTTATAATAATCATGTTTTCGACAGTGATTTGATAAACTTTTCAAAGATTACGGCTGCCTGCTCTTCCAACTTACGTGGATCGACTTTCGCAATTTCTTTAATCTCTTCTTCTATCTGATCAAAAGCGTTAGCCATTGTCCATGTAGAAGACGCAACATCATAGATCCAATCAACACCTTCCATAACACCCTTAACGAATGCATCTGGTGCAGAGGGATCTGCTACGATATCTCCTGCTGTAGCAAGCATGAAATCATTTTGTACTTCCATGATACCTTGCTTGTTCTTTTTGATAGAACCCATACCACGTGATGAGATGCCTAAATTTGCGCCCTCATCGATAAGGTTCTTCACGATTTTACCCATAGGCGTTTCCATAACTTTGGCACGCCCGATTACATTAGACCCGTCTTCTTTCAGTTCTGTGAACATATGAGAGACACGGTCCAAATTGATAGTTGGTCCAGCTGGGTGACCAAGTTCTCCGTAAGCACGTTTCGCTTCAACATAGTTTTTGTTGTAGCGATTCATCTCACGCATTAATGTTTCTTTAGGGTAGACACGACCATTACGATTCTGTATGTCACCTTGCATGATAACGCCTTCGATAAAGTAGTTCTTACCTTTAGCATTACCCTCTTCATCCAGGATATCTTCTGAGATGTATTGTACGTCTTCAACGATTTCTTTAATTAGTAGTGACATTATTTCTTCGCCTTACTGAAAGCGAAGTCTACCATCTTCATGAACATGTTTTCGTTCTTACCAATAGCGTCTGCAAACTTCTTCTTGTTTGAGCCGTTTAACGCATCATGTACTTGTACTAGTGCGCTTGCTGTAAACATGTCAATGCGTGGTTGAGTTCCATCGCCGAGTTTAACTCTTTTGTTTTGTTTTGTCTTAACGATCTTACGTAGATCATCAATAACTGCTTCGCTCAGATTGCTTTCGGATACACTCTGCTCTTCCATGTCGCACTCATGTTCTTCACCTTTTTTGTATGTAGCGCCGCACTCTTCACATTCAATAGAACGTTCTTCGTACACTGCTTCATCATCATCACGATCTGCAACACGTTTTTTCTTTTTAGTCTTTGCAATAAACTGATCGTCTTTAGCGACAGGATGGTCTTTCTTGTCTACGATATGTTTATCTGCAAAGTTTTGCTCATCAGGTGACTTAATTTTATCAACTGTCTCTCCGAGCATCTCCTTAAAGCTTTTCATCTGATCACCTTTGATTAATCTTCGTCTTCTTCGTCATCATCATCTTCATCTTCGTCCTCATCATCGTCAGCATCTTCGTCTTCTTCCTTGACTTTTTTGCCTTCGTCAATTGAGTCTTCGACTTCAACTTCGACTTCTTCTGTTTCTACTTCTTCTTCAACAGCAACTTCTTGGGCTCCAAACATGTCATCGTACTTTGTTTCAATAGCACTTCCCATCTTCTCGCTCATGATTGCGTCAAATGTTTTTTCGAATGCACCAGCATCTTTAGTGTATGCTTGGTTAATCAGGTCTTTAATACTCATAAGTATCTCCTTTTCTAATTCTAATATTATTTATGCAAAATCGTTATTGTCTGTTTCATCTTCGTCTGAATCTTCGCCTTCGGCTTCAATCTGCTTATCAACGCTTGTAATTTCATCTTCAGACATATAGAGAACGTTCTTACGAATCCACTCTTTAGAATAGTACTCACCTTTGTACTCATCAATGTCACGCAAAATCTGCAAACGGTTTTGTAGAATTTCAGATGTCTTCAACTCTTCAAAATGATTATCAGACATAAAGTCATATCGTATCATTGCTTGAATGCCAGCCCACTCTTCTGGTGCAATTACACCTTTTAGAATAAGTTGCTTCTCTAGTATCTTGTCAAACAAGATAGCAAACCTAGCACGTAGTCTACGAATAAACTTACTAAATTTAACCTCATCACGACTAATCTCTGATGCTCTTCCCAATGAGAAGCCTGCATCACTCTCTAAACGAGAAACAGGAACGTTCAATGCTTTGAACAAACGCTTTTGGAAATATTCGACATCATCTAGTTCGCCTAGATTCTGTCCACCTGGTAAAGTAGAAATCTCTGTACCACGACCGCCCTCTCTACGAGGCAACCAAAAGTCATCAGTCATTGACATATGACGACGGTCATCCTTGACCTCCCCCGATGTCGCATCATATACTAAACGATTCTTGTGTTTAGTCATCATATCACGTAGATATTGTTCTGCTTTCATTTTAGGCAGATTACCTACATCAATATAAAAAATTCTTCTTTCTGGCGCACGTGAGATACGATAGATAACTACTGCATCTTCCATAATGCGCAACTGGTTCAAAGGCTTGTGTGCCTTATGTAAATGAGACAGTACTAATGTAGTGTTCTCATTCAGTAAACCTGAGTTACAGTTTACAATTGAATCTCTAGCAATACGCAAACCAGAAGCATTCGTATTGTTAAGATCGTATCCACTACCTATAGTTCCACTATTGGTGTTGTGAAAACCTTTCTCATTGTAAATAAAGTACTCATTTTTGATACGTTTAAAGAAAGTTGAGTTGCCGTTCTTTGTTGTGCTTCTCTCTTTATCAAACTCTCTAATCTTACGTAACTTACGTGGATCGATGTAGCGCAACTCTAAGATACCTTTCTTAGGTTGTTTCTCATCAATCATCACGTGAAAGTTCAGTCTACCATCAACGTACCATTTTGTAAAAATATCATAACCATGATTTGAAAAGTCTAATAGTCTGAGACAAGTATCAAACTCTTCTCTAATTCTTTTCTTAATATTATCTGGTAAGTCTACATCATCTGTCACACACTCAACAGGCTTGCTGTCGTATGTGATATTGATAGACTCGTTCACAATATCATCTACTGCCATTTGAACTTCTGGTTGTTGCATCATACCACGGTATTTCTGCACTAACTCAGCTTCAGACTTAGCAGTACCCTCTAAATCTATAAAACTACTTACAGCCCCACCAGTAGCCGTGACGCTTACTGCGCCATCGTCATTGTTAGGTTCTGCGAAGGAACGTAAATTCTTGTTCTCTTCGTTCTTTCGTTTTATTTCAAATCCAAATAATTCCATACTTCATCCTTTAATAAGAGAGAGGCGCTATGCCCCTCTCTTTACTTAGTCATTTCGGATTAAGCGTTTGTGCCAGCGTTACCTGTAACACCACCGCTTACGTCCCACCAATCATATTGGAATGTCACATCAAATCTTTCAATGTCATCTGTAGTTGACCAATCCATTGTGATTGCCGCTACAGTTGTTGGGAATAATCCGTTAAATGTATATTCACGTAGTGGAACACCAGTCTTAGAATACTGAATAATCTGCGCCTGAGATTTATACTCAGATGCTTGTGCAGTATTCAACTGTCTTTGGTTACCCTGGTGGCTGTTAATTGATGCCATCCAGTTTTCCATTGCGTTGCGAATGAGAAAGTCTTCATCATTCATAATAGTCACAGTCCATTCAGCGAATGTTCTGTCACCTGCTAGTTTTACTTTACGCCCGAAATAAGGGATTTCAATCGTCCCTAAAGTTGATTCGGGTATCTGTGCCGCTTGCACCATAAAGGGTGTCTTAAGGTCTGCAATTCCGTTGATCGGATTAGTGATCTGAACTTGGAAAAGAGACGCTTTAGCACCCCCGAAGGTTAGCTGACTTTTGATTTCATTAATGTTGAAAGCCATTGTGCGTTATCTCCTCTTTCTTTTATTTATGTTACTGACCAACGATCTCTGAGAATTCAACACCAGTTCTAACTGCAACAAAGTTGAGTTGGATGAAGTTAATAGCACGTGCAGGCTTGATATAGATATCGCCTACAAACTGATTGCTATCAATCACCTGTGAAGTGTTGTTGGTCTCATCGCAGACAACTCTGAAGTCATAGATACCTCTACGACCTTGAACATCTCGCAAGAAAGGCTCAACTAGATTGCGGAACTGCGCTCTTGTAAACTCATCGTTAAATTCGAATAGAGTAGACTTCGATGCAGTTGAGATTGCTTTTTCAAGAACGATAAACAAACGTCGGACGTTAATTCTGTCGAATGCACTCGGTTGGTTCAAATATGTTTTATCACCAAAGAGTAGCGTACCTTGCCCTGCTTGTGTGATAACTGGGTTGACACCGTTTTTGTAAAGCAAATCACGATCTGTTTTAGTTGGGTTCAATGCCAACTTAACAACGTTCTTAATTCCACCACGACTATAGCCTGCTGGTGAGAACCAAGGGTCACGTGCGTCATCTGTTCTTGCACATAGACCTGCTACATCGCCGTTTAATGGAATCCAACGATATACGTCATTGTACTTATCGTATTGATACTTATGTCCACTATCTACGACTGCGTAAGATGAGGACGATAGTGTTGCTACTGCGGTAACAATGTCTTGTGCTGATGCTGTGTTAGGTACATCTGGTGTAATAAACGCAATACAATCTTTTCTAGTTTCTGCGATATTATCGATTACGTAGTTCTGCACAACGATATCTGGGTGACCAGTAAGAAGTAGAGAAACGTCAATGTTTTCTGCCGCTTTAAACTTGTCCCAACCTAGACCAATTGGACCTGCACCGATGTCAGTTTCGCTATCGCCATCTGATCCGCCTGTTAATCCTTCTACAGCTTGACCAGTCGCAAAGTTTGCGCCAGACTTAACTCTGATATAGTTAGAACTATTTTCTAGTACTTGATTGATAAATGAAGTCGAACCATCAAAGTTTTTGTCTGTAGCGGTATCGCC
>Ga0098051_1000047_pt1 | contig 46461 bp, 87 predicted proteins | sample 14BtaG_FD_77069 | JGI IMG/M metagenome (GOLD analysis project Ga0098051, IMG submission 77069) | Marine viral communities from the Subarctic Pacific Ocean - 14B_ETSP_OMZ_AT15311_CsCl metaG | ecosystem: Environmental > Aquatic > Marine > Oceanic | place: Pacific Ocean | collected 2015-01-18 | reverse complement strand
GCTTTTGAAGATCAAAGAGAGGTATAATGACTAAAGATGAAGCTTTAGAGGTATTAGAGGAAGTAGCAGAAAACATAAATACTTGCTGTGCTATAACAATGGAACCAGACGAAGTATTAGTATTAATAGATAAATTAAAAAGTTATATAGAAAATGAATGAATCACAATTTATAGAATGGTTACGAGGCTTCACAGAAGGAGTTCACCATTACAATATTACTCCTCAACAATGGGACCACTTAAAAGAGAAGCTACAATCGGTAGGTAGTAAATCTATAGCAAATTACTCTACTGGTAACTGGGTAATGAACCATACATGGCAGTAAAAAAAGTTTTTCTAACGTGGGACGATATCAATAGACTCTTAGATATTATACACGAAAAATGCAAAGGAGAGATAGACTATGTAACAGGAATACCCAGAGGAGGAACCATACTCGCTATTATGTATTCTCATCGATTTGAGATTCCATATATGGAGTATAGAAGTAACCACTATCCTAGGTTATTAATTATAGATGATATAGCAGATAGTGGAGATACAATTTTAAAATGGAGAGACGAAATGTTTAATCCTAAGTTTGCTACTCTACACTACAAAACATCATCAAAAGCAAAACCAGAATACTATGCAGAAGAAATAGACGATGATTTCGGCTGGGTAGTCTACCCTTGGGAAAAAGAAAATTCAAAACCTATTCAAGATTATTTGGATAATTAAATTAAAAATCGTATATTGTATTAACAAATGAGTCGTAGAACCTCAATAAAACAAATTAAATATTATGCCTAAAAAGTTTATAGACGGAACAGAATTAGTAAAAGCAGGATATGCAAATGGTATATCAAGTCAATTAGCTGCAAAGCAAGAATTAGAAGGACCTGAAGCAAGGTTAACAGAACATGAGAAGCATGTAATTATAGAAAGAGCAGCAAAAGCATACGCAGAGTTTTTAACTGCGTTAGGATGTGATTATAAAGATGATCCTAATTCATCTGATACCCCAATGAGAGTAGCTAAAGCATATGTTAATGATTTATGGGCCGGAAGGTATAACCCTCTAGACCGTATAACAGCATTTCCATCAGACGGATACGACGGTATAGTACAAGAAAGCAATATACCAGTTCAGTCGATGTGTTCACATCATCACCAAACAATCGGTGGTAATGTAAGCATTGCTTATATAGCTTCAGAGGATGGAAAAGTAGTAGGACTATCTAAACTTAATAGGATAGTAGAACAATTCGGTAGAAGAGGAGCTATTCAAGAACAATTAACTGTAGCTATACATAATGCAGTAGATAAGATATGTGAAGGTAATTTAGGAGTTGCAGTAATGATATCAGCTACCCATAACTGTGTTAGCTGTAGAGGAGTTAAGCATAGAGGAGCATCAATGCAAACTGCTAAACTAACAGGAGCGTTCTTAAACGAAGATTCAGCAAAAGCAGAGTTCTATAAGAATATAGAATTAGCAAGTATTTGTAAACATTAATAAATAATATAATTATGACAAACTATTGGCAAGTTACTACCCAGTTCGAAAGAGAAAACGATAGAGGTAGAGTACAGAAAGTAAAAGAAATATATTTAGTAGATGCTATGACTGGAACAGAAGCAGAAGCTAAAACGTATAAAATGCTAGAGGAGTTAGGTGAAACTAGTTTTAAGATTATAAGCCTTGCAGAATCTAGAATAATTAAAGTATATTAAAATGGGAAAACAGTTATCACTTTTTGTAGAAGAGAATTATAAAGTACCATCTTCTCCTTCAGTACCTTTTGTAGATGAAGTTGAGATATTTAACGATACTTTTAGTAAACCAAATAATTATGAACCAAACATACCAGAAAAAAAAGAGTGGCAGTTCGTTTACGATTTCATCCTTGAAGAGCTCGAAGAGTATAGAGAGGCTTGCGAAAACGGAGACATTGTGGAAGTTTTGGATGCTTTGTGCGACATTGCTTATGTTTCCCTTGGGAACGGTGTTATGTTACACGGCCTTAAGGATAAGATATGGCCAGCATATCAAGAAGTACAAGCGAGCAATATGTCTAAAGCTTGTAAAACTGAAGAAGAGGCCATACGCAGTGTCAGCAAAAGAGCTGAGGAACAAGGTGAGGCCTGTCATTTTGAAAAAATCGAGGAGGGACGGTACATTGTTTATCGAACAAGAGATAAAAAAGTAATGAAAAGTATTAATTACTTTAGACCTAACTTAAAAAAATTCTTTTAATATGGCAATCAATCTAGACGAAAACGCTTTCTTTGATTTTGAAAGTAAACTGCAGGTAGTACCATTATCTGTAGCTAAACAAGCAGTAGAAGAAGCAATAGAAGCTGCTCAAATAAAACAATTAGACGCAGCAATAGCTACTCTTTCAGAAGAATTAACTAGCTTACAACCAGACTTAAGTCAATTAGACGATTCAAATTTAGATAGTAATATATGATAAAAATAGCACACGAAAGTCCCAAAGAGGTATTTGAAGAAGTTCAAAAACTTACTGATTATGATTATGCTTTAGTTCATTTATTTGAGGAAGATGAAGCATACCTCAATCAATTTAAAAGAGCTAGAGACAAAGGTAGAGAGATTATACTAGATAACTCTATTTTCGAATTAGAAGAAGCTTTTGATGCTGCGAAGTTTGATAAATGGGTAAAAGACTTTAGACCTTCATGGTACATTGTTCCTGATGCTTTAGAAGACGCTACTAAAACTTGCGATCAAATGGAAGATTGGAATAATAAAGGTCTTGGATACGAAGGAAGTGGAAAGATAGGAGTAGTTCAAGGTAAGACTTATGATGAAATAGTAGATTGCTATAACTATATGAATAAATCAGCAGATGTAGATATGATAGCTATATCATTTGATTATTCGTATTACAGCACTTCTGTACCTCATGCTAACAAGTATGTTAGTTGGATGCTAGGACGTGTTAAGTTACTGGGAGATTTACTTAAAGACGGTATAATTAATAAACATAAACCTCATCATTTACTAGGTTGTGGGCTACCTCAAGAATTTAGCTTCTACAAGCATTCAGATTATGATTGGATTTATTCACTAGATACATCTAACCCTGTTGTTCACGGAATAAAAGGTATAACATATGGTTCAGATGGACTTTGGTCTAAAGAAAGACAAAAACTATTCGAACTAATAAACTCAGATATTGATATGAAGCAATTAGGAACGATTAAAAACAATATACAGAAATTTAAATGGTTTACGAATGGCAACTAAACCTTGGATAGCATTCTTTAGTCAGACTGGTAGTGAGATAGCTGATTTAGCTAAGTCACTTGGTAAATGGCCTGATAGAATTTATACTAACGAGAGACCTGAAAGACTTAGAGAGATAGATCCTAGAATAGTAAAAAATGGTTTTTTCACTTTAAATAATAAACCTACTTTAGAGGATTATGAAGAAATACTAGTATATTTTCCGGAAGCAATAATTACCTTACATGGTTGGTTACGTATTATGCCGAAAGAAGTATGCGAAAAGTTCTCTATCTTTAACGGACATCCAGGTCTTATAACTGAATACCCAGAACTTAAAGGAAAAGATCCACAGATTAGAGCATTTGAAGGAAAATACCCAGTTATGGGATGTGTTCTTCATAAAGTTGATGCAGGGGTAGATGAAGGTAAGATACTAGCAGAAGAAAGATTCAATGCTTTTAACATTACAGAAGAAGAAATGTGGGGGGTATTTAAAGATAGATCATTATATATGTGGACTATATTTCTAAAGAAAGTATTTGGTTTATAACATTTTTTTTCTTATATTAAATAAAAGGTTATTAAATGATTAAACGTATCGCATTAGTAGGAGCAAGTAGTACAGGTAAGACTACTGTTTATGAACTACTTAAAAATAAATTACCTAAATATGAATTCGTAAACGAATCTACTAGAACTGTAGGTAGTTACGGATTTCCTATCAATGAAGAAGGTACTTGTGCTACTCAGCTAGCTATTAGTAGTTTCCATTTAGAAGCTTTACTCCAACCTTATAACTTAGTTTTAGATAGATGTTATATGGATGTTGTAGTCTATACTAAATTTATGAAAGGAGTAACTTCGCATACTTACAATTATATAGAAGATACTTGGAATAGAGTAAAAAATGAATATACTCATTATATTTATTTTCCTATTGAATTTGAATCTGTGGATGATGGAGTAAGAAGTATAAGTGAAGAGTGGAGAAAAGAAATAGACGATGAGTTTAAAGCAGTACTAGATGGAGTACGTCAACCTTACTTAACTATAACTGGCTCTCCTATGCAAAGAGTAGAACAAATAATGAAATTTATAAATTAAAATATGAAATATATAATAGCACTTTTATTTTCAGTATCATCTGTCGCTCAAATAGTAGATAATGGTCTTTATACTGTAGAATACAGTGAAGAATACCAACAGCCTCTTTGGGTTGAATATACTGTAAAATGTCCTAACGGCAAAGCATCACGACAAGGTATGGATTTCTGGGTACCCAAAGATATTAAAACCTCAGATAATGAGGATTATAGAAATAATATATACGACAAAGGTCATCTAGCTCCAGCAGCAGCCTTTAGTTGTGATAAAGAAACATTACTCAAAACCTTTTCTTATATCAACTCTGCTTTACAGCATGAAGGATTGAATAGAGGTCAATGGAGTAAATTAGAGTCTTTTGAAAGAGACGCAGCAAACTTTTTTGGAAAAGAAGTTAAAGTGAGAGTAGAAGTCCTATTTGAAGGGAAGTTAGAAGTATTACCAACTGGTGCTACTATCCCTTCAGGATTTCGAAAAATCATTACTATAGGTGATGTAACTAAATCGTTTGTATTTCCGAACTCGGATACAAAAGGAACAAAGTGGATTGATTATATTAATAAATAAAAACAAATGGCAGAAGTAAAAAATTATCAAGCAGTAGTAGACATAGCGTCTAAACATTTAGGTAAAGTAGGAGGAGACGGGTATAAAGATACTTACGCTCCTGAATTACTAGTTAAGGTACCAAGGTATTTAAACAGAGAAGGATACGGATTAACTGATAAAAGCTTTGTAGGAGTAGATACTTGGAATTGTTATGAAGTATCAGCTATTACAACTAAAGGTCAACCTGTAGCCGGTATGTTAAAAATAGTCTGTCCTTCCAATTCAGAATTTCACGTAGAATCTAAATCTATTAAGTTATATTTAAATTCTTTCAATATGACTAGATTAGGAGACTGTGCAGCAGATTGTATGGCTGTGATAGAAGCTAAAGTTAAAGAAGACTTAGATAAATTATTAGAAACAAGTACGACTGTAAGTTTCTATAGTGATATAGATGACGGTAAAGCATTATCATTTGAAGGGTATCAAGATCTAGGAGATATAGCAGATTTAGACTTAATAGATTTTACTGCTTTCTCATCTGATGCTTCTCAATTGGAAACTGAAACTGTAGTTAAAGAATCTAAAGAAATTAAGTTAAAATCAAACTTACTAAGATCTAACTGTAGAGTTACTAATCAGCCAGATTGGGGAGATGTTTTTATTAGAATGAATGGTAAAAATATTCCTTCTCCTGAGTCAATAGCTAAGTATATAGTATCTCATAGAACTGTTAGCCATTTTCATGAAGAGATATGCGAGATGGTGTTTAAACATTTAACGGATGCTTATCAACCAGACGACTTAATGGTAGCATGTTTATATACTAGACGAGGCGGTTTAGATATTAACCCTATTAGAGCTACGCATTCAAGATTTATACCAGATTTCTTTACACATACAGATTATAGAATTGAAAAAACTTTGAGACAATAGTATGGAAAATATAAAATTACAAGAAGAACTCGCTAGTTTAAAATTTGATGGAAAATCGGTATTAGATGCAACATTTTCACTTTATGATTACTTAGGACAAAAAGCAGGTCCAGAATTAGGTAAAGATGTATACAAAACAGCATTAATACTTAAAGAACCAGTTGGAGTAAGAGAGATAAGTAATAAAGCTTACACAGGTAAGGTAATGTTATATAGAAAAGAATTCTTAAAAGAGTATTTTGATGCAAAAAGAAATAGTAGAGCATAACGAACTTATAGCAAAAAGAGTACCACCTGGAGACAAATGGGAACTAGTCATTGATAAGGAAAACCTTATTGATGGCTTAGTACCTACCCTCACTCAATATATGCGTAAAACTAAATTTAAAGGTCACTATAGATTAGAACCTTTGAATGGTAAATTATTCGCTATAAAGACTGAAGAGGTTACTATAGAAGAACCAGAACCAGAAAAGTTCGATCTTTACGGAGAATATTAGGGCAAAAGTTGTTTCCTATTGTTATTTTTCGTATATTAAGGTATATTAATAAAACAATAAAGGTTATGATGAGTCCAGAAAGTTTATACATTGCAGAGCAAGAGTATTTCAAGTTTGAAGAGATTATGAATACAAAAGAATACCTCACACAAGAGGAGTATGACTTTTGTTTTGCATATGATAAAAGTATTAGAGAAGATACTTCGTACATTGGAGATTACAGTAAATTTGGTGATTATTTAAACCTAAGAGTCTATTCAGAAGCTGAACATCATGCTTCTCAGTATAGAATGGAATGTGGAATTTAAAAAAAGTAAAATGAAACACCCAGGATATTCAAAAGCAAAGAACCAATATGCCCAAAGGACAGATACTAAATTATCATCTTCAGGCAAAAAGGCATTCAAAGAAGAAATGAAACGGTTTAACGAAAGATTAAAAAAACTAACATCGAGATGATACCAAAGAATTTCAAGTATTTAGATTCATTTGTACTCCCTAGAAATCTGGAAAAAAGCAACAGAGCTCTAAATCAACATATCACAGAGGATATAAGATATAAGTACTTTTTAAAACTTAAAAACAGGAGAGATCTAATTGACCGTCTAACCTACAAACCAGAAGATTTTCCTGTTATGAGATTGATATACATCTTAGTATGGAAATCCCCTTCCGGAACAAAACAAAAATTTAAAGTTGGTCAATCTCAAAAATGCTTTCAACGTATAGGTAGTAATTATTTAGCAGGATCTGGAGCAAACACAGGATGGCTCTCCCCAGCAATGTATGCATTCCTAAAGGAATACGGAGGAGAATTTGAGATTTATTATAGAGGGTTTGATGATAAAGTTACAAAGATGGACGACGATATAGAAGTTCAGTATACTCCTAGATTAGACACTATAGAAAAACACTACCAAGAGAAATTAAATATTAAAGATGGAAAGAAAGCTGTTCAAGAATTTTTTAGTCTGAATAATTTTTCTTATATTATTAAATAAATAAAACGGTTATATATGCAATTAGAAAAAAAGTACTATACGGTTCAGGATGAAGAGACCTTAAAATTACTTCATCAACATATCTTAGACTCAGATGTAATAGCAGTCGATACGGAGACTACCGGACTTAACCCTCGTAAGAATAAAATTATTGGTTGGTCTGTTTCTGGAGACGAAGGAGTAGGTTTTTACTTACCTACCTTAGTTTTTGATTATGAGAAAGATGAGTTAGTACTACAAGAAATAAACGGCAAATCTACTGAGGTTATATCTAGAAATTTACTAAAATTACTTATAGGTAAAAAATTAGTATTTCATAATGCCTCTTTTGATGTTCAGTTTATAAAGAACTATTTTGGAGTTGATTTACTACCTAGTGTATACGTAGATACTGGACTATTAGTTCATACTGTATACGAAGAAGGAGCCTTTGGCTATGGTAATCCTTTCGGGTTAAAGTCTATTGCTATAATGAATCAAAAAGAGCTTGGTTTAGACGTAGAAGAAGCAGCTAATAAAGAACAAATAGAACTTAAAGAATCAATAAAAAATAATGGAGGATCAACTACTAAAGCGTTATATGAAATATTTAAAGCTGACTTGGATATTCTTAGTAAATATGCTTCTGCTGATACCGATCTTACTTTACGTATATGTAATCTATACCTTGGAAAACTTAAAGAAGAAGGACTAGAGAAGTTTTTCTTTGAAGATGAAGTAATGCCTATCTACCGTGAAGTAACTGTACCTATGGAAGCTTGTGGAGTAGATTTAGATATAGAACTAATTGAAAAAGTTCATGGTGAGATTATAGAAGATCAAAAAAATAATAAGGAAATAGTAATGAAGTCTCTATTAGAGATACCTGAAGTTAAAGAGTGGATTATGGATACAGCTTTTAAAGAGTATCCACCTTCTCATAAAGGTAACTGGGCTCAAAGGTTAGCTGAAAGGTATTCATTAAATTTACCTAAATCTGAGAAGACAGGTAAGTATTCTGTAACTCAAAAAAATATAGAAGCTTTAGAAGAATCTCCAGCTAAAAATTACCTATTAACAGGTAATATAGAACTACTAGATGAAATTGAAGTAGCTAGAATTTCTATGACTATGTGGAAGGAATCGAATGATGGTGACTATATTAATATTCAATCTAAAAAGCAGTTAGGTGAGATCGTATTTAAGTATATGGGTATTACTCCTAAAGTAGCAGGATCGAATACTAAATCTGGTAGAGCTAAGTTCGATATGGATATGATTAAGGATTTATCTAAAGACTACCCTTGGGCAGAAAACTTAAGAGTATATAATAGATTACTTAAAATAAAGTCTACCTATGTAGATAGATTTAGAGATCGTCAGGAAGATGGTAGATACTATTTTTACTTTAAGCAAAACGGTACTGTATCTGGTCGTTATGGATCTGATGCTCAACAACTACCTAAACCTCTAGAAGAAGGAGAAGAAGCTCCTATCATTATGAAGTATGTAAACGTAGTAAGAAAGTTTCTTATTGCCGGAAATGGTAGAAAGGTTATTGATGCCGATTACGAATCTTTGGAACCTCACTGCTTTGCCTCAGTAACAGGAGATAAAGCTTTACAAGAGATCTTTAATAAGAACTGGGATTTTTATTCTACTGTTGCTATTAAAACTGAAAAGCTAAACGAAGATACTACTAGATTTCCTAACGGAGTCTCAGCTGATAAAAGTGCTCCTAACTACCTAAAGAAACTAGATGCTCCAGCTCGTAATAAAGCAAAAGCTTATTCATTAGGTATTGCATATGGTATGGAAGCTTATGCGTTAAAAATGACTTTAGGAGTAGATCAGAAAACTGCTGAACGTTTAGTTCAAGGTTACCTAGATGGATTCCCTCAGCTAAAAGAATGGAGAGAGAATTCTAGACTTCAAGTCAAAGCTCATGGTTATATTAAAAACTATGTAGGACGAGTTAGACATCTACCTAAAGTTCAAAAGACCTATATTAAGTTTCAAGATAAGATGATGGATTGGAGATTCAGAAAGGAACTAGAAAGGACTTACGGTAAAGATATAGTTTTAAAAGCGTATAGAGATTATAGAAACGGACTTAATAACTGTCTTAACTTCCAATTGCAGTCTTTAGCAGCAGCGGTAGTAAATAGAGCAGCGTTAAAGATTAATCAAAAAGCTAAAGAGTTAAACATCGATGCTATATGTCAGGCTCAAGTGCATGATCAATTGATAGTTAATATAGCTGAAAAAGACGCAGAAATGTTTGCTCCTTACGTTCAAGAGATTATGGAGAATACTACCAAACTACCTGGAGTTACTTTAAAAGCACCACCAGAGATTGCTAATAATTGGGCAGAAGGTCATTAAAACGAATTTAACCTATATTTATATAAGATGAAAGATCAACTTGAGAGCGATTTTTTATTACATTAACCGACGATCTTAGGACGTCATAAACTTAAAATGATATGAGTACATTAGAATTATTAAACAACAACCCTTTTGACATACTTGTCAGAAATTTTTTACAGTCACAAGGACACTTCCGTCCTTTAGAAGAATCCAAAGTTCCACATCCTGTTGATATTTACGAAGCACCTAACGGTATTGGTATAGATATTGCTTGTACAGGAATCGATAAAGAGGACATTGAGATTCAAATCCAAGGAAACATTCTTAGAGTAATTTACGATAAACCTAAAACAGAGCTTGATAGTAAGTTTTACCATAGAGGTATTGCTAAACGAGCATTTAATTTAGGTTGGAAAATCGATAGCAAGTTCCAATTGAATAAAGCAGAAGCTTCATTCGAAAACGGACTTCTTCGTATTAGTATACCTTTCAGTAAAGGTTCAGAGTTAAAGACTTTGAAAATTAAATAGGTTTTTTTACGCTCTCAAGTTTGATCTTATCATTATTATTCTTATATTAATATAAATAAACAAAGTTATATATGTCAAAAACACTTACACCGTTCAATGATAGAGTTATTATAAAGCCTATCGAAGAAGACGAACAAATGTACGGTAACATAGTTATTCCTGATTTAGGAAAAGAGAGACCAGAAATGGGAGAAGTTATCGCTACAGGACCTGGCCGACAGACTGAGTTCGGACAATTTATTAGAGTTAATGCTAAAGTAGGAGATATCGTACTAATACCAAAAATTGGTTCTATTAGAATTGATTTTGAAGGTACTGAATACTTCATAACAGCAGACAAGGAAATTTTAGCATCAATTAAACCAGAAAGTAATGAGTAAAAAATTAGTTTTTTCAAAAGAGGCTAGACATAAACTAGCGGACGGAGTAGATAAATTAGCAGAAGCTGTTACGGCTACATTAGGACCCTCAGGAAGGAATGTAATTATCGAACAAGAACAAGGTAACCCTATCTCTACTAAAGACGGAGTTACAGTTGCAAAAGCAATTGAACTAAAAAGTAAAGTAGAGAATATAGGAGCACAAATTGTTAAACAAGCAGCTATTAAAACTGCAGATCAAGCAGGAGATGGTACTACAACATCTACATTATTAGCACAATCAATCCTTACAGAAGGGATAGATAGACTTAAAAAAAGTGCTAATGCAGTTGATATCAAAAGAGGTATTGACTCTGCAGTAAAAGATGTAGTAACTTATTTAAAAGAAGAATCAAAAGATATCACGGATGAAGAGCAGCTCAAGCAAGTAGCTACGATATCTGCCAATAACGACACAGAAGTAGGTGAGTTAATTTCCACAGCCATGGATAAAGTAGGCAGAGACGGTGTAGTCACGATTGAGGAATCCCGAACAGGAGAAACCTACCTAGAAACGGTAGAAGGAATGCAATTTAGCAGAGGTTATAAGTCTCCATATTTTGTTACGGACAATTCGTCAATGCAGGCTGTTCTTCAATCTCCGTTGATATTAATTACAGACAAAAGGCTTAATCAAGTTAAGGAGTTACTTCCTATCTTAGAAGCATGTTCTAGTCAGAACAAGAGTCTTCTTATCATTGCAGATGATATTGGAGGAGAGGCGTTATCTACCTTAGTAGTTAATAAGATGAGAGGTAATCTATCTGTAGCAGCTGTAAATGCTCCTGAGTTTGGAGACAGAAAGAAAGCAGTATTAGAAGATATTGCAGTACTAACAGGAGGTACAGTAGTATCAACAGAAAGAGGTATGAAATTAGAGAAATTTAACTCTGATTGGTTTGGTGAAGCTAAGAAAGTAACTATCACTAAAGACTCTACTACCATTATTGATGCTAAAGGAGAAGAAGAATCTATTACAAAAAGAGTAGAAGAGATTAAAACTCAAATTGATGATAGTAAATCTCCATATGAAATCGAAACACTTCAAGATAGATTGGCTAGATTTATTGGAGGAGTAGCAATTGTATTTGTAGGAGGTCATACTGAAGTTGAAATGAAAGAGAAAAAGGATAGAGTTGACGATGCACTCCATGCTACAAAAGCAGCCTTAGAGGAAGGTATTTTACCTGGAGGAGGTATAGCATTATTAAACTCTGCTCTAAGACTCACAGACCTAATAGGAGATCAACCTTACGAATATCATACAGGATACGAAATTGTAATCTCAGCTATTGAAAGACCTTTCTATAAAATACTACTTAATGCAGGATACACTAACGATGATATAGGAGGTATAGAAGAACACATTAAAGAAGAGGGAGACTTCTGGTCAGGTTATAACCCTAGAGACGAAAAATATGTAAATATGTTCGCATCTGGTATTATCGACCCAACTAAAGTAACCCGACTAGCTCTAGAGAATGCTGCATCTGTAGCTAGTACAATGTTAATAACCGAAGCAGTAATATCAAATCGGAAAGAGGAGGATAAAACAAATGGAATAGATCCTTCTATGATGATGTAAAATTAAAAATTATGAACAAACAAGAATTATTTGAACAAATTGCAGAACAGTTTGCAACGTTACAGGAGAACCATGAAGGTTCAACAAAAGCTTCACAAGCAAGAGCTCGTAAAGCAGCAGGAGAGATTAAGAAATTAATCACACCTTATAAGAAAGCGAACATGGACGCAACGAGGTAAGGGGGCGTTTCTCTTAACCGACGAAGTCGCCACGCGCGAATTTAGAAGGCCCTTCCGGAAACGGAGGGGTTTTTTATTGGAAATATATGGTGATATAGTTGCATATGAACTTTATTATTCATATATTAAGGTAAGTTAGTTAAGGTAAGTAAGTCGGTAAGGAGTAGTCCGGCGTAAAGTACCCCAAGAGCTTAAAAGAAATTTCCGGTAATCTTAATTGCATCCGGTTGCAGTACACTACTTAACAACACGAGCCCGGCAGACGTGCCGGGTTTTTTATTGTGGAATTCTTGCCTATATGCGTAATTTTTCTTATATTGTAGTATAAATAATAATCAAAGTTATGAGCGATTCAATCAAAAAGTATAATGAGTTAGTAAGCGAAGGAAAAATCGTGCCGAAGGAAGGTACAACTAACGGCCCTTTAGAGCTTACCTTAGAAGAGAAAGAACAAGCATACAGACTATTAACTGAGTATGATGGTAAAATAATAAAATATGCTTTTAATCGTTTAATGTTTGGATAATTGCCAAAAATTTCTTATATTGTAGTATATGCAAGTAAACTTACCTTATAGTCCTAGATGGTCTAAGACCTGGATAGAGAAAAAACTTAGTAAGAACTATTTCAAAAAACCTTATGATAGGTTTATGTGGTGGAGGAGTTATACGCCTAAGAATAAGCCGTTGACTGCTCGTCATAGTTTTATAGATAGAATACTAAATGGAGACTTTGAACCAGGTCCTTACCTGCTTGAAGTAGAATTAGTTTACCATACTATTAATGATAAGTATATTGAGAATACTACTCAGAGTGGAGAGATAGATCATGGTAAGTTTCATAACGAAACGTCTATTGATAGAGCTAGGAAGAAAAGGCTTGTAGAAGATCATGAGAAGGAAGAAGCTAGGAAGCTAATGGAGATTAGAAACCTATTTGTAAAGGAGTTTGTAATGACTAAAGAAGAGTACGAAGAAGAAGTAATAGAGTCTTCTGGTACCATAACCGAATTCTATTTTGAAATGGAGGAAAAATATGGAAAAAGAACTAAGAGACTTAGGAATGTTTCGTAATACCCCTCTATTTATATATAGATATATATCAATAAATACTAATTAACAAAACAGTTTATGACAACAATTACAGTTATTATAGCATTATTGCTCGTAGCAGCAGGAGTGACTATTTACTTGGTAAAACAAGGAAAGATTAAAGATTCAGATGGAGATTATATTCCAGATGTAGTCGAAGACGCAGTAGAAGATGTTAAAGAATTTGCTGAAGATGTAAAAGCAACAGCAAAAGAAGTGAAAAGAAGAGCAGAAGCAGCTAAAAAAGAAATTGCAGATGTAATCGAAGAAGTTAAAGATGTAAAAGACGCTTTAAAAGGAAAGATTACAAAAAGCAAATTAAGAGCAATGACTAAAAAAGATTTACTAGCACATGCTCAAAATGATTTAGGAGAAAAATTAGATTCAGGATTATCTAAAACTAACCTTATAAATCAAATTTATTCAATTCACCACTCTAAATAATGCAACAAACACCAAATGTCGACATCAAACAAACAACAGGAGTTACCTGTGACGAATGTGGAGGAGCCTACTTTGATCAAGGACTCGTCCTTAGAAAAGCATCAGGAATCCTTACAGGAACAGGAAAAACAACTTACATTCCAATCCCAGTCTTTAACTGTAGAAAATGCGGACACTGCAACGCAGAGTTTCTACCAAAAGAGATCGAAGATCTTGGGTAAGTTTTATTCCGGAATCCAAGGTGAAATTTATGATTGAATTAACGGGGCTTTTTGCTCCGTTTTTTTTTGTTTCGTTTTCGAGTTGTATTTATTATAAATGAGTTACATCTAATTAAGTTACATTATGAAAAAATTTAAATCAATTTGTATGAAATTTGGTAACATATTTAAAGACAATAATGATATCAACGAAAAATCTGTCGTTGGTTTTGCTGCATTCGCAGTAATGGTACTATTTGCTTCGGCAGATATTATAACAGGATTTATAGGTAGAGACTTGGTAATACAGGAATTTATTTATGACTCTTTCTTATTCATTACATTAGGCTGTTTCGGTATCGCAGAAGCAGGGAAGATCTTTGGCGGTAAAAAAGGAGAGTAATACTCCTCAGTTATATCTAATAGTTCCCCTAACAATAGTTTCTTATAAGCGTTACCTTTTAAAGGTTTTAGTAATTTTTTAAATAAAGACTTTGAAAATTGCTACTCTTAACGTAATCAAAATATTCGTTATTTGTATCTTGTTACTGCTTCCAACAGGTTCTAACAAAGAGGTACAGATAGACGGCCAGGATCTTATTATGGTCGGTGAAGTCACCAACGAAATCAGAATGGGCAAGTTTGCAGGTAATAGAAACCTGGCAATGGGTGTCCGAAATATACTAGAAGAATTATTAATGGATCTAGATTATGATCTATCAGACCAAGCATCTACTAAGGTAAATGTTAGATTGGTCTTTTTTGATATAAAAAATATTGGGAATAATATAGGTATTCTCCACAAAGATGTATCACTGACGCAGATAATAGCAATAGGTGAATTAGAAGTCAAAGGTAAGGTTAAAAAGAGAACTACTCAAAAAGGTACGAGTAAGACTATTTCTACCAGCACCCTTGTAGTTACAGAAGATGGAACATTTAACCAACAAACAGCAAGCATAGCTTTAAAAAAGGTATGTGAAAAAATTATTAAAAACTTATTATGAGAAAATTACTCTTATTATTATTAGTACCTATGTTAACTGTAGGTCAAGATCTTAAATTAGATCACAGTTATACCGATACAGCACCTTTTATAGTAGGGGATACTATAACAGTTAAATTCAACACACTCAGTGACAGTGATGCAGATGTTTATTTTATGTTATTTGATTATCAATACAATAATAAATTATTACAGAAAATAGATCATACTTTTAAACTTCCTGATAATTCATCAGCTAATAAGAATTTAACTCACTGGGATGGTTACTCTTTTAACGTCTTAACTCAATTTGCTGGAGTTGCTCAATCACCTGCAGATTTAGATTTTCAATATAAAGAAGGTTGGTTAAATCGCGGTAACGGCTCTTACAGTACTAGTAACGATTGGTCAGTAGAAAGAATTACAATTCAAGAAGCAAACACAGCTATATCTCATGGAGAAACTTTATTAGAGGTAAGATTTAAAATTAAAGACAGACAAGGGACTGGCTATGATGACTATACTGAATTAACTAGATTATCATGGATGAAAGCAACAGATAATACTTCCACAGCAGACACCAACTTATACGAAGTAGGAGTAGGTCCTTCAGGTATAAACCTAAATATAGAAAATCAAGGAGCAGTAACAGGTGTAAATGCAGGTACCGTTACATTAAATCTAAACTCAGAAGCTAAAGCAGATTATGCTACAGATTTTACGTATAAAATATATGCTGCAAATGGAGTAAACGGTAAAACTGGAGAAGCTCTTCTTACTGGTAATGTAGATGCAAATGGACAAATAATATTTGCTGGAGGAGATTTATCGATAGGAGAGAGTTACTACTTAGAATTAGGAGTTAGTGATCAAGCAGACTGGTTGGACGATGTCATTACAGTAACAGACGTATATATAATATTTCAACAGGCAATCGCAGCATCAAGCGGCGGTTCCGGACCAGGAGCAGGATCTAGTAATACATTTGATTACAGTATACAGTACCTACTAGGTGAATTGACAAACAGCGGTAACATAGACTTTGATGATTCATATGAGGCATTAGGTCATATTCAGGGAGTAGAAGGACTAAGTGAATGGTTTACATCAGATACTAACGGAGCAAAAGATGTCTGGGGTAGAGTAGAAAATTTAGGGGTATCAACAGACGATTATTACTTTGGTCAAAACTTTATTTTTACACCTACAGATGGTACTAAGACTTTTAACTTCGGGCATGCATTAATAGGAGATGTAGATTTTTCACATTCATATACCCCAACAGCAGAATCATCTGCTTTATCAACATCTTCAGCTAGAATGTCTCTAACTACTAAAGCACTTCAAACACCTACAACTGCTAATTTAGATATTAATACTGAATTGATAGAAGGAAAAGTACATTTATCTATAAACATAGAAGAAGAGGATTTAATCGGGGCACAGTTTAGTGTTAAGTATGATGAAACTATTCTAACTTTAGACAATGCTATATTCGATACAGGTAATGAAATGACAAACTTTGCTAATCATAGAGAGCAAGATGCGACTGTAAGTGTAGGTTCATTAGATCAATCAGCAGAAGTAACCATAAAAACAGGAGTAGCTTACAAACTAATATTTACACCTAATGAGGAATTAAATAACACATCAGGGTTAATAACATTTAGTTTCACTGAAGCTGTTAAACAGGATGGTTCAAAAGTAATTTTTAATATACAATAAGATAAAAACATGAAAAAATTAATTATAAGTTTAGTAGTACTAACTCTTTTAGGATGTGTAAGAGATGAGGATTTTATAGTAGAACCGGTACAAGAAGTACCTCAAGCATTGATGATGGATGAATTAGTTGGTATCAAATTAGAAAATAATATAGTAACTGAAAGAGTTGCAATGAATGTTAAATTACCTGCAGATGGAGTTTATAGAGTTAAAATTAGACATTCAATGACCAATGAATTAATCTCTCAAGAAAAACTAAATGGTACCGAAGGAGATAATATTTTAAAAGTATATGTAAGCACTCTAGATAAAAGTGCATACCTATTGGAATTGACAAGTGAGTTCCATAATGTTTTAGGTAGAACATCATTTGTAGTAAAGTAATAAATAATGTCAGAAGAAAAAAAAGAAGGCTTCTTTAGCCAAATTAAAAATCAAATAGTCGCTACTATAGGTATAGTAATAACTGCAGGAGGTGGTTTACTAGTTACTAATATGGAAGCTATATTTAACCCAACAGAAGAACCTCCAATGATGGAACAAACCATCTCAGTTCCAAAAAATAGTATTAAAGATACTTTAGTAATAACAAAAACTATTATTCAACCTGTAGTTAAACCTAAAGTAGAAAAAAAGAAAGAGGTAGAAGAAACAATGGACTGGTAAACTTTTTAATTATGAAAAATAAATTTAATAAATGGTGGAAAGTATGGGGACAAATAATAGGCTTTATGGGTATAGTAATATACCTTAATGTTTATTTTTTAGCTCTAGGTCAAGAAATGCAGGAAAATAAATTATTAGCAGCAGGATGGTTAGCTAGCTTTGTAATACTTTGCACATGGTATGCATGGCAAATGAAAAAACATGGTTGGAGACTTCCAAAAGATATAAAGAACACACATTAATAATAATAATGAATATTTTTAAAAAAAGAATGCATCCAAATAAGTATATGAATATCTTGCTCAAAGTATGGTCAGGTTCATTACTTGCTTTAGTTATTCTAGGATTGATAGGATTACTATATCATATGTGTACTAACCCTGAATCAGTTAGCACCGCAACATTTGGAATATTCGATACATTAGGATAATATGAAAAACATTTTAGCACTATTAGTAACACTCTTGGTATATACTTTTTCCTACGGACAAACTGTTGGTAAAATAAAAGCAGAAACATACCAAGCTGAATTTGAAAAAAAGAAATCAATTGATGATGTCTCTGATTATTATGGAGATATGATACCAATTGCTTTATTAAAAATCTCCGCATCGGATGAGGTTTACGAAATGTGGCCTGAATTAAAAGATGCACGTATAGGTTTAGGAGTAACAAATATGGTAATAGAGTACTTAGATTGGACGAATCGTTTTGAATTTGTTGAAGAGAAATCAGCAATAAAAGACAGAATGAAAACACAGTGGGTAGCTTCGAGAAAAGGAATATCTCAGAATGAAGTGTACGGTGTAGGGAAGATAATGTTAGCTAAGTACTTTGTAACTATAGAGATATATGACTTCTCAGTCTCAGAAGATGAAGTACTTTCTTTATCGGACGGTTCTAAACAAACTCAAACTACTAGATTAGGACTACAAGTTAGATTTACAGATGCCGAAAGAGGAACTTACTTTGTAGGTTCAGGTTTAGGAGAAGCTAATACAGTAAAGACTCAAGAAGGTTTATTAGGTCTGGATGTAGAAGAAATAAAATTTAGACAATCAGCTATAGGGGTTACTACAAGAAAAGCTTTAGAAACAGCCTCTGCAAGAATAGTTGCAAGAATGATAAGGAAGCGTATATTTGAAAACTAATGAATGAAAAGAAAGTTTTGCATATTCCTTTTAGTGCTACTGGCAAACTATACCTATGGTCAGACATTTACTCAAACATTTATAGATAGATGTACAGGAGAAGTACAGATAGTGACTGCTAACTTTAGCACCGGTTCTGCTGTAGTAGCGTTTTACGACGAAGCTAAAATATTTACTTACCAACAATACATTAACGGAGAATTGCAGCAATGGCTACAGCAAAAGTATGCATGGTGGGCAGCACTTTCTCCTTGTTCGTCAGCTACTACCCAAGCACAAAATGCTCAAAATGCAGCTAACAATGCTACTAATAGTTCTAGTAGTTCTTCAAGTAGCTCATCAGGAAGTGGTTCTAGTGATAGCAGCGGAGGAGGAGATACAGGAGGTAGTTCTAATGATAACTCTGGAGGAGGTGATTCCGGAAGTGGAGGTGAAGGTTCCGGAGAAGGAAATGGTGAAGGATCTGGAGAAGGAAATGGTGAAGGATCTGGAGAGGGAGAAGGTAGCGGTGAAGGAGAAGGTTCTGGAGAAGGTGAAGGAGAATCAGAAGGTGAAGGTTCGGGAGAAGAAGAAACAGAAAGTGAATCAGAAAGTGAAAGTGAAGAAGAATCTAAAGAGGAAGAAGAAACTAAAGAAGAGGAAAAAGAAGAAGAAAAAGAAGAAGAGGAAAAGGAAGAAGAGGAAAGCGAGGAAGAATCTAAAGAGGATGAAGAGGAAGAAGAGGATAAAAAGAAAAAAGAAAAAAAGTTTATGCCTATTCAACTTAAAGCAGATATGTTACAACAACAGTCTTTAACTTTAAGTTATAATACCATTATGAGTATAGGTGCTTCCCAGTCATCTATATATGGAGATAGAACTAATTCAGCTTCGTTAATGGTGTATGATAACTTAAAACAAGTAGGATTAAATATCGGTACATCTAAAGTATCTCTAACAGAAGACTATCAAGTTTCATGGGTAGATGGAGCATCAATTTCATATATGAGAAACTATACTATGAATGCAGTAGGTATTTCATTAACAAGAACTAAACCTTTAGGTAAGTATGGGACTGTCGGATTAGGTATAAATTACTCTACTATGTTTGGTAAAGATCAATTAGGAGATAAACTACCTAATATGTATTCATTAGGGTATAACTTTTTGTATGCTAATTCTTTTAAAGTACATAACAGAGTATTATATTCTCCAGCTATAATTGGAGCACAAACACCGATGAGCTTTATAGATAAAACAGATACTAGTTTAGCATTTGGTTCTGTTAGCAAAGACTTTATAGGTATACTTGCTAACTCTTTTACAGTACAATTAACTAAGTCTTTCTCTTTTAATGTAGGATGGACAATGATATATAGTAGCAACGAATTTGTTCCAATCATGCATTCTTTCATGATAGGGTCTAAAATACCATTATAAGTATGAAAAAAATAGATAAAAAAATTGTAATAATAGTTGGACTCTTAATAGGTATTGCTTATCTTATTTTGAATCCAATAGAGGTAGTTAAAGAAGTACCTGTAGAGATAGTAAAAAAAGAAGTAATAATAGATACTGTAATAGTAAATAAAGTAGTAGAGAAAAAAGTAATAGAGTACGTTACTAAACTTAAAACTAAAGTACAGACTGATACAATTATAAAAATAGTTGAAAAGCCAGTTGAAGTAATTAAGACAGTTTACAAAAAAAGATATGTAGATAAATTTATAGATGTACCTAGACCAAAAGTTAATAAATGGTTCCTAGGTTTTGGATATCAGTTTGATAAAGATAATTATTTTAGTGGTTCTAATGTTAAATTAATACATAAATTTAAAAGCGATAAAATGTTCAGTTTAGACTTAGGTTACCGCAACGATTTATTAGATAAAGAATCAGGAGTCAGTAAATTAAGACCATATATTGGAGCATCTATTTACTTTAGGTTAGATAAAGATCGTGATTAACTTGCTATTTATACTAAAGATAATTTTCAAGAAAACTAATAAACATTAAATATGAACTGCTACACTAAAAAACAAATTAAAGAAGCCGTTGAGTCCAAAGGATATAAATGGTTTGAAAATGGGAACTACAATTTAAATATTGTTGGAGTTAGAAACTCTGCCACTGAAGGTAAAGTAACTAACAAGTTCGACGATTGTTTAACCCTATCTTATAATTTAGACGGTAAAGAAATATTTCACTGCTTTGCAGCAACTACAGACCCAGGCTCACATTGGGTAGAGAATGTATTAAATAAAGATGGAGTAGCTATTCTAGTACCAGGACAGTACAGAGGTTCTCATAAAATTAGAAAGCATCAAGGTAGATACGATGCTTTATGTCAGAAAAAAGAAGTAAAAGTATACAGAGACAATAATAAAGATGAAGTTTATGATATGTTAGAAGAAAATATACATGAAGGTATATACGGAATAAACATTCATAAAGCAGGAGGTAGAGTAAATGGCTCAACTCAAATTGATAAATGGTCTGCTGGTTGTCAAGTATTCTCTAAAGAGTCTGATTTTAATATATTAATGGAAGCAGCATATAAAGCTAAAGACCTATATGGCAATTCATTTACTTATACTTTAATTGAAAGTAAGGATATAGTTGCTTAATTGAATTTAATTTCTTATATTGATTATATGAAGAACTTACAATCTTATTTATTTGTAGCTATTCTAGGCATAGGACTAGGTTATGTAATATTTGGTAAAGCTGATATAGAAGTTGATATTGATGCTTATCAGGTAGAGATCAACTTACTGCAACAGAAAATAGATTCAATCAATATTCAGAATAATACTTTAAAGTTAGAAGCAGATTCATTAGCAGTTAAAATTTCGAAGTACGATTCTAAAATAACTAAACTTAATACAAAGATAAATGTTATAAAATATGAAACTCAACAAAAAATTAATGCTGTTGATAGTTTTGGTGATGATGAGCTTGAACGCTTTTTCGCAGAACGATACCTTGAAATTAAAGGACAGCAAAAAGATACAGTTAACTAAGCCAGTAGCCAAGCTTGTAATAAAAGACTTGCTCAAAGGAGATGGCTTAAGTACTGAAATTAAGACAATGCAATTGCTTTTGACAGAAACTAATAATAAGTTTTTATCACAAAGTGAACTAGTATTTAATTTACAGACTCAAATAACTAATTTTGAAAGTGTTAATAAACAATTAAACTTTAAATTTGAAGCACAAGAAAGATTGTCTAAAGAATTAGAAACTTCTCTTAGAAGACAGAAAAACAAAACAAAATTATATAAGATAGGAACTTATATAGGTGTAGCGGCTGTAGGAATATTAATCGTAAAGTAAATGAATTTTATTAGAAGATATACTTTCCCTGGACTGATTGCGTTATCAGCTCTTTCTGTTTCTGCATCTGCTGCTTTTTATTCTGTTAGTGGACTTAGTAAATTATTTGCTGGTGCAAGCTTTGAAGTTATTATTATGGCTGGTTCTCTTGAAGTAGCTAAATTAGTAATAGCTTCATTACTATATCAATACTGGAACACACTCAACAAGTATCTTAGAACGTACCTTACTGTAGCTGCTGTAGTATTAGTTTTAATTACTAGTATGGGTATATACGGATTTTTAAGTGCTGCTTATCAAGATACTTATAGACAGTTAACTATCAAAGAAAATCAAACAGCCTTCTTAGATCAAAAGAAACAATTTTATGAAAACGATGTTAAGAGGTTTGATGAAGAGCTTAAAAGAATTTCTACTAACATTAGTACTCTTTCCAATGCTAGGTCTCAATCAATCCAAGTACGAGACACCTCGGTGGCTGGGGGCGTTAGAACCACGATATCAACTTCCGAACTTAGGATGGCACAAAAGCGTATTGAAGTTGAAGAACAGAATCGTAAAAATGTTCAGAAGAAGAGAGAAATAGTAGCCGATAGTTTACAGAAATATCAATTAGAAATATTAGACTTAGAAAATAATACAGAAGTGGCAGGAGAATTAGGACCACTACAATATCTTTCCGGACTTACAGGCACTCCTATGGATAAAATAATTAATATACTTTTATTAATTATAATTTTTGTATTTGATCCTCTAGCATTAGCATTAGTAGTAGCAGCAAACTTTGCCTTTGATCAAGCTAGACCTAAAAAGAACTTATATAACGAGGATGAAGACAGTTGGGATGACTTTATAGAAACTGAAACGTATGAACATGAATCACATAGTGATCATTTATATGAGGAACCAAATATATCTAGAGTAAAAAAATCCTTAGAGGAATTAGAAGTTAAAGATGCTGAAGAGGTTAAACAAAAGAGTCCTTATTCTAGCCGAATGGATATAATTGGTCAAAACGGTAATAATGGTGAGCATTATCAAGAAGTAAATAAACAATCAGGTTATGAACTTGAAAATAATATATTAAAAGTACTACATAAAGGTCCTTCTAAATGGGACGTTTTATTAAAAACGGGCGAAAAGGTTACTGTTAATAAGAACATAATCAAAAAGATACTAAAAGATGAATCATCTGATTCAAAAAGGTATATGTAATAGTTGCTTCCCTGTATTTTTTTTCTTATCTTATATATAACATAAAAACGTTATACATGTCACAATTCAAAGTTATAAAAGCCCTGAAAGCTCAGGCAAAAGCCGATAAGGCTAAAGCTCTAATGTCTTTAGAGTTACTAACAACCAATGGAGTAGGTATAGGAGACCATACAGCTAATGACTTTCTCAAAGACGCTACTGAGTCTTTAGAGCTCTTAGTAGATGCTGATGATAAACTATCTGCTATTGCTATGTATTTTCCTGAAAATAATCCTAGCAAGGTATTAACTGATTAGTAATGAGCAAGCAAGTAAAAGATTACGAAAATAAATTAAAAATAAAAGTTACAGAAATGAGCAGCAGAGAAATTAGCAATGCTAAGAATCCTCCTTCAGCAAGAGAAATTTTACAAACAGAATACCCTACAATTTATAACGGTTATAAAGAAATACAAGACGAACAGTTCGAATTATTTGCTAAAAAACATCTTGACTATGGAATGCATAATGTAAGTGCAGGAACTAATCTAGAGAATGCAGATGAAATTGAATTTGCTATGACTGGTCTTTGGTATAGACTTTCTGATAAAATTAATAGATGGAAGAATATGATTATTTCTGGTCGTAAAGCTCAAAATGAAACACTAATTGATACCTTTCAAGACGTTACTAACTATGGTATAATAGCTCAGTTAGTTTCTAGAGGAATGTGGAAAAACGATAAGTAGTTTGAAGAAAATCTATCTAGATAAAAAAGTTATTAAAGCAGACCCTTTAGTTAAAGAGGTATGGGAGAGCAAGTTGAAGCAATCACCTAAATCGAATAAGCATATTTCTTATTCACAGTTGAGTAGTTTCTCTTCTTGTCAAAGACAGTGGTACTTACAATATGTAAAGAAGCTTGCTCCTTACCAGCCCTCTATACATGCTACGTTTGGTACAGCAATGCATGAGACTTTACAAACATGGCTTGAGGTTTTATATCACGATAAGGTTAAAACAGCTAATGAAATGGATTTAGATGCTTTATTATATGAGAATATGATTAAGGCATATAAGTCTACCAAAGCACAAAACTCTCATCAACACTTTTCTAATACAGATGAATTAACTATGTTTTGGATTGATGGTAAGCATATTCTTAACTATATAAAAAAGAAAAGAAGAGCTTACTTTGGTACCAAGGGAGTATTTTTAGCAGGGGTAGAGACATTATTATACCAAGAGTTACGACCTGGAGTTAAGTTCAAAGGGTTTATTGATTTGGTATTTTATGATGCTAGAGTAGATAGATGGAAAATAGTAGACATAAAAACATCTACATCAGGATGGAACAAGTTTGCTAAAACAGATGATAAGAAGATAGCTCAGATACTACTATATAAAAAGTTCTTTTCGGAACAGTTTAATATTCCTATAGAAAAGATAGATGTAGAGTACTTCATAGTAAAAAGAAAAGTACCAGTAGAAGCAGAATATGCTGCTATGCAAAGAAGAGTGCAAGAGTTTAGCCCTACTGCAGGTAAAATCAAAGTAGGTCAAGCAGTATCATTAATGAATAAGTTTGTTAGTACTGCAATAGATTCTAAAGGTCAATATATAGATAAAGAGTACCCAACCAACCCTACTAAGTGGGGATGTAATTTTTGCGCTTTCAAAGAAATGAAGATATGTCCTGATGCGATTTTAGGATAAGTGCCTATTTATATATAAATATATAATTATATATGTTATGAAGAGTTCTGAAAAAAGGTTAACGACCGTTCGTATTGAAGATAAGTTATTTCAAGAGTTTAAATTCCAATGTATTAAGGATAAATTTTCTTTCCAAAAGCTTGCTTCTCGGGCAATTTATCTCTATCTTACTGATAAGAAGTTCAAAGATATTATCCAAAAAATTAACAATATTAATATAGAAGATACAAATGGAGAATAAATACGGTTACAAGAAACAAGAAGATAGAAAAACTATACTTCTGTTATGTGATGATATTAGAATGCATTCCGGAATTGCTACTATGGCTAGAGAGATAGTTGTAGGAACCGCACAACATTTTAATTGGGTACAGCTAGGTGCTGCTATCAAACATCCCGATGCTGGTAAGGTTATAGATCTATCAGCTGATATCAACAAACAATCTAATATAGAAGATGCTAGTGTTACTCTATATCCTTCAAGCGGGTATGGAGATCAAAACACAGTAAGAAGGTTATGTGCCAAACATAGACCTGATGCTATTTTTATATTTACAGATCCTAGATACTGGGGATGGTTGTTTGATATGGAAAGAGAAATTAGAGCAAGTATCCCAATTGCTTATTTAAACATATGGGATGATTATCCATCTCCACTATATAACAGAGATTTTTATAACTCCTGTGATTTACTTATGGGTATTTCTAAACAGACAGTTAACATTAATAAATTAGTATTAGGAGATGCTGCTAAAGATAAGGTAATTAAATATGTGCCTCACGGTATTAATACAAAACAGTTCTATAAGATCAAAGAAGATGATGAACTTTATGATGAGTATCTTAACTTTAAAGAGACTGTATTTAAAGGTAAAAAGGGAATAGAATTTGTTGTATTTTTTAACTCTAGAAATATTAGAAGAAAATCACCAAGTGACTTAATTGCAGGTTATAGAGTATTTTGTGATAAAATAGGTAAAGAAGCTGCTAAGAAATGTGCACTGGTAATGCATACTCAACCTGTAGATCAAAACGGTACAAATCTTAACAAAGTTAAAGAAGCAATATGTGATCCAGAATATGTAAATGTATTCTTTTCCACTCAAAAACTTCCTACTGCACAGCTTAATTGGTTCTACAATCTAGCAGATGTAACGGTACTACCTTCTTCTAATGAAGGATGGGGATTATCTCTTACTGAATCTATGATGGCAGAAACTATGATCATTGCTAATACAACAGGAGGTATGCAAGACCAAATGAGGTTTGTAGATAAAGAAGGTAAGTGGATAGAATTTTCTAAAGATTTTCCTTCAAATCATAGAGGTACTTATAAAGAGCATGGAGAATGGGCTATACCAATTTATCCTAGCAATATCTCTCTAGTAGGATCAGTACCTACTCCATACATATTTGATGATAGATGTAGTTTTGATGATATAGCTAAAGCAATCGAAACTTCTTATTCTCTTTCTAAAGAAGAAAGAACTGCTAAAGGTAAGTTAGGAAGAGAGTGGGTTACTTCTGAAGAGGCTAAGATGAGTGCAGCTAAAATGTGTGAAAATGTAATCGAGAGTTTAGAAGAAACATTTGATAACTTCCAACCTCGACCAAGATTTGAACTAATTAAAGTATTAGATAAAAAACCAGATTATATAGAGCATAAGTTGGTTTATTAAAAAAGTTTTATTATATTACATAAGATTAAAGGTTACTAAATGAAAAAAATACAAGTAGTAGTTTCTGCGCCTGTCGATACATATTCAGGTTATGGAGCAAGATCTAGAGACTTTATTAAAGCATTAGTTAATAGCAGACCAGATTGGGATGTAAAAATACTATCGCAGAGATGGGGACAAACTAGATTCGGTTACCTAGCGAACCACGGAGAGAACGACTTATTAGGAAGGATTATTCCACAACTTACTTCTAAACCTAAAGTATGGATACAGATAACAGTCCCTAATGAATTTCAACCTGTTGGTGAGTATAATATAGGAGTAACGGCAGGTATAGAGACTACGTTATGTGATGCTGAATGGATGACAGGAGTTAATAGAATGAACTTAATCATCACATCTTCAGAACACGGTAAATTAGTATTTACTAATACTAAGTATGACCAAAAAGATAAGCAAGGAAACAATGTTGCACAGATACAATTGGAAAAACCAATTGAAGTATTACTAGAAGGGGTACGTACACAAGTGTATAAGAAAGTATCTGCTGATAGTAGAGTAGAAATAGTTAATACATTAAACAGTATTAATGAACAGTTCTGCTTTTTAACAGTAGGACATTGGTTACAAGGAGACTATGGACAGGATCGTAAAAATATGAGTGGGACTATAGAAATGTTCTTACGAGCATTTAAAGGTAAAAAAACAAAACCTGCTCTAATTTTAAAAACTCAACAAGCAAGTAGTTCTGTAATGGATCAAGCTAAGCTTTTAGAAAAGATAGATATAGTTAGAAAAAAAGTTGGAGGATCTAATCTACCTAACATATACTTACTTCATGGTGATATGCAGGATAGTGAAATAAATCACCTATACAACCATCCAAAAGTAAAAGCTATGATAAGTTTAACTAGAGGGGAAGGATTCGGAAGACCTTTATTAGAATTCTCAGTACATAAGAAACCTATAATTGCCTCAGCTTGGTCAGGTCATACTGATTTTTTAAGACCAGATCTTACTTTACTAGTAGGAGGTAAGTTAGAACCGGTTCATAGCAGTGCTGTAATAGAAAAAATGATTCTAAAAGATAGTAAATGGTTTGAATTTAATCCTTCAGATGCACAAAAAGCACTTAAGTTAGTCTATAATGACTATAAGAAGTTAGTAATAAATGCTAAAAAACAAGGTACAATCAACCTTAAACATTTCTCCTTTGATGCTATGGAAGCTAAACTAGGAGAGATAATTAAGAACCATGTACCTGAATTTCCTAGAGAGGTTAAATTTAAAATGCCTGGAATTAAAAAGATTGCTTTACCTAAAATGAAAACATTATAAAATGAATCTAGTACAAGGACCCTTTGGCAGTAATGCCTGTTACGAACAATCCTTCGAAGAAGAAGGAAAAGAAATAAAAACATGGTTATGTTTTGGAAGTGGATACACTACATCTACATTAATGACAGAAGGATCAAAAACTCTTCAAGACTTAATGGAAACAGCTCCTGAGTTACATAAAGATCTACTACACAAAGATAGTGAAGGTAGAATCTGGCTACCAGCAACGATTACCCTACCCAGTAAAGGTATGGTATTTTTAGATGGAACTAGCAAAAAAGACTGGAAATGGTCTGCTGCACCAGCTGTACAAATTAAAGAAGAAGAGAAACAAAAGTACCCGGATGAGCAGACTCATAAAATGGATATGGCTAATGCAAAGCAATTTAACCAAAAAGACTTTATGGATGCTTTAGAACATATAGGCTTTTATTCTGTAGAGTAGTATGGTGAAAGGAGTTATAGCAGGATCATTCGATGTATATCATCCAGGTTATGTAAAGGCATTTAAAAGTGCTAAGGAAAAATGTGATTGTTTAATTGTTCTTTTACATACAGACCCTTCAATAGAAAGACCAGACAAACATACTCCTATATTAAGCTCTAAAGAGAGAAAGGAAATGCTAGAGAGTATTAAATACGTAGACGACGTAATCAGATACACCTATGAAGAGCAATTGCTTGACCTATTAAAGATGGGAGAGTTTGATATAAGGTTTTTAGGAGATGATTATTATAATAAACCTTTCACAGGTGATAACTTAAACATTCATATTCACTACTTAAATAGAGAGCATGGATGGTCAACAACTAAATTTAAAGAACTATTAATTAAAAGCTAATGAATATACTAGTAACTGGAGGTGCAGGATTTATAGGAACTAACTTAATAACTAGGTTAGTAACTGAAGGTCATAATATAACTTCAATAGATGATTACTCAACCGGTACATACGAAAACCATATTGACGGAGTTCGCTACAGACATTGCACAGTAAGTAGTTTAAAATTAGACAAAGGAGATAATTTTGATATTATATTTCATCTTGCAGCTTTAAGCAGGATTCAACCTTCGTTTTCAGACCCTTCTACTACTTTTATTTCTAACGTACATGGTACGCAGAACATTTTAGAACAAGCTAGACTATATAATATTAAAGTTGTTTATGCTGGTTCATCATCTAAATGGCATGATCCATATCAATCTCCTTATGCTATGTTTAAGTACTTAGGAGAAGAAGTATGTAAAATGTATAGACAAACTTTTGGGACTAAAGTAGAAATAGCTAGATTTTATAATGTATACGGCCCTAAGGAAATAGTAGATGGAGATATGGCAGCACTAATTGGTATATGGAGAGATCAAATAAGCAGAGATAAAGAATTAACTATTGTTGGAGACGGTGAACAGAGAAGAGATTTTACTCACGTTGTAGATATAGTAGATGGGTTATACAAAATAGGTATGAGTAAAGAGAAACATGAAGATGCTTGGGAACTTGGAACAGGTAAGAATTACTCTATAAAAGAAGTATACTATATGTTTAAAGAAAGATATACAGAAGCTAAATCTAAACACATACCAGACCAAAAAGGAAACTATAGAGTTACATTACAAAAAAATACTGACGCTCAGGATAGATTAGATTGGAAGCCTGTAGATAGATTAAAAGATTACATTTTAAATTTATAACATTATGAAAATTAGTTATGCAATTTTAACTCACAATGAAGGTGAGGAGATAGATAAACTACTAAGCTTTTTAGTAGATAACAAAAGAAAAGAAGACGAAATAGTAATAGTAGATGACAACTCCACAGATGATAAAACTATAGAAGTATTAGAAAAATTTAGATCTAATATAGTATTAAAGTCTAGAGTCTTTGATGGAGATGCTACCCAAAAGAACTTTTTAAATTCACATTGTACTGGAGATTATATTCTTCAATTAGATGCTGATGAGTTAATGACTGAAGAGTTTATTAAAATGCTTCCAGAAATATTAGAAACAAATGCTACAGTTGACTTATTTTACGTTCCTAGAATCAATACAGTAGAAGGACTAACTCAAGAGCATATTAATAAATGGAAATGGAATGTAAATGATAAAGGATGGGTTAACTTTCCAGATTGGCAAATGAGGTTATATAGAAACTGTGAATGGGTAAAATGGGAAGGTTTATTACATAGTAAAATAGTTGGTTTTAAAACTTATGTAGCTTTGCCTACTGATGATTTATTTTGTATGTTACATCCTAAACAGATAGATAGACAAGAAGCACAAAATAATCTATACGATAAAATAGAAGCAAACGGACGCCAGAAGTACAAAGTATAGTTGTTTTACATTATAATTTTTCTTATATTAAGTATATGATACCTAATAAATTTCATTTTATATTCGGATTAGAAGAAGATTTTGGTGGTAAACCTTTTGGACTACTTCACTATATAGCAATTAAATCTGCACATGATTTAAATGATCCAGAAGAAATGAACTTCTACTACAAATACGAACCTTCAGGAGAGTATTGGGATAAAGCAAAACAGTATTTGAATTTAGTTAAAGTTGAACCACCTGAAGAGGTATTCGGCAATAAGCTAGTACATATGGCTCATAAAGCAGACATAATAAGGCTGCAGGCTTTGTATGAGCAAGGAGGAATTTATATGGATATTGATACCATATGTGTAAAACCATTTACTGATTTACTTACTCATCAAAGTGTAATGGGTATTCAAGGACATACAGAGAACCCTAATATTCCATACGGACTATGTAATGCAATAATATTAGCAGAACCAGGAAACGAGTTTATAGGTTATTGGTTTTCAAAGTACGAATCGTTTAACCATGAACTATGGGATACTCATTCGGTACAACTACCATGGAAACTATATACTGAACTGGAACTACCTGTAACAGCTTTAGACTATGATAGGTTTCATTACCCTTTACATACTAAAAGAGGTATAAAAGATATGTTTGTTAAAACCAAAAGGTATCCAAACGCGTATGCTCATCATTTATGGGAGAGTAATGCTTGGAAATACTTTAGCAGTTTAACAGAAGAGAAAATAAAAGATCAGGATACAACTTATAATATATTAGCAAGAAAATTTCTTTAAAAATCAATAACGATGAAAAAAATAATAGCAACTACTACGATTAATCCACCTACAGAAGCATTATTAAAGTATGCAGCAATGCCTGATTGGCATGTGATAGTGTCTGGTGATTTAAAAACACCACATGAGTTATATGAGAATATCGATAATGTAACTTACTTAACACCTGAGTACCAAGAATCAGAATACCCAGCATTAAGTGAACTTATAGGTTGGAGATGTATACAACGTCGAAATTTTGCTATATTAGAAGCTTATAGACAAGGAGCAGATATCATAGCAATCATAGATGATGATAATATTCCTTATGAAGGTTGGGGTGAAGATTTAATGGTAGATAAACCTACAGAGGTTAATTTATTTGATATTAAAGATGTTGCTTTTGACCCAATTGGAGCATTAAATGAACATAAAGAACTATGGCATAGAGGGTTCCCAATGGAAAGAGTACCTTTTAGAGATTATAGTAATAAATCTACAACATCAATTACTCCTAAAGTTCAAGCTGTATTTTGGGATGGTGAGCCAGATGTAGATGCTGTTTGTAGGATGATATACAACCCTTACTGTAATTTTGGACCAGATCAATTCCCTATCTCAGGTAATAAACCAGCACCATTTAATTCACAAAATACTATTATTAGCAGAAGCATAGTTAGAGACTATTTTCTATTCCCACATATCGGTAGAATGGATGACATCTGGGCTGCTTACTACATACAGTCTAAAGGTAACAAAGTAGTATTCTCTAAACCAGGTGTACTAAGTGATAGGAGCTTAGGTACTGCAGGAAGGTACTCAATGGTAGAGGATATGAAAAGAGAGTATATAGGTATGGAAAATAATATGGAACTGTTAGCAGATTTAGCTAAAGATCCAAACTCTATAAAGCAATACTTACCAGAGCGTTCTATTGAAGCATTCGAAGAATGGCAAAAAATTATTGACAAACTAAACTAAAATATAAAAATGAATATACTAATCACAGGACATAAAGGATTTGTAGGACAACAATACGTTAAGTACTTTTCCGATCAAGGTCACGACGTAACAGGAGTAGATATAAAAGAAGGTAACGATTGTAGAGACTTCTTTAAAACATGCGACGTTCAATTCGATCTTATAGTACATTTAGCTGCTATTGTAGGAGGAAGAGATACTATAGAAAATGACCCTTTAGCAGTAGCAACAGATTTATCAATAGATGCTGAGTTCTTTAATTGGGCAGTTAGAACTAACCAAACAAAAGTTATTTACTTTAGCTCTTCTGCTGCTTACCCAATAAACTTACAAACTAAAGGAAGCAAACATAACCTTATAGAATCGGATATTGATTTAATGGATATGAGTTCACCGGACTTTACATACGGCTGGGCTAAACTATCAGGAGAATACTTAGCTCACTTTGCTCGTCAATACGGTCTAAAAGTTTATGTATTTAGACCATTTAGCGGTTATGGAGAGACACAGGACTTAGATTATCCTTTCCCTTCTTTTATTAAGAGAGTAGTTGATCAAGTAGATGAATTTGAAATATGGGGAGACGGAACTCAAGTAAGAGATTTTATACATATTGAAGATATAGTAGAAGCGACTATGAAAGCAGTAGAGTTAGATATTCAAGAACCTATTAACTTAGGAAGTGGGGTACCAACATCCTTTAATGACTTATCTGAAATTATATTTAAGGTAGCAGGTTGGAGACCAAAGAATGGTATTAAGCATAGAACAGATAAACCAGTAGGAGTTATGTATAGGTGTTCTGATAGCTCTAAAATGTTAAGCTTCTATACTCCTAAGATTAGCTTAGAAGAAGGAATAAGAAGATCACTAAACAAATAAAATACAACAATGAAAGTATCAGCAGTTATAGTATCCCGTAATGATGACTACGGCGGAAATTTAAAAGAAAGATCATCATACTGTTTTCAGTCTTCTATCGATACATACGATGAAGTAACATATATAGATTGGAACTCACCAGAAGAAGACGGAAGTTTATTCTATGCAGTTAAAGATAATCTAAAGTTTAAAGGTAATTTTAGACATTTAGTTATACCTCCAACGGCAGCTAAAGCACTAACTAACTACGATCCTCATGCTCAAGTATGCTGTGAAGTGTTAGCTAGAAATATAGGTATAAAAAGATCCTCAGGAGATTACATAGTTTCTACCAATATAGATATAATTGCTCCACCAAGAGTAAATTTAGAAGAAGCTATCAAATCTATGAACAAAGACACATTCTACACGGTCAGTAGAAGAGATGTAGACTTACCGGTTATAAAAGAATTTCACGGAGGTGATGTCAATTATCAAGATTACGATAAACTTAGGCAATACCTGATAGGAGAAAAATACTTACCAAATTTAGCTAAAAAATTAGGAGAAGGAGATGACTACAGTATGATTAACTGTTGCGGTGATTATCAAATAGCCCCTAGACATATTTGGGAAGAGATAAGAGGATTTGAAGAGGAGTTAATCTATCCTTTATTCTCTGATACAAACGTTCAAAAGAAAGCAGTCATGCATGGTTTTGATTTAAAAGCTTTATCTATACCTGGTACTTATGATTTACCTTACTTCCATATTAACCACGGTAAAGGTGGAGGAGGTTTATTTGATGGTAAAAATAGAAAAGCTAATGATCAAAGAAGAGCCATTATAGATCAAAACTTAACTTTAAATGAAGAAACATGGGGATTCTCAGAAACTGATATAGAATTTGAAATCTTTTAATTAAAGTTAGATATTTATTATAGTAAATAAAACACACATGAGTACAAAAATAGAAGAATTAGTTAAAGAGTTAATATCTGAGTCTGCTAAGATTAATTTTGCCGGACATAAGTTCCTACTTAAAGTAGATGTTAACGAAGATCCACAGAAGAAGGGAGTTAAGATTCAATTTTTACCAACTCAATTTGGAGGTATAACATCTACCGAACAGAATGATATAGCAATTGAGTTAGAAAAGAGATTAGAGTCTGGCTTAGCTCAATACGAATTACGAGTAGAGAGAGATAGAAACCTTAAAGACAAAACAGTAATCGGATTCTTCGTTTATATAGAATACTTCGACAAAATAATCAGAAAAGCGTTAGCAGGACAAAACCCCGACCTAGGCGCTGATGAGGAATAAAAAGGACATACATAAAGTATTAAAGAACTCTCTTAACCTTACCTTTAGTATAAAAGCATTAAGCCCTTCTCCGGAACAAATAGAGAAAGGATTATTTATAGAAGCTTTAAGAACTATGGTAGAGATACAAGATAGAACTGAGTTCATGATATCTGAACTAGGTATAGATACTATTGCTTATGAGGATAAATACTTCAGAGTTATAGAGAACCTTTTTAAGATGCATTTTAATCAACAGCAACTATCTCTTATACAAATGTACCTATATGAACTCATAGTAGATAAATCTTGGGATGGAATGATAGAATTAGATCTTCAGAAAGGAGAAGATCCAAAATTAGTTAAATTTAAAGAGCCGAAAGATGTATGGGATATCATAAATCTTTTAAAGAATTAGTTGGAAACTAGCGTTTATTTTCTTATCTTTATATTTAAATATTAAACGGTTATATATATGAAAGATTTACAAATGATCCCTTGCCCTAGATGTGGCGAAAACTTCCCTGAACTTAGAAAAACTCAATACGGATACAATTTCTGTGTCAACTGCTCTGATGTAGAATCAGTTGTAGGAGTTACTACTGTGGAAGGTACTGGAGACCATACCTATAATGATATTATTATTATGGATAGGAAACAGTTTCAGGCAATCGCTAAAAAAGAAGCAGAGGTAATGGGAAGAAAAGCTCCTGATCCAGCAGAAATATTGGATATGGATAGAGATGAAAATGAAGTATCTCAATCAGTTAAAGAGAAAGTACACAACGTACTAGAAGAGGACGAAGTAGTTCCTGTAAAAAGATCAGTAGATGAACCTGATGATGAGGATAAAACTATGATGATTCAAGGTATAGACTATTAATGGCTAGACCGTCTAAAATAATAACCAAGGAAGATATACTTAGAGCACAAAAAGTTACTCGCTCTAATATGGCAGCTGCTAGATATCTACATATATCTTATAATCACTATAAGAAGTATGCTAAGATGTATAAAAATGATGATGGAGTTACTTTACTTCAAGCTCATATGAATCAAGCAGGAGAAGGTATACCTAAATTTGCAGTTGCTGGAATAGATAATGTTCCCCTTATGGATGTTTTAGAAGGAAGAGTCCCAATTGAACACTTTGATCCTAGAAAGATAAAAGCTAGATTATTAAGTGAAGGTAAGTTAGTTGAAGTTTGTGCTAAGTGTGGATTTGCTGAAAGAAGAGTTACTGACCAGAAGATACCGGTTATACTCAACTTTAAAGACGGTAATAAAAAAAATTGGCACTTAGAGAATTTAGAGTTTCTCTGCTACAATCATTCCTTTCTTTATGCAGCTTCTCCTATAGATGAGAAACGTGCAGAGGCAATGGAAGACTACGTGAGAACAAAAGATGATGAGCCTGATTGGGAATTGGATTCTTATCACATTGAACATTTAAAAGAGCTTGGGCTGTACGATGATGAAAAGCCCGGTGAAGAATACATCTCTAGATTATAAAACTATTTATTGATATGAAAAAGAATAATAAGAAAAAGCTTTCTACTTTTAAGAAGAAAAAACCTCTTGAAAGAAAAATTGCAGACGACTTAGTTAGGACCCATATACGTAATGAAAAATTACGAGATAAAAATATCAATACATCATTCTTAGATTTATTTTAACATTTACATTATGAAAAGAATAAAAAATATATTACTTATATTAGTATCCTGTTGTGCACTTATGGCATTTACTAAGATGTCCAGAAAGTATATTAAAAAAGTATCTATCGTAGAATTAGATTCAAAACCTATAGAGCTTACAGTAGATACTCCATCATTAATTACTACGAAAATTATAATTCCAACTAATACACATAAAGACTTCCTAGATGCGATAGGTTTTAAAGAATCTGGCAACAGGTATGATATTGTAAACCGATATGGCTATATGGGTAGATATCAATTTGGTAGGAGAACTTTAAGAGGTTTAGGTTTTAAAGAATCTAGACAAGAGTTTTTAAACTCTCCAATCACTCAAGAACTAGCTATGTATGCTTTACTTAAGCAAAATAAAAGGTCACTTAGAAAGTATATAAAAAAGTATGATGGGGAAATAGTTCATGGAGTGCTAGTAACTGAATCTGGATTGTTAGCAGCAGCTCATTTAGGAGGTGCCGGAAGTGTAAAGAAGTGGTTTAGAACCGGTAAGGTAAGAAGAGATGGTAACGGAGTAAAAATAACAAGTTACATGACGAAGTTTAGTGGATATAAGTTGGATCTTAACTAGATTTTTCTTATATTAAGGTATATTAATAAAGCAATAAAGGTTATGGTATTAAGTGAAAAAAAAGTTGGTGATGAGTTTTACATGGATGGATTAAGCTACCCAGATAACAATCCAGTAAAGACTATTTGTACTCTTATAGAGTATAGAGGTATGAATAAATATGTTGTTGATACAGAGGACTGTTTGGTTTTAGCTGATGGTAACGATAAAGTATATAATATAAAATAAAGGTTATGATAGTAGATTTAAATAAAGAAATGGCATGGGTGACTTTCCTACACGATGGATTTGAAAAGATATGGCACCCAGTAACAGATGCTTCCGGAAAGCAGTTAATGTGGTCAGAAGATATTATGGATTTTTGTAGAGCTCAATTTAATGTAAAGGAATGTTGGGTTTCTTTCGGAATTGCTCCTACTAGTCAAATGATAGTACAAAATTCAGTAAGAGATAACTTATAGTATATGGCTGAGAAAAGAGGTCATCTAGAAAAGATGAGATATGACTTTCCTACTGAAGCAGTGCTGGAAGTTCAGATTAAAGGTATTTGGTATAGAGTTACTTCTAGAGAATTCAGATCATTTGATGGTCACAGACGTTTTACTAAACCTGTTCAGCAACCAGGACTTGGTATGAAAGACTTAGATAGCTTAGAATTTATTACTTATGATTTTGATCATGGGCCGTTATATATGTTTGGCTCTAATAAAGAGGTGGTAAAGACATGGAATGAAAAAATGGTATCAACACCGTACTACGAAGAGACTAACGCAACATCAGCAAGCAGAGGATAATATGAGAGAATTTAACTTTAACAACCCAGAGGATTTTAAAGGAGTCTTCGCTAGTAATAATAGAGAGATCACAGATGCAATAGTAGACTCCATACAAGAGGCTCATAACTTCCAGAAAGCCTCAGCCGATATGTTTTCTATTACTTTTGGAGAAGAAGATCTTGCATACGAAATTTCTTTACCTAAAGATCAATGGGAAAAAGCATTAGAGAAATGTTTAGAGAACTATCATAAATGGGACTGTGGGGATGAAGCTATAGATACTTACTTAATTTTAAAACAAATTAGAGAGTGGGATTCAACAAAGTAGTAGAATTTAATGGTAAGATGTATGAGTTAGTTCGTTCTATTAGGGTAGAACAAGTTAATGGTAATATGGAAGGGTTAAGAGCTTGGAGAGATAAGCTTGGATGTGACCATGTATTGAGGCATCAAGATCATTTTCTTATGGTACGGTTTGTAGATGATATAGAATGGGAAGAAATTTAAAAATAACTATGTAAATAGTTGCCTCACAAAGATAAATTTCTTATATTTAAGTATATTAATTATTAAAAGGTTATAAATATGTCAGACGTAATGTTAAATTTTAAAGGAGATCAAAGTTACATGAGTAAAGAAGAGTTGAGAGAGAAATGCCCATTGGCATTCGCAGCAGCTCCTACTAACCCAGACGTTAGTAAAAAGTATTTATTTGTGAATACTGAAACTATTGTTGACGATCTAAATAAGTTAGGTTGGAAACCAGTTCAAGCTGCTCAAAGAAAGAGCAGAGGTGGGGATACTATTTTTAGCAAGCATATGGTTGCTTTCCAGAACCCAGATATTATGATTAAAGGTAAGGATGGAGATGATTCTTTTCCTCGTATTATTATGACTAACTCTCACGATGGTATGCAAGCATTTAAATTTAGTGTAGGTATATATAGATTAGTTTGTTCTAATGGTTTAGTAGTTGCTGACGAAGAGTTTAGTGACTTTAAAATTAAACATAAAGGATATACTTTTGAAGAGCTTAGAGGAGTAGTTAATGAAGCAGTAGCTGATTTACCTAATAGAGTTCAAGTACTTAATGATATGAAAAGCAGAGTACTTACTAAAGAAGAAAAGAATAAATTAGCTTTAGATGCTATGTTGGTTAGAGCAGGTATTACTCCTGACTCAGAAAAAGCTAAGAAGTTTAACTACGATGAAGAGACTATCTCAGATATTTTAGATCCTAAAAGAGATGAAGATAAAGGAGATGATCTATGGAGAGTGTTTAACGTTATTCAAGAAAAGATTACTCAAGGAGATTTTCATGCTGCTTTAACTGGAGCTAAGGTTCGTAAGGTACGTAAGATTAAATCTTTTGAGAAGGATTTAAAAGTTAATAAGGAATTGTTTAAATTAGCAACAGCATTAGTTTAATGATTGAAACAATAAGACACGCCCTAGGATTATGTGGAGAGCACTGGCACCCAAACATTTGGACTGCCTTTGCTTCTTCACCAATAATAGCAACAACATTCTATTATGTGAAATGTAAATGTGGAGGATGGTTTAAACATAAAGACGACTGTAAAGATAAATTTTGCCAAGTATGCAACTTACCTACTGATGGTAAAAAGTGTTACAGTAAGAGATGCCCTGTGTAGTGGCAATTGTATACAACAAAGAGAAGAAAGAATTATTAAAAGTATTGTATGAACATAGCATTAATAGCACACGATAATAAAAAAGCAGACATGGTAGCCTTTGTATCGAAACGTTTACCTTTTTTTAACAGAGAAGATATTACAATTATTACAACAGGTACAACCGGTAAGCATGTAAAGCACGCAGGTATAAAAGATCTACAGACAGTTAAAAGTGGACCTTTAGGAGGTGATGCTCAAATAGCATCCTTAGCTGTAGAAGGTCAGATAGATTTAGTTATCTTCTTAAGAGATCCATTAGGTAAACATCCACATGATGTAGATATAAGTATGTTAATGAGATTATGCGATGTACATGATATACCTCTCGCAACAAATTATAGAACAGCAAGTTATTTAGTTAAATATTTAAAAAGTAAAAAATAAAAGTTATGAGTGAATTATATTATTTCCCAAGTATTAAAATGAACGCAAAGATCTCTGAAATAGTAGATGATGGTTTTCCTATTGAAGTAGAAGGTTACAAATACGAAAGGTTAGTAAGGAAACCAAGAGGTAGAAGTATTCAGAGAAGACTCTTTAATGAGAGCAATGAAACAAGAATTATACTTTACAAATAATGATTAAGATAGCAGATTTACTTACAGGTATAGGCTTTTTCACATTAGCACATATACTTACATTCTTCCAGTTAAATGGACAGTTCTTAAAAACAGATTGGTTTAGAAAGAATGAGTTTATAGTTGCAGCAGCAGGAATAGTACTTTCTTATTTTTATATATGGGGCACTAAGTATACTGTTTCCGGAACCGATAACCTCTTATGGCCAGCTAGATTTATAGGATTTGGAGTAGGAATGGTTATCTATGCTGCTTTTGTAAGTTACTTCTTCAAAGAAGGATTTACTACTAAGACGTTAGTTAGTCTTATACTAGCATTGATACTCATCTGCATACAAGTATTATGGAAAACAAATTAATTTATCTATATTTATATTAAAATAAACAAACGATGCCAACATTAGGAGATTACGAAGACGAAAGAAGACACGAAGTAATTATTGAAGAGATTCTTGATTTAAAGCTTAAAGCTAAACCTACCCAAAAAACTAAGCTACAAATTCAAAAGCTTCAACAAGAGTTAGAAGGAATAGAAGCAAGATTAAATATATGATATTACAAGCAATTAGTATATACATTTTAATAGGAGCAATCTGGTCATGTTGGTTAGAGTACTTTACTACGAAGGAGCTACCTGCTCCATACAATCATCCATGGACTAATAGAGAAAGGTTATACCACATAGTATTGGTAGTTGTTAGCTTCTCTGTATTTGCATACGTTTTTATTCGAGATTATTTCGAAAAAAGACAGTGAAATAGTTGTTTCGCATTAGTATTTTTCTTATATTAAGGTATATTAATAAAGCAATAAAGGTTATGACAAAAATTGAAATTATCAACGAGATTATCGTTAAGAAGCAAGAAGAGTTAAAAAAAGCTAATGCTATTGGTAAGAAGCTAGAACAAGCTAAAGTAGATGTTATGTTCGGCGTAATGGAGAAATACTTTGGAGGAGAGTTTACTCTAGATGATGTCTATATTGAGAAGCCAATAGGTGGGTACTCTGGTACTAGTTATGAAGTTAAGAGACCTAACAAAGAGTATAACTACGATAAGGAGTTAATAACTATTAGATTTCATGAGGATTGGAGAACTAACGAGATAGATAGGATCGAAACTAGCCTTTACTCTACTTCAGATAACTCTCAATGGGAATTAGAACGAATCTTTACTAATGGTGAAGTAGCTAAAGTATTATTAGATCACGGAGATGATATATTAGCTGAAATGAATGTTGTTAGATTGACTAACTCAAAAGAGATTAACGCTGCTAGAACTGAAATTTATAAAATAGAGTCTTCTATTAGTAACTTAAAGTCTGAAATTAATAATATTCATCTTGAGGAAGCTACTGAGAAGCTAGAAGGAGAAGGACTAGTATTTGGAGAAGGTAAGAAAGGTGCTATGGATATTAAATGGGACTGGACTATAAGAAGTATTAACTCTGCTAAGATCATTAGTAAGACTGCTTCAGGTAAGTCTTGTAATATAGAGATTCAAGCTTATGATTATGATCCAGTAGTATATGAAAAGGTTCGTATGAGTAATGTGGAATCATTACTATGGCAATATAGAGATTACGTAATTAACGCTTAAAATAAAAGTTATGGTAACATTTGATAATTTATTATTCTTAGATCACCCTCATATTAAAGGAGCTATTATGACTCAAATAAGAGGATTAAAATCTAAAGGGGATAAACGTATCTCCATAGTATGTGGAGAGGGTATGTACAGTTCATCTAGAGCTGGTAATAGAGCTGAATGTCATAGAGTAGAAGATGCTGCTAGCTTTGAGGTCCTTGTTGATGGAGATGATGATGTAAGAGGTTGGCAGTCAAGAGAAGATATTAATAAGATCTTGGCAGAGAACTTCTAGGAGAAAGGACCAGTAGCTCAGCTGGATAGAGCAATGCCCTTCTAAGGCATCGGTCATAGGTTCGAATCCTATCTGGTTCACCAAGAAATAGTTGCTTTTCAGCGTAATTTTTCTTATATTTAAGTATAAAGAGGTAAGATATGAAGATATGGTATTTGCATGGTTTAGAGTCTGGAGTAGGCGGACCAAAAGTTGAATTTCTAAAAGGAGTTGCTGAAGAGGTATTTGCTCCTGAGATGGATTATGTTAATAATCATAGATTGTTTGGTCAACTTTTTAGAGAGATAAACAAAAAAGGTAAGCCTGATCTTATCATTGGATCTAGTATGGGAGGCTATTATGCTGATGCTATTGCTAGTCACTTCGGGATTGAAGTACTTCTCTTTAACCCAGCATTACATAGTAGAACAGTAGATAGAAAAGTACCTTACGGCGATACTAACTGGGAAAGAAACTTTGTAGTTGGTAAAGAAGATGAAGTTATAGATCCTAAGTTAACTAAGGTACTGGCAGATATTAGTAAGAGCTGGACTGAAGTAGAAGGAATGGCTCATAGGACTCCGTTAAATGTTTTTGAGGATATTTATAATAAATGGAATTTAAATCTATTGTAGATAGAGTCTGGAGTTGCGGATGTGGTGCTATGAATTCACCATACAATAAGCAATGTGGACAATGTAAAAAAGAACATAATGAAACTAGCACAAATAATCTTAGAAAATAACTGGCGTCCTTTAACTTCAACTGAAATAGAGACTGATAAGGATGAGTTATTTAAAATGATTGACACAGCATATGCTCCTCTAGGAGGACACCCTAACGTTACTAATGCAAATGATATTAAATCAGCCGCTCAAGGATATGAAGTTATAGACTTAGATGATGATCCAGAAGATGATGCTGTTATAATGATGAAGAAGAGAGCAGGAGGAACTAAGTTAGTTGGAATGGGTCACGATGGAAGTAAACCTGCTAAAAGAGCAGCAGTAGCTAAAACAGTAAATAGCTTAAACAAAAACGGCTACTATATAGAAGTTTCCGGAAAGATATTAGACATCTTGAAGGCAAAAGGAGTAGCAATAGTTAATGATGAAGAAACTGTAGTAGCTGCTTTAAAAGGTAAAGAGATAGTTTGGCATGGAGATGGCTCTTATGATAGAGTTATTGGAGGTCAAAAACATCGCAAAGTATTAATGGGTAAACCAGTAGTATAATGGCAAAAGCAAAGAAGATAATCTGGGAATACTGGATTAAGCCTTGGGGAGGAAATATCTAAAATAACTATGTAAGTAGTTGGATCCTATTGTTTTTTTTCTTATATTAAGGTATATTAATAAAGCAATAAAGGTTATGTCAAATTTAGTAGTAGTAAAAAGAAAAGGTTTTCAAATGTTACATGAGTTAGAAGGTATGGATCTTAAAGGTACCTATATAATTGTAACGAAATGTAGAGCAGGTTATCCTACCGTAAGTACAATAGAAGCAGATAGTCCTTATCAGGCCTTCAGAAGATTTCAAACAGGAGCTATAATGAATATTAGCTTCATGAATCAAAACGTTAATCATAATTTTACTATCTATGCCCGTCAAGGTAAGAAGGTATGGATGTCTCCTGAATTAGCAAAGGATATTAGAGTTGCCGATATCAACGATGGCAGTCAAATGGTTAAGACTTCTCTTTATAGTCATGAGCAATATAGAGCAGTTAATGCTAAGTGTTGGGCTGATAAGGTATTCATAAACAACGCTGCATAAGATGGATAAAGAGAAACTTTATAGAGCAGTTAATAGTATATACGAATGTATAGAAGAGAGAGAAATAAGTGCTGCTAAGGTTCAATTAGAAAAATTATTAAACGATATTAAATACGGAATATATGGCTAACGAAAAAAGATATGTAGTGCAAGTAGAGATGTATGTATATGCTGATAATGATTATATGGCTCGTAAAAGAGCTGATAGCATAAGAAAAGTAATAGATCAGAAAGACTATGCAGACTATGTTAAAGTTACAGAAATAGGAGAGCAAGCATTTGCTACTCCTAACTATAGAAAGTTGGAAGATCCTTCTTTTACTCCTAAAGATAGATCTAACGAACCATTACCATTTTAATGAGTAGAACCTATACTATACCGAAAACTAATGTTGGTAAAGGAGGCTTCTTTAACATAGGAGGTAAAAGGTATCATGGACCTTCATGGATTGAAGTAGAAGAAGATACTACCTTAGATGACATAGAATTTGAAGCAGAACCATTCTCTGAGTTGTTCAAAGAGAAAGAAGAAAAGCAATGGAAGTTTACTTCTGCTAGATCAGGAGAGGAGTATATAGTTCGATATAATATTAGGAATGAACTAAGTTGTAGTTGCTGGGGATATATAGCGCATCGTAAGTGTAAGCATATAAAAGAAGTAATGGAATTAGTTGCCTAGGAACTTAATTATTCTTATATTAAGGTATAATAGTAAAGCAATAAAGGTTATGACGTTAAAGCAAGTAGAGGAAGTAATTAAAGAAGTTTATCCTAAGATAGAAAAGTTTTATGGGTTCTCTAAGTTCCTTCCGAATGAAACTCCTTATGTAGAGACTCATTATAATATTTACGCTAGATATAGTGGAGAGGCAGAAGCAGAAGGAGAGCAGGATAGTTGTCAAGCAGAGTATGATAGAACTGATAATAGTATTGTTGTTTACTGGCCTAATATGAAGAGCAGAAAACATATCATTCAGACTTTAGTACATGAATATCAACACTACCTTCAGTCACCTTCATGGTTTAAAAGATTTTACACTATGGGATATGATTATAACGATCATCCATATGAAGTAGCAGCATATGCAGAGGAAAGTAATTGGAAAGTATTTAACTAAACAGTTGGATCCTATTGTTATTTTTCTTATATTAAGGTATATTAATAATTAAAATAAAGGTTATGTATTTATCAGCAAGTAAAGTTTATTCGAATAGTATTTCAGAAGTATCAAGAACAGAAAAGAATGACTGTGTAGTTCGTTCTATAGCATCTGCAGCAGCAGTTACTTATCAAGTAGCTCATAAGTTTTGTGCTGACGTTTTCGGACGTGAGAGCAAGAAAGGAGTTAACGGAATGGTATTAGCTTCAGCTCTTCTTAAAGCTCAGGACGATGGATTAGTTATCGGAGAAAAGAAGTATGATGTATACGGACTTAAGAAGTCTGAGGTATGTAATAAGTATAAGCTTCATGGTGAAGAGATATGGAGAAAGAAGACAATTGCTAGTTTTGTTAAGTCTCATCCAGTAGGTACGTTCTTAGTTATGGTTGCTAATCATGCTCTATGTATTAAAGACGGTGAGTTGTTAGATTGGGATTCCAATAAGTTTCAACCTACTAGGAAAGTTGTTAGTGCTTATAGACTTTCAACTAAGAGTATAAATAATCAATTAACTTTATTTTAATATATATGTCACCTAAGATAATAGCATTTAGTAAAGCTTTAAGATTAATAGATGGCTGTGTCAAGAGAATTCAACTTGATGCAGCTAAAAGATACATCGAGTTATTTGAGAAGATGTTTGCAATTGATCGTAACAGCAGACAGATGGTCGATATATTAAATATGAAATTAAGAGAAAGAAGAAAATTATTGTAGAACCTAAAATAAGATATGTTAATAGTAAAACTAAAGAAGGGAGACAACATAACTAAAGCCCTGAAGAAATTCAAACAGAAAGTTAGAAACACAAAACTAATCCAAGAGATTAGAGAACGTAAACAGTACGATAAGCCTTCAGCTAAGAAGAGAGCAGCTAAGAAGAAAGCTATTAGAGTTAATAAATGGAGACTATCAAATGAAGACTAAATATAAAATATTAATAATTCCAGTAGAAGGTGATCTGCATACTATTGAGTTAGAGACTGATAATATAGAATGGTCAATGAAGCAATATGCTAGAAATAGAAAACCATTTACTTACGAAATAGTAGAAGAATGGGAGTAACCAGACCAACCATAGTAGTAATATATAAAAAGAAGTCCGGAAAGAAGAATTGGTTGAAAGTGTTTACAGATCTCCCCACTCCGGATAAAATCATTAGTACTAGGTCTAGACTACTTCCTCCTGGTGCTGAAATATTAGAGTTAGGCATAGGAAAGTCCTTTGTAGAGAGGTATAAAAAGAAATATAAGTTATGAATCATTTTGCAAACAACGGTAAAGAGTACCTTAAAGTTAAGAAGGTAAGACAGTACAGAAGTAATCAAGGAAGATCTCCTAGACAAATGGAAGGTAACTATAAGGTTCTAGAATGGACTTTTGTAGGAGGCCTTGTATTAGGAATAATATATACAACAGGTAGATACTTAGGGCAATGGTAGAATATAAGAATAGATACGGAGACGTTTATACGTTTACCAAGCAAGAGGACGGAATCATATTATGGGAAGGACCATTTGAGCATGTTAGGATAGGCTATCCGAATGTATATAAAATAGCTTATCAACAGTTCCGTAAAGATGGAGGACAGCTAAACCAGCATGAATTTGAAGAGAAGGTACATGAGCAGATATATGATCAAGATGGTAACTGGCTAAGAAAAGGACCGATAACAGAAGATTACGGACCGATGGTATTCTCAGATACTGATAGTATTAATATGGTTGACCCTTCAGGAGGACCTTGCTTAAACCAACATACTAACTTAGGTAACTTATTTAGTGATGAGTTTGATGGATTATGTATTAGTACCTTTACTTGGAATAAAGATAAGAAAGCATATGAGATACAAACATATGGAGAGTTTGATCATCTAGCAGAGACTAAGATCATAGGAGGTATAATTAATACTTCTGAGTAATGGCTAGAATATACTGTGAAGAGACATCAAGCCTATATTGGGAGGTATATAATGAGATGAATAATATTAAAACTACTAAGAAGAGCGGGGGGCATAAGAAGCGAGGGCGTTTTTCCTCACCGACGAAGTCGACACGCGCGAATTTAAATAAGATATGAGTAAATTAGATTTTTATCCTATGCTATCTCCTAGAGAGATGATTGAAGAAGGAGCCTTTGGAGGTTGTTACTTCGGTAAAGAGATTGAAGAGTATACTAATT
>Ga0098051_1000028_pt1 | contig 53854 bp, 81 predicted proteins | sample 14BtaG_FD_77069 | JGI IMG/M metagenome (GOLD analysis project Ga0098051, IMG submission 77069) | Marine viral communities from the Subarctic Pacific Ocean - 14B_ETSP_OMZ_AT15311_CsCl metaG | ecosystem: Environmental > Aquatic > Marine > Oceanic | place: Pacific Ocean | collected 2015-01-18 | reverse complement strand
GTGGCTATCTGGTCAAGGATGTCCTAGCACCAGGTGTCATGAAGCACCTGGTGAATGACTTTCACTTGCTGTTTATGCGACGCCCTGTCGAAGACTTGCTGTACTTGCGTATTCACAGACAAGCCTTCAAGTGGGAGCTTGGTTTGCTGCCGCGCGAACTCCTCTTTGACTTCGTCCCTCCTAGCTATAAAGCAATCAGTTCAGCTGATAAGACATTGGTAGAGACGATGAAGCAGGAACTAGCCGACGGACTCCTCTGGGCCCACCTGGAGCTCTCTTCAGTTGCACACCAGGTAGTAGACTTCGATGATGTCACGAGCCAGCCAGAGGCCCTCTGGGCCTCATTGGATGCGTTGGGTCTAAGACCCAACAAAGTGAACTACATTAACACCAAGTTTGTTAAGCTGAGGGAAGAGAGATTGAAGATGAGAACAACTAGTGAGTACGAGGACCTGGCGCTCCTCGTAGAGCGCCGACGCCCTGTGGTTCAAGAAGTTTGGAATAGCCGACTGCAGAAGCAGAATGATATACTGAGCAAAGTCCGGGAGTAATCATGGCTGTAAGCACAGAACAATACAACAGACTTCTAGCGCGTCTAACTAAGCTTGAGCAAAGTTTGAACGATGCGTTCGTAGCGTCGGAGCATTACGTGACGATGGCTCAGGTACACCAACTACTGACGATCTTGAGCACGGAACTTGCTGACGCCAAAACCACCTTGGCCTCCCTAGAAGATAGAGTTGAAAGCATTGAAGAAGAGCCTCTTACCTAGAGTGGTTGAATAAAAAAGGGGCCCCCGAAGGGACCCCTCAACAGCACAGACTGGTGCTTACTGATTGATTGCGTATTCGCCACGGCGAACAGGCATAATCTCATAGTACGGCTGCCAGTTTTCACTTGCCGGACTGAAGTCCGACTCGCTTCGTTCCTTAGCTACGTACAGCCCATCCTTGCGGGCTTCGATGTAGATAAGCTTGCTGCGCAGTAGTGCGTCAGAGATCTGCTCGGCGAGCCATCTCTTACCTTGTGCCGGCTGTTCCCATACGGCATAGCCGTTAGCTTCTGGGAAGTCAGCGACCTTGGTGACTACTACATCGAGGTCGTCGGGGTTGGCGGCGAAGGAAATCTTCACCCACTCAAACCAGCGATGACGTCGCAGCCAGGTAAAGACTGCAGCCTGTAGCTTGTTCTGATCGACCTCATCCAGAAGGAACTTTCCTCCGGGGATGATGGTCTTTGTAGACTTGACGCGGGCAGACTGGACGATACGCTTTACCAGCGATTGCTGATTGCTTACTCCTGCTGCTGCCACTTCGTTCTTAGTTGGCTCCATAGATACTGTTCCTCTCTTAGAAGTGTTCTTCTTGGAATGTGGGTTAGCGCGGCGACCTCCATGGTCGACCGACCGAGCTTCAAGAGCTCAAGCATGTAGCTTTCCCACTCATTGAGCCCCAGGGTCTTGAAGAACAGATGATCCGGTTGGGGATCCTCTGTCACAAGCACTGATGTAATCGCCTCCATTGGAATGTCAATGGGATGGCGCCAGGAGCGCAAGACCATATCTTTGAGACGGTCTCTGAAATCCTTAGCAATTACATACTCAGCCATCCTGGGTGCGGCTCTCTTTGGGTAATAGTTCAGTCGCCTGAGTCTTGCGAAGAACAGCATCTCTAGTTCCTCCATGACAGAGGTAGTCTGTTGTGCTGCATTGCACCAAGACTCGATCATTTCTGATGGCGACTCTGTAATGGGGTAGAGGCGACGGCACAATGAGACGTAGTTGATGTCTTTCTTGTATCCGTGGTCCTCAAGCATACGCGCCCAGTGCTCCAAGAATGGTCGCACTAGCACATACAAGTTGTTGGTGGGGCGCTCCGGGTCCTCCCAGCACTCTCGATACTCGTTTACAAAAGTTTCGGCAGTGCATTCCAGCGGCATAGCTCTGGAGTTGGTAGGTAGGATCCGGTAGTACATCACGTTGCCGTCAGTGCCGCTACCATAGCTTCGGCTTCGGTATTGCCGACACCGAAGATGGGGGCTTCTTCACTGCAGTTTTCTCGGCTAACAATCCAGATAAGATCTTCATCGGTGGTCAACACCCTGTAGCAGAAGATGTCATCGTGCTTGTATCGTTGCCTGATGAGTTGGAGAATCCATCCTCGGGTTAGCGGGTCATCAAGTTGTGGTTCAGACCAGTTAATGAAATCTTGCCGAAGGCCGTATTGATCGAGAATTCCATCTACCCAGTAGAAGTGGATGGAATCCTTGGCGGCCTTGTTTAGTTCAGAGGAGCTCATTAGTCATTTCCAGTGCTTTATTAGCGTCAGCGATCAAGTTGTTTAGTTGGTTTTTGCTACTGAAAGATCTCCCCATATGTGCTTCGCCCCACTTGCCGCTATGCTTGCAGGCTCTTGTCGCCTCATAAGGCAGAGTGGCTCGAACATATGGCGCTACGCTTTTCACACGCTTGACCAATCGTTCAAGCTCTGTTGATAGTTTAATGATCAGGTCATCATTGCTCATCGTCTGCTCCGAAGCTTCTTGCACTGAAGCTGATTGTGGGACCATCGGAAGGTGCCTGTAGCATTTGAGCGAATAGGGAGAAAAGCTTTAGGAAGTCTGACATCTGCATGGTGACAAGAGTGTCTTTTCTGTCGTCCTTTGTCACCACGATAGGCATTTGAGAGCCATCACCGATGTCATTGACAGCTTGCTTCATAGCGCCCTTGATGCTGCACACCTTCTGTCGCTTGCATTCAATGTGGAATGCAAGACGTAGAATACCTGGAGGCGGCAGCACGTCAGGTACTTCACTTCCGCCCCCTCTTGTTTGTCCCAAGCCTCTCTTGAATTCGAAACCAGTAGCCTCGCTAAATGCAGCAGCCACATCTCTTTCAAATTGGAAGCCCTTCTGCCGGGCCCCTCTTCCTCGACTAGCCATAGTTCTTGTCTCCGAATCGAATCTTCTTTCTCTGTTCTTCTAGCGTGTCGTGAATGATGCCTAGTTCGAGAGCCTTGTCTACCCCGAAGTGCATTGATGTGACGCCTTCGAAGTTCTTCTTCCATTTAGTCTTGTTGATCTTGGCTCTAGTAGTCAAGATTTCTCTCATTTGCTCCTGGTACCACTCGTAGTTTTGGCGGTGATCTTCTGCCTCTACTCGGGAGTTGACAGGAGCCCCGTAGATTACTTCGTGGTAGAAGAATCTGGTGCGAGGTGCTGCAAGACGAAAGTCTGCTCCCATCAAGATTGGCAAGCCAGCGCTACTGCATCGTCCGTATGTGATGCCAATGACTGGCATAGTCAAGCACCTCATCCAGTCGTATAGTGCGAACCCAGATGCAGCGTCGCCACCAACGGTGTTGACATATACTCTGATAGGTTCGGTTTCATCATCAGCTTGCAGTTGCATTAGCTGACTGATGACGGTGTTCGCAACACCTTCAGAGATCTCTCCGGCGATAAGCACGCTTCGAGTACTGGGTCCATGGTACGCAGGAATGCCTGGAGCCCAGACGTTTTGATTCATCATCTCTGCAATAGCCTCAATGGCTTCGTTTGCCGCTTCATCATCAATTTCAATGTCTTCTAGTACGTGCGTGAACTTCACGAGCTTGCTCCGAACAACAGTTCTTTTAGCATTTCACTGCTCAGCTTGGAATACTGCTTATAGCTGATTTCTAGGTATGAGTATCCGGCTTCAAGCGCAGCAGCCTTCTTCTGGCTGTCGCGCCTCTTGATGTCCTTGAAGGCTCTTTGAGCATCTTCGTAGGACACGTTACCGAAATTCACAACCTTGTAATGCTGGGCGCCGTGAAGCTCAACAATCAAGTTGAGCTCTTCGACGTACCAGTCAAAGAAATGGGTAGCCGGGTAATCCGGCACAAGGTCTTTCACTGGGACTTCTTGGTAAGCGTTAAAGCCACGCAGAATCTGATCGCTAACCAGCAAGCTTCGCACTTTGTTATGAAACTTGGACTGAGCGGTTAGCTCAGTAAACTGGTTTGTCCATCGACTTCTAACTGGCATGCTTCTTTGGTCCTGTGATGTCCATCAATCCAGCTGCGATACAAAAGCTAGTGAGGTCTTGCCATTCACTGTCATCAGTGATCTGCACAAGATTGAACTTGGCTCGGTTGTTCTCAACTTTTTCGATGTAGACCTGGTTGGTCTGTGGGTTGCTGAACACAACGTACTCATCGAACCCACGCTTAATCGTAGCATGATGTACAGCGGCTCCCTCAGCAAATTTTACTGCAGGAAGGGGTTGACAAACATCATTTACGATGACAAAGGATGTTCCAAATGAACTCATGGTGCTGCTCCTGGAAAGCATTTTGTTTTGAATGGACATGCGAAACGGCAGGGCAGGACTGGGAAATGAGTCCCTCTCTCCATCTCTTGAACCTTCGCTTGAATCAAGTCTATGTACTCTGGGTTCAACTCTGAAGAATTAACAGAGTCGTACCCAAGTCTTCCGTTTTCTTTTGCCCACAGTAGGTGCAGGACAGCCTGGGGGCGACGCGGATCCTTTCTCACCATGGTTCGTAGCACCTGCAACTTCAGGTGCGTAACCGGATCATTGATCTGTGAATGACGATCCTTGTACGGTGTGAAAGAAATCAAGTGCAAGGTTTTGTTCTTTACTGTCCGGAAAATACCTGAAAGCAAAAGATCAATGGCCGTGTCAGATACTTGAACTCTCCACGGGATGGGTCCTGACACCGGGATGTACATGTCTGGCTTAAACAGCTTGAGGAACTCGTCCATCCACAAGAACGTACCGTTCTGTAGCTGCTGGACCTGTCCTTCAAGAAGCTTTTGATAGAGCTGTTGCCTTGCAGATGCGCTTGCTACTGCGCGAGTGAGCAGATAGCTTGTGCTTTTCTCCGGCGTTCTCATCACCTGGGCCATCCAGTACTCAGTACTATGTTGAGCCATCATGGTTTCAGTAGATGGTTGGAAGGTGCCCCCATAATGAAAGAGCTGGGAGCATCTAATGTACGCTCTCAGCTCTTCTTCCTTAATTGCTTTGCCTGCGGTAGCGGGAATCACTAGATTTTCCAGGTGCCCCAGCTAACGTGCTTGGTTCGTGGTGCGCTTAGCTGTCGGGTCAGTCGCCTACAACATGTTCGACGGTATTCGCCAGTCTCTTTGTCGCGTTCGTATCGCCAAGGCGGCATCACGTAGATGGGCGGACATTCAGATGGAATCCATCCGTCACAAATATACGTGTCGCGCTCTTCTCTCTTTCCTAGCTTCTCGACGACCTCGCCGTACTTGGTGCACAGTGGGTCTTCGCAAACGTAATCGTCACTAATCCAGCTCATAGTTTTGCTCCAATGCTAATTGTACCAGATACTAGTCCGCTAGTATCTACTGAGGCTCCTGCTCCGAGCCAGATGTTTGTGACAACAGGCATGGCGTCTCCGACGTTGTACAGCACAGGGTCGATCCCGACGCTAGGTCTAGTCGTTCCGCGTGCGCTGGTGCTGCCCACTCTGATTGCAAGCAAATCAATTTGCGGCCTAGGATGGAAGAGAGAACTGGCAACATGAGGGCCATATCCAATTCCGCCTGGGCCTGCGCTGACGCCTGCTCCCAGTAGGATGTGGGGTTCGAAGAGTTTGGTTTCTCTAATGTGCTGGACATGTAGGTTCTCCACTGGCAACTCGTATACGGTGCCTGGCTCTAGATCTGATTCTGCCCTAAGGCTCAAAGCGCTATCCTTGTTCCCCACTACCAGGTTAGCAGTTAGTGTTAGGTCTGCGGTATCAAAAGCATAGCCAGCCGGCTCTGTTGAGAACTTGGCTACAGCCAAGCCGCTTTCAAGTTGGAAGACATGAGTCTCTGGTAGCTCGGCAGTTACCACCGTGGGCGTGCCTTCTACTACTGTTTCGAATTTAGTGATGTACTTGATTTCAGCTGGCTTGCTCTTCATGCTAGCCAGCTGGTCGAGAAGTACTTCGCGGTCATCTCCAGCAGCAGCCAGAGCCTTTGTGAGAGAACTCACTTGCTCTACGCGTTGCACTTCGATTTCTTGAAGCACAATTTCGTGGTCTTGCACTAGGCTTTGTACATCAGCTTGCGCGCCTACATCTCGCACCCACCACCCTGATCCAAATACCAAAAGCAGTAGGACAAGTGCGCCCAGGTACTTAAGGTACTTGGTCAAGTCCATGATTTACTCCGTTTGCAATAGCGGGTCTACTTCGTTTTCCACTACAGAAGGAAGACCTTCTGTGAGTTGGACTAGCTCAACTCTTCTCGCAAGAAGAGCCTTCTGTAGCCGAGTCTGTTCAAACTCAATAGACTCTAGTTCGTGCTTTAGGTTCACGATGGCTTCTCGACATCGAGTACGGTGTCGCATCAAAATGGTTTCTTGATGCTTATTCACTTGTTGCCCATGGGTTCTTGCGACCTAGGCCATCGCCGCCAGCTCGCTCTGCCTCAACTTGTGCTTGCACGTGAGGGTTGAGATAAATCCAATCCACCTCGTAGTCCTTCTCCTGCGCGACAGCCAGACTCATCTTGAGCAGCGGCTCTTCGTTCAGCAGCAGTCGTTCGGTTTGCAAAGGCACTAGCCCTCTGGTTGTCAGGGTGTTGCGGATGCGGTCTAGCGGATTTCGCACACTGTGATGACCGGTCTCAAGGAAGTAGAAGGTCTTATCAGACCTACACCACAGTCCTTGGATTTCGCTTGGTCGCTTCTTGTAAATCATTGGTCCTCCAAGATCGAAGTTACGATCTGGTCTAGGTTGTTTGTTGCTTGGTAGCTTTTTCTACAGCCGGCTTCCATGCCGGCTACTAGATCGATTCCGTTGTCACCGATCATATAGCAGTCTGCAATATCTACCTCCAGCAAGCTGACGGCCTCCAGCAGCATGCCGGGTTCAGGCTTTCTGCATCCACATTTATCTTGCGGAATGTGATAGCACATGTAAATTTCGTTGATGAATGGTCCACCGCGAAGTGCAATTTGTGCGATGAGTTCTTCATTGAAGCTCCTGGCTTGTTCGCGGGTGAAATACCCGCGGCCTACACCAGACTGATTGGATACAATTACCAGGGTGAAGCCAGCTTCATCTAGTCTGCGAAGCTGCTCTGGTACGCCAGGTAGTAGCTGAAGTGCGCTGGGATCATGAGGGTAGCCGGTATCAACGTTTAGAACTCCATCCCTATCGAGAAAGACTATCTTCATTGGGTTTCGCCTTCCTTTTCGATATAGACCCAGCTTCCAAAGATCCCGGGACCTTCACCATCTGGCCCACCCCAACCATCTAGTCCGAAGTTTTCTGCAGCAAGCATTTCTTTGAGCTCTTCTTCCGTTGGTTTTGTCAGTAGAAACCAGGGTTCGTAGAGGTCACCGCTCTCGCTTTTGAATTGGATAAAGTAGTTCATGCGACCCTCACGCTATCGTCATCGTGGTCGTACGTACTGGCTTCTACCAAGTCGACTGGACCTTCGGCTGCAATCAGTCTGTGGACGAAGCCAGGGGCTACTACAAGCGCCTGGCCGGGTTCCAGGCGGCGGTACTTGAGCTTCTTGTCGTACTTGGTAGCTACAGTTAGAATGCCGTTCACGACCAATAGCGTTTCGTGCTTTCCTACATGGAAGTGCATGCTAGTAGCTCCGCCCTTGTCGAAGTGAAGCAGCTTCATGCAGTACATGCTGTCATTACGATAGTGCAGCTCGTACCCCCACCACTTGTCAACCTTCTTTGGCCTTGCCATGCCAGTCAGCATGCCGTTGATAACTGCCTCAGCAGCTACGTGAGGCGCTTGTTCGCTCGGCTCAATCTTTTCGATTGCAGGCGGCATGGGCGTGTCAGCTTGCAGCCAGAAGTCACTCCACTCACTCGTCTGCATTGGTTTCTCCTAGAAGAATGGGTCCGACAGGGCCTGGTTCGTAGAGTCCTCGCCAGGTAATTTCTCGCTCGATGACGATGTCATCGATTGAGAATCCAGAGCTGGTACGATCTACGCCTTTTACGAAGAAGGCCGCTAGAACAGCGGCCTGGCCGTACTCGTTAGCTCCGACCGCAGTCAGGTACTTCCCTGAGATAAATACGGGCAGGTTGCCGTTTAAGTTTAGCTCAATGGCTTTGCCAAATGCCTCGCCCATGTTGTTGATGTCCCAGACTAGTTCTTGTAGGACGGTCCAGCATTCGTACTCGCCAAGAAGGCTAGCATCGAATGGCTTGTCATGAATATATGTGCGAATGTCCACGCCGGCAAAGCTGGTGTATCTTTTGCTGACGTCTAGTGCGTAGACACTTGTTCTGATGTACTCGTCAACAGCTTCGGTTGCCCGCAGCTGTTCTTGACCGTCCTCAAGCAACGCCATGATATCAATATCTGGCGTCTTGACTCCCTGGATGTTCTCGGTAGGTGGACTCAGCCAGTTTACTAGCCTCTTCCGCAGGGTCTCAACAGTTCGTCTAATCATCCGTCTCTCCTGACGAGTCGCCTAGTCTGAAAGTAATCACCGACCTTAGTAAGGGAAGAACTCAGTTTGATAGTACTGATTCTACCGGCTCCAGCGCTTCCCCAGGTACCGGTGCCGGTGTTATTTAGAATGCGACAGCTCTTTCCGGAGTTGGTTACTGATTGCAGTACGCCTTCAACCAGTACCCCTGAGTCGGAGTACAGTACAGTGTCTCCAGCGACAAGAGGGTTGTTGTAGAAGTCCAGGATTAGCGTGGCATCCATTCTCCTCCTCCCTGGCTGTGAAACTCAGCTACTTCGCTGATCTGTCTCTTGCAATCTGCAATTGGGTTGTGAGCATTTGCGTTGGCTGGCAGCCTGGAGACATCGATAAGATCTCGTAGGGTCCTGGTGTCCCGCAACTTCCAGAACTTCCATGGCGCTGGCGTACCTTGCTGCTTCAGCAAGCTCTCCATCATCACAAAGTCAAAGTGCGGCCCGCATGCCCACCAGGTGACATCGCCATGCTTTTTGCAAAACTTTACGAATCTAGCAATCTCGGTTTGCAAGTTTGGGAACTGTGAATCTCTCCAGTGAGCCTGTGCTTCACGAGTTTGGTTCATCCACCAGATCATCGTGCCGTACTCGATTGATCTTTCTGGCTGCTGGCGTGGGTCGAACAGAAACAGTTCTTCGTCGTGTGTCTTGCCGGTACTGGGGTTGAAGTACACGACTCCTGCACTCAGGATAGCTGCACCTGGGTCAACACCCAGGGTTTCAATATCTAGCATTGCGTCCATGTGGACTCCATTATCTTACTGCACAGTGGTTCGTGCATGGTGAATTGCCTCGCACATCCATGTGTCCTGTATCGCTACAAAGATGACATTTAGGTGGAGTGTATTTGGAAAGCTTATAGCTTAGGGATTTGGCTGCACCGGAGCCATCAAGGGCTCCGCATACTTCTAGAGAGTCAAACGTGTGATAGAAGGTTTCTGCTTCCATACCTGTTCTCTTGATGATTTCCAAAGTGACTCGATCTGAGAGTTCGTTGATAATCAAGATGGTTCTCTTAAGCACCGCCGTCTCCCGTTCTCTCGATGTCTCGTGTAGAGCACCATACGGTCAGGCTGAAGTTTCCTAGTGGAAAATCAACAGCTACGATTGAACCATTCGGGTGTCTGTATCCATATGCCCCGGGCTCTTCGTTGTCTTTGACAACTCCTACTGAACCGCGCCGCAGACTCAAGCTGCTGGCTTTGGAAAGTGGAAGAGACAGAAGGCGATTCAGCATAACGGAATCGCCTTTCTTGTATAGGTCTTTAGTTAGGCTCATGATGCTTTCTTCCATTGATCTTCTTCCAGAATTCCAAACGCTCTCGCTTAGTAGGCAAGTGCATGCTTAGCCAGCCTTGTCGTTGGCTGTCGCGCAGGTTGTGCAGGTTGACTCCATCGTAATCTGTGCAGTCGGGATCTTCGAGTTCATATCCATTGATCTGACTCTGATCTAGCCAGTGTTGAATGGTTCTGAGTTCTTGTGCAGATAGCTTCACCCCGTTAGCTTGGTAATCCAGGAAGGCTTCCATAGTCACTGGAAACAGGTCTTGGAACATGGCAAAGATTACTTCTGCGTACTCTCGAATCTCTTTCTGAGCGTGTGGGTTGAGTCGGGCCTTGAGAAACAGTAGCCAATCTCCAAGATTGGCAGTGACATACGCTTCAGTGTATTGACCCATCGGCAGCACAGTCCGTGCCTGTTCTCTGCAGACGCCTGCTTCAAGCAACGTCAAGTACCCTTGTCGTGAGTACTTGTAGGCATCGTGCACAGCGTCGATAGCAAGCTCTTGCTCGGCCTTGGACATCTCGCCGTTGCCTACCTGCTTATTTCCTTTGCCTTGTCCGCGGATTTCCTCCGGTTCTGGAGCCCAGGCTTCGGAAGGCATTTCCGAGTACCTTGCGCTCATAACGTTCCAATGGAACCTGTCGTGCATTGTGTTATCGCGCGGCTCTTTATCCGCGCTTCTGCATCTTCAGTTGTACGATGCAGTTCAGACTATATCATCACCAAGCTTTGGTGCTCCGCGCTCGTGGTCCTTCATCGTGTCAGAGACACTGTTTGAACTAGTCGTTGAACCTTCCGAGGGCTCGCGCCCAGGGCTTGGCTGCTGATTGCCCTCTTCAGGGTGTCCCAGCAATTCACGGAGTTTATCGTGCGCCACGTAATAGGTATTCGTTTCATGTGAATACCAAACGAGTCCGGCTTTGACAAGTTCCATTCCAATCTGCTCCAACGAGTAGTGTGCCTTTTGGTGCACACTCTTGTTAGGGCAGAGAGCAAGGTTCTCAAGCCGATTGTCAAGTTTCTCACCATTGATGTGGTGAACGATTTCTTGCTTCGTGAGTTCGCGGTCTAGTAATTGTTCCATTACTAGTCTGTGCTCTCGCTTGTATTTGCCTTTGCCTGCTGTGACATTTTTGTACCCGTCGCCTGTCCACTGCACGCCACCATTCCAATGGTTTAGGTGACTGGCACATGGTTGACAATAGGTTTCACCGTTGTTTTCACGACGACGCTGTCCTTTAGTATAGCTTTGGTAAGTACAGGTAAATTTGTTCTCGCAGCGTTCGCATTGGTAGCGAACGCGTTTGCTTGAGTGAGGACCTAATTCTGAGAGTGGGGTTCCGCAAATAGTTTTGCTGTCTAGTATCATGGTTTCTCCATGTAGCCAGTATAGCACAACCAGTACATTTTAGTTAACGCACCCACTGATTGTGCACAAAGATAGGCAAGCGTACATGTAGCTTTACCTGACACATGGCAAACGGACTAAAGTGTTCGTTGCGCATTAGAAAGCGTACCAGCTGTGCGTCTTCTAGCAGAGTCTTGGTTCCTGCTCCATAGCTGACCCGTGCAGCTTGTGGAATGGCCGCGTCGTCACCCATGTAGTCGACTAGCCTAACCAGTCCGTCGGGTCCTACTTTAGTAGGCTCGCCCCAGCGGGCGAGTACTTCTTGCTTATTCATTTTTGTTCATGCTCTTAGTTTGATCCAAATTCCACCTCTAGCCGCCTGTTGATGTGTCGGTTAAGTGTTTCGCACATTAGCTTGAGTGACACCTTTACTTCTTCTTCGCTTGATAGCGTTTTGACGTCGAAGGTTGCGTTCACGCCAGAGCGGAAGTCAATTCCGTAGTACTTCATTTGAACTCGAAGCCCACGATCTGCGTAATGGACTTGGGTAGTGACATCAAATTCTGGACAGTAGCCTTCAATAGCCTTTCGTGCCAGGATGTGCATTTCAATATCAGTCATTTGCTTTCAGCTGGTCCTTGATTGCCACAACAACATTGGAGTTGAGTACTGTTAGCTCCTTGCAGACCAAGATTTTTGCGCCGGTCTTGTTGGTGGTTTTGAACGGCTTGCCGTCTGCTACTAGCGGACCACCCAGCAGGGAAACGCGCTTAGCTGTCATCTTGCTGACTACACCACAGATCATTTTTAGCCCACCGTATCGGGCGTTGCCGCCTGGGTACAGTACGAGATCGCCAATAGCGATCTGATTGCCAAGCATGTCAGTCATTTAGTCCTAGCTCCTTTGCCACTTCTTGTGGGCTTAGCTGCTCAAGCACGTAGCTGAGCTGTTCGTTTGCGCCTTGGCTATTCACAACACAGGCTTCGTCAGTCTTCAAGTCAATCACCAGGTCGCACAGAGCGTCCATTACGCTGTCTTGATCGACCATGTGAAGCAACCTGGCTTGAGAATACCCTCGTGGCCCAGCGCCTTGACCGCCCTTAAGCGGCCAGGGACTGGAGCTTCTGCGTGCGTACTCTGCTGCGAATGAGCAACTGTTTTTGATTCCAAAGACTTTGTTCAGGTCTTCCCAGGTCAACGCCGGGTTTTCTACAGCGTAGTCATAAACTAGCTGTCCTCGCGTACCGCTCTTAGGCGGAGGCCAGAGAGCAGAGACCGACCGAGCATAAGCCCGAGCTAGTCTCCACTCTCTGGTTTTCGAACCAAAGTCACAGGCACTGGACGCAATGTCCTGATAGTACTTGGCGCCAAGGCGCGTATTCCATCGTGCTCGTGCTTCCTGGCTAGAAACAGGAACCTGAAGCTCCTTACGCAACTGCCATGCTCTTTGCTTTGTAACCTTTAGCAGCTTTGCGGCTTCAGCATCAGGATAGTCGCAAAGCATTTGGTATCTTGTTTGGTTTTCTTCAGGCATTATGCTCCTTGCTTACTTCAGAACGTACCTGACGTTTCTGATGATTAGACTGTTGATGGTGCGGTGGTCTACTAGGCGCAGACGATGCTTGTCCGAAGCGATCTCAAGATCTACAACGGTGCTCCGACCCATCTTTGGTTCAGTGCTGGCAAGGTATCCGACAAGCGTTCGCCTGTCTCCGACGAGCAAGTTCTTAGCGAGTTGCTTGAGTTGATACTTTGTGTTCGGAAGACCATCTAGGTCATCCAGGGTGGACATGACACTGCCTGCTGAAGCCTTCTTGTCGAAGACTACAGTAAAGATTGTGTCGCCAGCGCCCTCTAGCTTCTCTACGAGTTCAGTGCGGCTAAGAACTACTGTCTCGCCGTACTGCCCAGCACTATACATCTCGTTGTCGATAATGTTCTTGCTGATCACCCACTCTAGGCCTTCTTCATTTCTTACGCGAATGCTATCTCCGTAGCGGCCCTCATTCGTGCCTACTACTTCCATATAACTTACGCGACTTAGACGATCTCCAGCGCTTAGAGCAGCTGAGCTAGTTCTCTTTTCCATGTTTTCTCCTGCCGGATCTACCGGCTTACCCAGTTTCTGTTTGGACGCTCATGGCGTCGAGGACGGTAGGGTCTTGTAGCCCGCCTCTGTTGGTGACGATAACGAACACTCGATGAATCGTTCTTGAGCCTACTCTAGGCATTTGCTGCTCGCAGCTTCTTGAGTTGCTTAAACAATCCACGAAGCTTGTTCTGCTGTTCGCGTCTTTGCAGCCTGTTCATACCAGGTTGCTCTCCAGGAGCCTCTGGGGCCCCTGGAGCCTCAGTGCATACGCAACAGCTAGGTAGCTTCAGATTGGAATTCAATGCGACTGACACCACCCTGGGGGTCTTGGCATAGTAGTCCATTACGATGGCTCCAGCCCATTGATGGGCTACTGCCCTGGGGTATCCGGCATCGCGCACAACCCTGAACATCAGGCGCTCACGTAGGTCGATTGTATTGAGATTTGTGTTGTCTAGAAAGTTCATTTCATTCCCATTCTGCTTCGACTACGGTGCCGTTCTCGATCTTGACTTCACCGTCTTTTCTCTGTTGCCAAAAATTGGCTGCGTCTTCTCTTGCATCATCTGCCACTACCTGTCGCAGACCGACTACGTCAATATCCAAGTCCATCATTAGCTTGTCCTTGAATTTGCTAATCTTGTTCTTGGAAATGACTAGCATCAGCCTGGGTAGTCTTACGCCCTTTTGAGCATCACTGGTGTGGAAGATTTCAGCATCATCCATTCTGTCATTGAGATCGTTGTATACGTGGATGATCATGTTCGGCCTGTACTTGAGTGCACGGGCGTCTGCAAGGTCGTCGTTAGTAGGCAACTTCATCTTTGATGTGTCAGATGCACTGTTCTTTCTGTACTCAGCAGTTGCAATCATTGCGCAGTGGTACTTGCCAGTCATGATCTTTTGATGATTACTAATGCGCGTCATGCGCGTTGGCTGATCGAGTTGCAGGTAGTCCATATAGTTGTGAGTGTTGTCACAAATAACCAGGAGCTTCTTTTCAGGATGGCGGCGTCTGATGTGTCGAAGGTTCTTCTCCAACGTACTCAGCGTACTTCCGTCTTCCATGTCAATGAACACAAGCCTTTCTTCTGCAATCAAATTGCGAAGCTTGTTGTCAGCCTTCTGGTACATTCCGTACTCTTCGGCATTGCATCGCCTGTTAGGGTCGTTGGCCATGCCGATAGTTAGAGTTGGGTCAGTACTCTCCTTGGTCATCAATGCGATATTGGTCTTGAGCCTAGGCTCTACCTGAGCAAAAGAGTCGTCAGTGAAGTGCATGACGACAATAGCATCATCATCGTGTAGTGCGACGTCGATGCCAAGAGCAATGCACAATGCGGTCTTGCCGCTATTCTCTCGTCCACCAACGTAAGTGAGTACTCCATCCACCCAGGTGCCGCCACCACTAAGAGCTTCGGCAAAGATGGTGTAGTACTTCATAGTGAATTCGCCAACCACACCACGCTCAGATTGACGAGCTCTCTGCTCTTGCAGTGCCTCGTACTTGCTCAGCTGGTAGTTGACGCCAATTGATTCGCGACCGAACTCCTTCTCAACGTACTCGATATGGCTCTCGTGCTCTGCCATGAGAGCCACGATGTTGCCTGGATCTGACTGAAGTCCTCTCCAGTACGCCTCGCCTGCAGCAAGCAGTCGATCGTTTCTCTCTCTGGTTTTGCTATCACGAATGTTTCGTACGTCTTGATCAATAGCTTGGTGGCTGATTCCTGTGTACTGGCTCAGAGCGCTGCAGAACAGCTCTCTGCGCACTGCCGTTTCCTCGCTTGCGATAATGGGTACCATTTCAGCACATACGTCTTCGGCAGGAATGTCTGCGCCTAGTCGGGCCAGAACCCATTCGAAAGCCGGAGTCTTTCCGAGACTGTGGAAGATGTCGCTTTGATCTTCGATCTTCGCGCCCTTGTCTAGGCCTGCTACAATGGTTTCAATAAGCTCGCCAGGGTCGGTCTCTCCGCTATCAGGCTGACTGACTACGTAGCAACTTACGCCCGGCGCAAACTTTAGCTCTTCCTTTAGGATTCTGTGCACAGCTCTGCTGCCTGCCTTGTCCCAGTCCAGAGCAAAGTAGACCTTGCGGATACCTAGCATCTTTAGCAATTCGAGATGACTGGCGGTAAAGGCAGTACCGCAAATAGCTGCGGCGTTCACTACGCCAATTGAGTGCAGGGCTGCAAGATCGCCAGGGCCTTCTACGAGGTAGAGGCCATGCTGTCGTGCTTGCTTCAGAGCAATATCAATACCAAGCAGAGAGTTTCTCTTCTCATAGATTAGAGTCTCTGGGGTATTGACGTACTTGGCACCTTCTGATTTCAAGTTCCTGCTGACAAACCCTACTGGTCGTCCGCGATAATCCCTGATGGCAAAGGTGACTAGATGCTCGCCAAAGAACTGAGTCTTAGACGTTTCAAGCATCATGCTTGTTTGTAGATCAGAGTGCGTCCAGCCTAGCTCAAGCAGCTTACTGGTTAGTTCCTCGATAGCGATGCTACCTACTACTAGATGGTTGTCGCTCCAGCTACGCTCTTGCATATACTGCAAGTGCGAGGTGCTTCCAGCAAGCACCGTAGTCATGTCCTGAGTTAGCTTATACAGCTTGCCCTTAGCTCGATCGGTTGGAGAAGGCTCTCCGAGTTTTACTTCTACGCCAAGCTTTTGGGCCAGGTGCGGTAGCGTGATTTTCATCCAGTCGGGACCTTGGGCTGGCAGGCCTTCAAGGTGTGCGCAAGCGCTGAAGATGTCATGAGACACCCCGCAACCAAAGCAATGGACAGTTGTAAACCCTGTCTTCGGGTTGTACGCCATCGACGGTGAGTCTTCGTTATGTACGTAGCAGCAGAACTTCTTCTTCTGTGCTTCTTCGCCTACCATCGAGACCAGGTACTCTCGTAGGCGTGGCTTAAGCTGGTCAACCAGCTCTTCTGCATTAGTGATGAACACTTCTACTCCAATGTTACGTCGGTGACAGCCGTTAGCGGCTTCTTGCATACGTTCTGGGCTGCTTTGATTGCAAACTGAATTGCTGATCTAAGGCTTAGCTCATCTACATGTTGGGCTTCTGTTAGGTAGGAGGCTAGGGCGGCAGTGAAAGTATCTCCGGCGCCAACTGTGTCTACTACTTTGATTTCTGGTGGATGATAGGTAGCAAGGAGTTCTTGCCGATTGTTTAGCAAGCGTACGGCTCCACCGTGCGAAGTGTGCACAACCCAAGTAAACTGGTGTGCGTATTGTTCCTCGTACTCAGTGTCTGTACATCTCCAAACAGTGGTTTTGCCCAAGCGCAGAATTTCTGGATGAACAGTTCTGTATCTGCTGTCGACCACCAGGAGGTCGACTAGTCCTGGGCGTTGAGCCATGTTGTTTAGGTGGTGTTTCTGAATGTTGGCTGCGCCCTTGTTGTATTCAGAAACCACAAGGGTATTCCAGCGAGCCTTCTTCCAAGCCATAGCTAGACCCAGTTCGTTGATTGCTGGAACACCGTTGGCGTCCATGCACAGGCAAAGGCGCTCTTGGGTTTCATCCCATGTTTCCAGCAACACTTCGTCGTCAACTACGTAGCGAGATAGCGTTCTGGTAAAACCCTGAAGCCCGTGGACTTCAATGCCTGAGTTCTTGCAGATGGCATCAACGTTACTTAGCGTATTGCTAGCACCACCTTGACGCTTTTCAATGCTGTCGATTACAAATCGACTGCCTGCGCCACGGTGGCCAATCAGCCAGCGGTCGATCAGAAAATCTCCTGCGACCCAAATGCATTTACTCATTATTGCTCCTTGTATGGAGGCTCCACTACTTGAACGGCGTAAGGGTACTCTCTCCATGTTTCTTCAAAGACATCAAACAACTTAGTGTCTGCTGCCAAATCTAACACCTTGGTTTCAGCCTCCTCTCTAGAGACAGCTTGCACCTTAAAGGTTTTGATTGTCTTGTAGTTTAGATGAACATCGATCTCAAAGGTTTCCATGAGCCGATCCTTCGATTCGAGTAGAACTAGTGACACGAATCATTTCTACCTTGGAGCTCAGGTCACGCATGTTGGTGAGTCCTCCGTAGCTGATAGCGCTTGCTAGTCCACCCCGGTACATGGCAACCACAGTAGATACTGATGTGGTTCCATCCCATTCGAATTCACTAGAAGACTCACCCTCTGGGGTTCGTCGAACTGCACCAGCGTGATCTTGTTGGTGAGAGGCGCTTGCACACCCCCTATAGGTCTTTGAAAAGATGGGTTGAGGGTCGGGAAGAGGGAATGAGACTGGTCCGCTCTCGTCAATAGGATGAAATCCGCTATGGTACCAACCTGGACTTTCAATCGTTTTGCTGAAAGCGGAGCCCATCATGATGGCATCTGCTCCGCCTACTAGGTACTTGACTGCGTCACCTGGCTTGCGAATGCCGCCATCGGCGATGATGGTTACCTCGTCTCTGGTGATGAAGCGCTCTGGTGATGAGTAGGGGAATGCCTTGGAAATATGATACACGGCGCTAAGTTGCGGCACGCCGAACCCAGTTGTTTCGCGTGTTGTGCACATGCTGCCTGGGCCTACGCCTACTCGTACGTGAGTGCAGCCTGCGAGGACTGCTCTGATTGCACCTGCTGGAGTGGCTACAGAGCCACTCATAATCTTTCCTACAAAGTCCAAGCCTTGAAGGTACCGGGCACAATCATGAGCAAGTACGGAATCGCCATGAGCAATATCAATCGCTAGGTTCATTTTGCCGGAATCAAAGCCAGCGGCCTCAAGCTTTCGGAAGAATTCACTAAGCCACTCTGGCTTAGCACTAACGGCGAAGAATACTCGGTCTTCGCCGGCGAACTCCTGCAAGCACTTTTCAAATTCTGCTTCTGGTAGATTTCTACTAATGACTGGAATCTCACCTTCAGCAAGCATAGCTGCTGCTAGCTTGTATCCAGTTACTCTGTCCATTGGTGCGCTGTAGATGAATGGGTACAGCTCTGCTTGTTCTCGGCTTGGCAACACGCCAAATCCTGGTACAAGCAGAACGTCATCAACACTCAGCATTTCTGATTCCAGTGGATGTGATCTATTACTCATCGTCTAGTTCCATTTCGTCGGCATGGATACTTACTCGCTCTGATTCAATCGAGAGGATAGTTCCGTCTACAACGATTTTTGTTCTTGTGTTCACTTTGATCCACGCTCCATCTTGAGCGCATTTCTCTTCGATGTACAAATTGTATGTACTTGCTTCGGCCTGGAACTCCTTGAGGAGTCCAGGAATCCAGTCGATCATGCTTTCAGCGTGCTCGATACTGGAGTATGGACCGTAGACAAAGCTTCGCCGGCCCAAGGACCGGCGAAGCCGGACCCTGAGGAAGAAGAATGTATTCATTCGATATCCTGGGGGTTTCCTTCTTTGTCATAGCAGATGGGTGCGTACTTACAGTACGAGCACTGCCAGTTGCCTTTTTCCAGAGGAGTCAATTCTTTTTTCAACGCTACTGCTCGCAGTGCGGCAATCAGCTTTGTTCTAGTTTTGTCGTATTTGGCTAACGCCTTTTTCTCTTCTGGCTTTTCTTCATAGGCGAAATAGGCATCAAGCAGCTTGTTGACAGGGGCCAGCAGAATGTCTCTGATCCGGACCGCCTCTTCAATAAGCTCCTCTTCGTCTTCAAATGTCTGCATGTGCAGAATCCAGGCGTTCTCAGCCTTTCGCGCTTGAATCTTTTCGTACTTTTCTTTGTCGCCCTTAGCAAATTCATCACGCTCGTACATTACGGCGAGCTTCTCTTCAGAGAATTTCTGATCGAAATCCCGTTCGGGGATTCGACCGCCGTCGACTGCGCGTTGGGTATTGGAAAATTCATCCAAGATGCTATTGATAGTCATCTTCGTACGTACCCATTGACCCATGTAAGGGTGGTGGGGTTTGTACTCAACCCAGATGGTTCCTTCTTCTTCGACAGTCCGGACCAGGTACTCTGCGTACCTGCCGGTGTCTCGGGCTCCATAAACCAATCTGCTTTCTTCGTACGCGTCATCCATGCTAGCGCTCCACCAGTGGTAGATAGCGATCTGCATTAGGTTTGATTCGCGTGGTACACCCATTACACCCTTTGCTCGTTGAGAGGGGGTGCCTAGGACCGTGTTGGCTCCAAAACCGTAGACGCTCTTGGCTTCTACGATGCTTAGCTTGTTGGTCTTGGGGTTGACTACCACAATGTCCTTCTTTCCTGAGACATTGTGACTCTTCACATACACGGGGACTTGTTCGCTAACGAAGATACCAGAACACTTGGACTGGCGGATTAGGTACTCCTCATAGAGTTCGCCTGCCGCCCAGATCCACAACATGTACTTGTCTACTGCCTTCGCCTCAGTCTTTAGCCGCTCAACTAGCGGCCGCCAGACTTTGTACTTTGGGTAGAATTCGTAACTGTAGGTTAGGTATCTGAAAAATCTAGATCGCCGGCACTTGCCAGCGACCACAGTTTCTTCATGTTCGTTTTGGAACGTACACGAGGCCTCGGAGGGCCATAGTGTTGGATGCTTTGAGTCACCTGGTCTAGGGCGAAGGAGCTGTTGAGTTACATGCTCAACAAATGCCCAATCGCTCATCCAGGCTCCTCGTCAAAATCATTTAGATCAAAGTCCAGGTCATCTAGGTCGAATGCAGGTGGAGCGTCTGTCGGTGCGTTCGCGGCTTCTTCAGCTGCCTGCATTGCGACAGTTCGTGCCTTGGCAACTGCCTTGGCCTCTTCCTGCATCTCGTTCCATCTATGATCTCGGAACTTTACAAATTCCTCTTCATCGATCTGGAAGTCAGGCATTGCCTCACCGAGCTTGTCGGTGAGGTACTCGACCATGATTCCTAGATGAATCTGTTGAGCGCCAACGGCGTTGAGTCGCTCTTCATGATTCTGAAGTACGGTGGCGAGTACATCATCAGGGATGGCTCGCGCTCGCGGGCGAAGTGGTCGCCCGTTTGGTCCTACTAGAGACATTGTTCTCCTACAGTGCTTCTTTCTTTGGGGGTAGGCTTTCGCCCATGTACACAGGTCCGCTTAGATTGAAGTCAGTATTGCCTTCTGCGTCCTGATAAATTACAGCGTATCCATTTTGATAGTTAAATCTGGAGTCGCTCTTTGGGCTATGAAGGTAAGCAAGAACACCAGCCAGGTAACCCTGTTCAATGTAAAGCTTGCCATTGATAATGCCCTTGTAGATCTTGTGAGTATGTCCACAGACCACGCTATCTACTTCGTCTTCTTGGTACCTGCGGATTAGCTTATCGCCTACGCGAGTCACAGTGTGCCCAGGCTGGCTACCGCCTCGTCCGTGTGGATGCATGAACAAGGTCTTACCGATCTTAACAAACCAGCTCTCGCGCGGCTCGTAATGAACGTTAGAGAAGTCCTTCTTTTCCACAAGCAATCCACTTGCGTCCAAAAGTTCTCCATTGGCAAGTCGAGCCATTAGGTTTGGTCGTAGAATTTGGCTAGCATCCTTGCCGAAACCTTGCTGTCGAACAGCACGGGCAGCACGAATGTCATGGTTGCCATCTACAAGCACAACCTTAGGGAAGCGTTCGCTAAGCATTTCGATGAATGCGAAGGCTACGCGGTACTCATCAAGTGCCGCGATGCTCTTGTTCTTCTCGAAGCTACTGAAAACATACCCCTCCATCAAGTCACCATTGACTACGACAACATCAGCGTCATCATGTTCGTTGAGGATCTCTTCTAGAAGGTCCTCGCGAGCCAGAGGGAAGTGAATATCACTTACCGACAGGATCTTAGTGGTGATTGTACTGGCGTCCAGGATGCCTCTGGTGCGTGTATCGCCCTGAGCTTGGTACTGGTCCTGGATCTGACGCAACTGCGCCCAGCGGTCAGCATGAGGGTCTACTACGTTCTCTGTAACAGACTCTGCAGACCAGCTCTCTCTTTGGCACTTCTTTCTTACTGCTTCGTCAGTGCGCTCACAGGGAAAACCCATAATGCCCTTGTCATGACGACGATTGATCTGCTCAGAGATCTCTCTGTAGGTATTAGTGGGCAGGAGCGTCTGTAGTAGACGCTCTTCCTGCGGTCGCCACTTGTATGTACTCATGGTTACTCCTTGGGCCTATAAATATCTAGGCGGTTCACGATGACCTTGACTTGAGTGTCGGTCACCCCTTCTACTTTGCCTTGAATCAATACGATGTCACCTTGAGCAGGCAGCTTCCCTCTTGAGTTTAGCTGAGCCCAGGTCTTGGGAAAGATAACGCCTTCGGCGATGCCACTGCCGTCACCGAACTCCACGAAGGCCATATCCTGCCCTCTCTTCGTCTTGATCTGCTTGTAGTTGGTGACCTGACCTCCCATTGAAAGGTAGTCACCAAGGTCTGCATTGGCTACTGGTGTGCTGTCTGGAAAGAGGACTCGTGCAGGATGTTGCTGCAGGTAACAGCCAATGTGTTCGGCCTGCTCCATTAGTTCCTTCACTGAGACTTTAACCCTTTTTTCTCGACTGAGTTCCGGTTGTACCGGCTCTTCCTTTAGCTTGAGAGCCGGCTTCTTCCGAAGCCACAGACTCTCATTATACTCTGTTAGTTCATCTGAGGATAGCACATCCTCAACATCATGTTCTGGATGACTAGCAAGCTCAGACACCCTCTTTCTGTATTCTCTTAGCCGTGCAGGACGCTCTGTAACTGCTTGCAATGACACAGGAATAGGCTGCTTGGCCTTCTTCAAGATCTTAATGAGAGCTTTAGCCTCTTTGAGTTCCTCGTCAAGTTGTGCTCGCCTCTTGTCCTTTTTGGCATTCTCGCTGTCGCGAATAGCTTTATCCTGGATGCGCTCTTCATACTCTAGCTTGTCAGAAAAATACTTGTAGACTTCTCCGGTCTTCTCTAGTAGCTCGGCGCGCGTATATCCCATTCTGTCAAAAGCTCCAGCATAAACCAGTGCCCCGAAAGTACGGGTAGTAATCTTCCTGCGATTGACTCTTGCCAGGAAGTTCCAGATGTCCTTGAACTTGCCGCCTCTGCGGGCGGCAATAATGCTTCGGCAAGCTGTAACTCCAACACCCTTGATGGCGTTGAGGCCAAAGTAGATGTCGTCGTTTTGAATGGTAAAGCCAAGTTCAGACGCTTGGATGCTAGGAGCATTGATTGTAATCCCCATGTGTTTCGCTTCTTGTACGAATTCAGGAGCTTTCTGCGCCCATAGCTTTGGTTGCATTACCTGCGACCTGATTGTCATGAGCGCGGTGAAAAACTCAACAGGGTAATTGGCTTTGAAGTAAGCGCACAGGTAGGTGATGACTGAGTACGCAATGGAGTGACTCTTGTTGAAGCAGTAGTTGGCAAAGCCAATTAGTGTGTCGTCCCAAAGGGTTTCAGCGTACTGCTTGTCAATGTCGTGATCCACGCAGCCCTGGATGAATGGTATGCGGTACTTATCCAGCACCTCAACTTTCTTCTTGCCCATGGCTCGTCGGACATCATCTGCTTCTTGCAGGGTGAAGCCTGCTAGGTCGGATACCAGGCGCATGATCTGCTCCTGGTAGACTAAGGTCCAGTAGGTGCCGCGCAGAATTTCTGCTAGCGCTGATGGCATATCGCTGGGAGCGTACCCATTGGCCTTGTTGATGATATAGGCTTCATCAAGACCTGCTTCCATTGGGCCCGGTCGGTTTAGCGCATTGATGTCACTTAGCTCTTCCAGATTTGTGGGCTTGATGCGCTGGATCAGCTTCTTGGCTGATCCACTGGTTTCCATCTGGAAGACACCTGTGAGCAGTCCTTGGTGCATGAGCTCATAGGCCTTTTCATTACCGTCTGGGACATCGTAGATGTCGTACTCTTTGCCGTGACGCTCCTTGATAAGGCGCACGCATTCTTTGAGAATGTCAAGGTTGTTGATGACTAGGAAGTCAAACTTAATACTACCTAGCTCTTCAACTTCATGCATGTCGTACTGGGTGATGAATTCAGACTTGCTGTTCTTCCAGCACGGGATGGTGTCAGGAATAGGATGTCCGCTGATGACAATGCCTGCAGCGTGAATACCAAAGTTTGCGACCATGCCTTCTAGATGTGTAGCGAATTTGAGCCAACCACTAAAGCGTTCTTCTGTAGTTAGTTCCGGGTGTTGCTCTAGCACCTTGGCTAGCTTAGCTTCCTTGCCGTAGACAGGGGGCGGGATGCACTTAAGCACCTCGCCCATCACGAATGGATTTTCTTCAGTAAGCTTGAAGTACCTGCGAGTCAAACTCTTGGGCTTGAAGGTACCGTGAGTGATGATGTTTGCAACATGCTCGCGCCCCCATTCTTCAATCACCCAGTCGACAGCCTTGTCTCTACCAAGAGCTTCAAAGTCGATATCAATATCAGGAGGACTCCCTCCTCTGGTATCAGCTCGTGCTTTCTCGGAGTCAAACTGGTCAGTAAGACCAGTAACGTACAAGATGATGCTGTTGTGAGGATTGCGTGTGAAGTGGACACCGTTTTTACCGGCTGCGACCACTCGCTCAAGGTCTTCTTGTGTGGTAAGATCTTCTTCAAAAGAGAGAAAATCTACATCCACGTGCTGAATTCGCTCTGGGATGTAATGATCCCGCAGGACCTGAAGTGTTTGCTGTCTCATGATTGCTTAGTTTCCTGCTTGTTGAGAAACCCTCTTCCGGGTCATAATAGGATGTACAGTTTGTTACTTTTGAGGAGTTCAAAATGGCTACATACACACCAGTTTCCAGGAGCGTTCCTAGCTCCCAGCGAGCGACCGAAATTACCGCTGTGGCTGCGGGAGATCAGATTGACCTAACTGACGTTCTTGGTCGCCCGGCTAGGAAAGTTCAGTTCATTATGACTGACACCTCAGACACTATCGATTACACACTCAATAACCTAAAGAAGGTTCGCAAGCGTGACGATGTTGATAGCGCGCTCACTACAGCAGAGCGCGTATACGGTTCCTTTGGTACCAGCGAGGTAGAGATTTGGAGTGGTGGAAGTAGCCATACTAGTTTCCAGAGTACCGGCAGTACAGTGCTTGAAACTGCTGACGACCTGAAGGTTAGCAGCGTTCAGATCGATGCGTTGTCGCTTAGTAGCGGCAGTACGATTTCAATCATTTGCTGGTGATTTATGCCTGGTCCAACTAGCACATCTAGCGTTTCCAGTACTGTCGGCGCTGGGCCTATCGGACTGGTGCCTCTTGCCGCTTCAATTCCAGCTGTAGGTGGAGTTCAGCTCATTGCTTCTGCTGGTGCCGATCAGGTTCCAACAGATTTGTCGGTTGTTACTCTTGATGGTTCTGGCTCAAGCGGACAAGATTCACTGTCTTGGACCCTGACTCGTTACAATGGTGTTGGTGTCAGTTCAGACCAGACAGGTCTGTTGTCCTCTACTACCGCTGAGTCTCCAACATTCACACCTGAAGACTATGATTACATTTACGTTGCGACAGTTACAGTTGTAGCTGCTGGCAAAACGAATGAGTCTGACTCAAGTGCAGTCTTTGTCGTACCGTACGCGACAGTCGATTTCAGTGCAGCGACCAAGATCGACTTGAACTCGATGGAAGGCGCTGGCACTGCGCTTGGTCTAAGTTCGGACTTCGATCTAAATCAAGTTGAAGGCGAGTTGGACAGCGGCAACGACCCGCTGCAGTACACCTTCGTGATGAAGTCTGGAATCACTTGGACGGACTACTCTGCGATCCAGATGATTTGTACGACGACGACGCCGCTGAACTCTGGTAGTTCGGCGAAGGGACGAATCAACCTCGGCATCACCTCGGTCGACGGCACCGTCGTCACGAACAAGTGCTACGTCGGCTCGCTTGTCATCAACACGAGCGACGACGCCGGGCGCACGCACGCACGACGCGCCTTGTCGAACCCGTCGGCCGGTGCCACCCCGGCCCTTAGTTCTGGTGTAAGCACGATGGAGGTCATGGTCCAGCTTGAGGGGGATCTCATCGAGCGGCTGACTATCGTCAACTTCGACGACAGCGGCAACTTCGGCCAGGCGTCAGTCGCCACAGGGCTCTCAAGCGACCCCTACACGGATGCGATCGGCATCCTGGCCTTCGAGCGCGAGCCGGGCACGATCTCTGCGAATATTTCGTTTGATGACACGGTTGTTAAGTACCGTCTCATCCCCAGCTTGCCTTAAGGGCTAGTGGTTATGAGAACATGGTGTCTTCTCAGGCACCATGGCTTCTACTTGTTCAACCATTTCTTGATCAAACAAGAGTGGTTGTGCAGCTCGACCGTAGTTGAGCCAACGTTCGAACACCAGTCCGTACTTAATGGGGTCAGCTTGCGTGATGCCAAGTGAGTAACTGACCAAGCTTCCCGCTGCAGACCCACGACCTGGGCCGATGAATACATCTTCTGCCCGAGCGCCTTCTAGAAACTGGTGAACGATTAGCAAGTAATCGTAGAAACCCATCTTCTTGATGATGCGTAGTTCGTGGTCCATTCGATCTCTGTAAACTTGAGGGACGTTGCCGCCCATTTTGTTCCAGAGTAGCTCTTTGGATACTCGTTCTAGAGCGTCCCAGCTTGTGACACCAGCAGGTAGGTGACGATAAACGGGATATCGATTCCTGGTGTTTGCAAAATATGTAGAATCGTCCACCATGTTGGCGACTGCCAAAGTGTTGCTGATAGCTTCATATGGAATTCCTTGTTCTGCTGCACGCTCGGCCATCCAATCGTGATGGGCGACGTGTACATCAATTGGCCCGAAACTAAATCGGGTCTTACCTGTTAGGCCCTTAGCTTTTCTTTCAGGGTCCCAGGGCGGATCGGACATCTTGCCATTGGTACTCATGCACAATGCCTTTTCGTGCAGCTCCTTGTCCCATTCGTGAGTATAGTGACAGTCGTTGGTCAAGAGCAGAGGCAGATTGTGTCGTCGAGAGATGTCGATCAGCACAGCATTCACTAGTCTCTGCTCTTCTCCATCATGAAGCTGTACTTCGATGAAGAACTTACCAGGGAACATGCGTGCGTGATGAAGCAGCATCTTCTCTGCTTCGGCCTTCTTGTTTGCAAGAATGAGTTGACTGATTCTGCTGCCGAGACAAGCACTTGTGGCGATGATGCCCTCTGAGTGGTCTCCGATGATCCTATCGTCCAGTCGTGGCTTGCTGTAAAAGCCTTCGGTAAAAGCCTTGGTGCTCAGCCATCGCAAGTTCTTGAGGCCCGTGCCGTTTTCGGCCAGCAGCACCATATGGTAATAGCGCTTGCCTAGATCGTCTAGCTCTCTGATGCTGGCGTCGTGTGGAGTGTAGTAGGCTTCGAGACCAATGATGGGTTTGACACCGGCGGCCCGAGCGCTCTTGAAGAACCTGTAGCTACCGCTGATGTTGCCGTGGTCTGTGATAGCCACGGCATTTTGGTCTAGGCCTTTGATGTACTCCGGCAAGCTGTCAACCCTGTTGATGCCATCTAGCGTACTGTACTCTGTGTGCATGTGTAGGTGTGCGAACTTGCTCATCTGGTTCTCCTGCTTTCTACTGCGGCAATAGCTGTTTCTAGTGCGACAAGCTCTGATGGGTTACGAGCGAGGATTCGCCAGAAGGTCTTTCTGTAGGGGTGAATGGTCTTGGGGTGAGGACTGCGAATGACCTCCCACAGGCATTGGCTTCTGCTCCAGCGTGTATGAATGTAGGGATCGCCATAGGCCGCTCTACAGTCACTCAGGAGCCGACCGAGCGCGGCACTCATACGTTCACCCACTTGTAGATAATAACTTCTACTTGTTTTACTTCGTGGCATTTGGTTTCTACTTCGACATGATAGTCGGAATAGTAGCTACCAGTTCTGGTCCCGGCCACAGCGTAGTATTTTCCAGTCTCTTGATCGTGAAAGATTGTAGATTTCTCTTGATACTTACCATCACCTTCCCATACACCTTCTTCGACAAGTTTGTACCCTGCGTCTGCTGAAAAGTATCCATTCAACATGTTTCCTGCTACTTCTTCGTCTAGAGTGATTGTCATTTGTTCCTCGCGTTTACTGCTCGCCAGCGAGATACTACTCTAGGTAGTGTTCTAGGATGGCCTTGTGCATGTCTGCGCGGGCCTTTTTCACAACCCATACGAGATGGGCGATATAGTTTTGGCGTTCGTCGCCTTGTCTGCTTTTGATATCAAAATGACTTGTGCTGTCGCTGGTGGTAAACATCACATCATCATGCATGCCACCAATCATTACGCTCAAGAACATTGGGTCATCATCTACCAGACATGCATCAAAGCCTGCCTCTCCGAGGCAGGCTTGAGCAACTTCTAGGGCTAGCGCTAGTTCTTCATGCGTCATCGTCGTACTCAAGGTAAACTACTGCTGTCCAACAAGGGTAACGAGCATCACCGTCATCAACCTCTAGTTCAATAAAGGAGCCCGGGTACTTTGCTGCTAGTTCCTGCAGGTTGAGAATGACGTCCTCAATGAGACCTTCGAGTTCATAAGTGATGTCTTTTGTTTTGCGCGACACTTGATTCTCCTGCAGAGAGGGGGCTGACGCCCCCTCTCTGTTTCTTAGTTCCGGGAGGGGTCGTCGCCGTCCCACTCCTCTTCTAGTTCTGCTTTTTCGCCTTCAAGCAGGTCCTCTAGTAGGTTTTCGAATTCAATCTGACGACTTTCAACCGAGTTGATAGCGTTAGCAATACCTTCTAGGTACGTGTTACCCAAACCAGCGTCTTCAGCTGCTTCAAGAGCAGTCAGCAGACGCAAGAGCTCGTCGTCACAGCTATCGATTTCATTCTGAAGTCGAGACTGCTCACTGTTACCTTGCGCCTGATTGAAATCTGTTGGGAAGAACCCGTCATCCACTTCGCTTGCACGGATAAACGTGCTGGGAAGAGGGCCGGTGTACTCACTGACTACCACGTACTTAGCAGTACGTACCTTCTGGAAGGCACAGTCGTATGGTACAGCCACAACATCAGCTGGGTCGACCTTTACGATCAGTAGTCTGCCATCGCCGGGCTTGAAGTTGCTTGCGTAGTTCAAGGACCCTACGTGGTATCCGTAGGAACAACCCTGTCGAGGATCGTCGTTGACCTTGTTCCGTGGCATAGCCAGCACGCTGCCGATGCCGTTAAAGCACTTGCCGCTATAGCAGTCATACCAGTTGCCTCGAACTGCCTTGTAGGCATAGAAGCAGCCGTCTTCGCCGACCGGAATGTTCTCATGCTCCAAGAAGCTATAGAGAGTTTCCACTGATCTGGCAGAAGGGTTGGCCTGTAGGCGGCGGTAGAATGCGAGCAGATGCTCGAATGGAGCAGACTCTCCGTAGAAGCCAATGATGCGCTTCTCAAGTACGTCTGGTAGGCGTTCGCCCTGGTAGGTGACGCGGTTGTCTTCTACGACAAACTCATTGTCAGACCATCTTGCGATGGCTGAGGCTACATCGAACAGGTCAGCCAATCCATCGAATTCCTGATTCATGACACACTGTCGAATTTCGGTGAAGGAGGGGTGGGTGCTGTCTGCCATGTAGATGTTACCGTCGAGAATGACGGTAACAGAGGTGTCGGTGATAATGCGTGGGATGCTCATGTGTTATTCCTGTGTTCATCGATTAGTGTGATGTAATCAGTCCATCGTCGGGCTGATCCCATTTGACCGTGGAATTCTCCAAGCTTACTTGGGTCTCCATAAGTGGTCAGGTGAAAGGCATGTGTATTGATTAGCATTGGGTACTTTTCAGCAATTTCAGTTTGCTTTTCACGCCAATTATACAACGCTACAGGCCTGTCTTCTAGCGGCATTGCTTGGACTGCGCCAAAGATAATGCGAGCCTTGATCTTTTCATGGTCAGACCATGCGGCTTGTTTCTTCATGGCCTTGTAAGCGCTCATGTAGAATCGTACAATCTCGTGATCGGAAGCTAGTCCTAGATTCATCCAAGTTCCTGCTCTACGCAATAGCGCATCAGCAAAGTTCAGAGGAATCATATTATCGTAAGCCTTGGTTTCTAGCAGCTCTAGCGTATTGGTGTTGGTAGTCACAGCGTTCTTGATAGTAGCAGCGTAGTATTCTGAAAATGTAATCCAGTTGTCACCAACCTTATCCTTTTCCTTTGGCTTTACCCCGACTACTTGCAGTGTTGCCAAGTCAACCCCAACTGCTTCAAGTCTTGCAAGACAGTTAACAATCTGAATGGTCTTGTCAACAGGCTTGAACCCGTGGATTTCCATCCAGATGCCAGTACCGTCCTTGAGGTCTACTGCCGCGGGTTCCCAGTTATCTGAGGGTGCACTAGTGCTTCGATCCCAGTTGCTAGCATTGAGTGTAAAGACCTTTTTGTAGGTCTTCTTACGCACAACCCTAGGGCCACCGCCAGTGGCGGTACTGACGTCGATTGTAGACAGCTTGAATGCTGGCATTCCATCGATACCGTTACTTGCAGCCCAGCTAGCGTACTCTGCTGCACACTTAGCTGCATCATCGCTCTTGAACTTAACCAGTACGAGTTCAACTCTCCCGCTGTCAAATTGATCGGTTTCGCCAAGAACATCTCTCATCTTGAGAGCCCGGGCCACATGAGAGCTTTTGACATCTACTAGCGCGATGGCAAGGTTTCTGTGAAGCTGATCGTGACGCCAATTCTTGGTGCCTACTCCCTCAGTAGATTGACTCTGAGAACGCAGCAGTCGCACTTCCATTACTCCGTTGTCAACCAGTGGTTTCCAGGTGGAACGAGTTAGGTCGTGACCCTTCCATGTCTTTAGCGTAGAGCCAATGAGGTGCATGAGGTTAGTGGAGTTGTGATACTGTCCGCGAAGAGTAGCGCCACCATTGGTGATGTTCCAGTAGATTAGTTGAGCGTCCCAAAGGGAATCTGCCTCGCTCATCTTTTCTTCCAAACCAGCTCTCAGCTCTCTGCTTACTAGCTCTAGTGCAGTGTGAATTGCACTGATTGTCTTTTCTTTGTACTCAAGACCTTCGCGAGATGCAGTGATGTCTACAGAGCCAATTGGCAAGTACAAGTTTAGTGGAGCATTGAGCATCTTCTTGAGATGCTCAGGCAAGCCCTTCATTGAAGCTGTCTGGATTGGATATCCTACTGTCCCCATGACTACGACAGGGCCACCGGACCATGTGGTTCGTAGCTTCCAGCCTGTTCCTTCGGCGGTATAGGATTGCTCTACCAGCGTGGTGTTGATTTCTGGCTGAGGGGTAAAGTACCTGAACAGCTCCTTGGCCTTGTTGGTAAAGAACTGCACATCGCTGGGCTTTACATCGATACCAATCTCAATACCGGTTTCAGCACCGCATGGACTTGTGTGCAGCAGCACCATTTGGCCGAGGTTGGTGTCATCGATGAAAGCGCTGTACTGCTTCTTGTATCCGTCGTGCCAGCTAGTGACAGTAAAAACATCAGCGTAGGCAAAGCCGCTCTTGCAGCCGATACCAAGCATACCTACAGCCATGTTGCTGTCGCGCTTAGTGCTCTTGCCGTACTTGCAGTAGACATCATAGATGTCTGTTTCGCTAATGCCTGGACCAAAGTCCCTGATGGTTAGCTTGGTGTTGAAACGGCTAGGAAGTACAACCTTAATTGGTCGTTCGGGGATGCCTGCTTCAATGTGGGCATCCCATGCGTTTGCACCGTATTCTCGCAGTACGGCTAGTACCTTGTCAGAGTACAATCTGTCTCTGAGGATGTTGATGATGTGAGCTTGGTCATCAGAGCTAATGCCGAAGTGAGCCTTGCTTAGTTCACCATGTGTTTCTGTGTTGTTCTTCTGTAGTTCCATTCTCATGGGGATCTACCTCCTGAGTTAGTCTCTTAGTGTGATGTTTCCTTGCGGATACAATTTCTTGAGTACGTCGGGAAGCTTAGAAGCCAAGACGCTATAAATGGCGTCTACTTCGTATTCCAGATCGTCGACTGGGTCGTCGTAAATTGCTGATGCAATGTCTCGGGAGAGCTTACGAATAAGCTTCTCCCGAGACCTAGGGTCACTCGGCATCAACAGGTCCAAGTGCTTGAATTTCTTCTAGTGGCATGGCGGTTGTAACCCCACCTACGTGCAGGCATAGCTGTCGCAGCTTTTCCAGTAGCCAAGGGTTGTCTGCTAGCGCAGCTTCTCCAGCGGCCTTGCCTCGTTCTACGTCAGGCAGTAGTGGCTCCCAAGCCTCATCGTCTTCGGGATCCCATCGGACTTTTGTTTGTCCAGCGCTGTTGCGTAGAAGCTCAAAGTCTTTCGCGACATTCATGATGGCCAGGCTTTGTGCAAAGCCAACGCCGTGCACAAATGGCATCTTGATTACCTCTGGGTAGTCTGGACCGCACTTGCTTTTGATGATCTTGACTCTCATGGTTGTGGCGTTGGGAAGCGCTGGGCACGGTTCCCTACGCATGCACTTGAGTCGAATGGTAGAGTAGAAAGCCAGGCTCTTTCCGCCTGGCGTGGTCTCTGGGCTACCAAACATCACTCCAGGATTCATTCGAATTTGGTTGATGAAGAAGTACGTGGTCCCGTGCTTGGGAGCCAGCTTACTAATTTGACGTAGAGCAAAGGACATTTCCTTGCTGATGCCGCCAACATCTGTTTCGCCTACGCTTCGCTGCTGCTGCTTAACGTTTTGCATAGCATCTACAGAGTCTACGATTACATTGTCGATAGCACCAGACTTTACATAGTCCATGCTAATTTGCAACGCCTCTTCTGCTGATTCTGGTTGAATCCAGATGCACTGATCTAGATCGATACCAAAACCCTTAATGAATTTGGCTGTGAGTGTATGCTCTAGGTCTAGGATCAAATCTCTCTTGTCTGTTACTCCTGCAGCAAGACGTGCCTGCTGCTTGAGACCGACAACCGACAGGCAGAAGCTTGTCTTGTTTGAGCTTTCTTGTCCGATTACTTCAATTACTCTTCCGCTTGGTAGCCCACCGATGTACAAGGCTAGATCTAGCTGTAGGCTTCCGGTAGTAAAGGGTTCAAAGTCACCGTAGTTGGCGCCACTCAAATCCTTTTCAAAATGCTTGCTGCTTGCGTTGATGATTGCATCTAGCGCGGCGATACCTGTCTTGTTTTCTACTTTTACTTTTACTTTAGCCAATTGCTTCCTCTACTGTTCTCACTACGTACTTCCAGGCGTCCGCCAGAGAAGTATTCTGTACCTTGGTGAATGCTTCTTCTTCAGCTGGAGTCAGCGGCCCACCGAAACGAGGTAGGACCCGCTCTGCAGCAGGATGCTTGAGCATATACATTTCTACCGCCAGTGCTCGTTGATCAAGCACCTTAGTGGTATGACGATCAGCATAGCGGTCAAGGGGTAGACCGATCTGCTCGTGGACATGGATTTCCCATACCTCTTCCATGCGGCGGTATGTGGCGTGATACGGCTTCATGCCGCTTACCATGTCTCCCACAATACACTCGTGTAGATCGTGAGCTTGAAAGTAGCCCTTGCATAGTTCGAGATCGCGGACACCAAGCACGTCTGAAAAGTGTAGGTCCGCTAGTTCTCCACCAAGCATTAGGTGTTTTACTAGTCGCCAGTCAATGGCTCCGTTGTACCTGCAGATGTTCTGTACAGGTGTTTCGAAGTCAGCCATTACCAACGTTGTTAGGTGCGGGTGGGCAAACCAAATCAGTTTGCCCGTACCCAGGGTCATGTCAGGATGTTGGTCCTGCATCTCCTTCATCAGGAGATGGTTCGGGAGTTGGTTCAACATTCTTTTTCTTTCTCCTTGTTCGAGGCTTGGGCTTGCGAGCCGCCGCTAGTTCTTCTTCTAGTTCTGCAATTCGAATGGTACTGTCTACCAGCTCAGCCTTCAGGGCTACAAGCTGAGCAGTGTCAGCAGCAGAGCCTGTTGACTCAATAGCCTTCTGCAGTACAGCCAAGTACACTCGTGCGGCCTGTTCGTTTCGGCCGTTGTTTGCTCTAGCAGCCATTGTGTATAGCTGACTAAGTGCTGATTTAGGGGTCATGTATTCTCCGAGATTACCTGTCTAAGATAAGCACAAACAGCTGCTTGTGCAAGCCCTTCTTCTGTGGTGTTTCTTTAACTACCACTCCGGTTTCCACATAGCTTCCTCCGCTGCCTGGAATGGTGAATACGAAATCACCAATCGAGAGCGGGCGATCGCTCCAATCTCTTTTCGTTAACAGGGTCCCTAGCGGGAGTTGCTTCTTCTTGCTCATGTTTCCTCATAGGAGCCAGGCCGGCGCTAGGCCGGTCGTCTCCTTGCTTGTAGTTGTATTCGAAGTGCTGCAAGAACATCAGGTTGCATGCAGCGTGCGCCAAGTGCGAGACACCAGACTCTTTGTCGAAGTCTTCACCAGCCCACCAGGCATGCAGGTGTCTCATCATGCTGGCGTATGGGCCGGACCAGTTAAAGCCTTGCGTCCAATTTCCTTCGCCAGAAATTGTATGAGCAATGGGATCTCCAGAGCTAAATGATGAAGCCTTTAGCTGGTGGTTCGTCGAGATATCGAAGTGCTCTTTGCAAGCCTGCAGAATTGTCTCCAAGCATTCCGAGTCCGTTGTTGCACCTACTGCAAAGATAGCCTCTTGCTTTCCCTGTCTCATGGCAATGATCGAGATGACGCGTGCATTCAGAAAAGTTGCGTTCACAAATTGCACAGGAATACTCTTGCTCTTGTAGTAGAAGTGCAGCGGAATCTTCTGTGAGTCCGACCCGCTTGAGTGCATTGAGCTTCTTCGTTTTTGCGTCTCGCTCTCTGCAGTGCGGATCATTGATTCGTTTTTGCTGAAGTGCTTTAACGCGATCTGGATTTGCTTTTCTCCAGTCTCTTGAGTTTTTGCGTTGTCTCTCAGCATATTCAGGATTGTTTTCACGGAGATCCCGCTCGTAGCAGCTGCGACACATGTTTTTGCTATATGGTTTGGCAGTACACTTGATGCAATCAGACATTTTTCCAATTCCTTTTGCAACCAGGATAGTGCAGAACTGGGAGTTCTGTCAATGGTTTCGGTGTACTTTTCAGCACCGAAGGTGAACACCTGTGCGGTGTCTCGTAGTGCCACCACCGGCAGCAGGTCATATCGCAGTTTGCCACCGTTGGCGCGCTTGGCACCGCTAGCGTGGGCGGTTACTGTGTCACCCCATTTGGTAGTCTCTGTTGGTCTGCCCGCGGCAATCCATTCGTTTTCAGCGTCGATCTTCTCTTCATGAGATAGCTTTTTATTTGCCTCAGACAAAAACATCTCTTCGTCATCAGCAGGTGATACCCAGTTGGCGTCAGGGTGGCATCTCGGCGGTACGTTTAGAGCGTACCTTGCGCCGGCCCGGCCGCACTCACTGCATTCTAGTAGCTCTTCCATTGGTTCTTCTCCGATGTTTTTAATCAACAGCGTCTCGCGGGTTCCTACCAACAGTGCGCTGCTAGGCGGCAGCTGGTTGCTAAGTGCCAGCTGGATACTACTGGCTTGCGGCAGGGCCGGCACGGGCTCCCACATGGCATCGACAGAACAGCAGCTTGGAGCGCTGGAGCAATGAGCTTCTTCAAAAGAAACTCGGCACCCACACTCGTTACAAGCGTAGCTTGGTCGGTGTCTGTTCATGACATGTGCAGCTGCATCCAGGCAATGATGTCTTGGTCTTGTACCTGGCTAGGTCTGCCTTCTTGGTCAACATAGTTGTCAGAGGTGTCGCGTCGAACAACGTAGAACTTGAAGTCTACGGTTTCTACAAGTAGCAGCTTGTACGGTGGTGGGTTTTGCTTGCGATTTGTTCTTCTTGCCCAATTCATAGGGGTAGCTCCAGTTGGTTGGGTGCCGGAGATTCCGGCCAGATTCGTAGCTTACGAGTGTCTGGGTTGTACATGGCGAACTTTACTTTGTTCGCTACTACTGCATCTCTGATACGTCTCTGTACCGTTGTAAGGCCGCTAGAGCCCGTTTTGATATCCAGGAGTACAATCTCTTGCACTTCGGGTCCAGCAGGGCTGCTACGGACCGTCTCGGCTCCTGAGAAGACAATGAAGTCCACGGGGTCACCCATGTGACGAAAGTCTTTGTGACTCCAGTGTTCTTGAATCAAGGGTGCGAAGTTCTCTCCTTCGAACCCGTGCGCTACTGCGGCTGCGCGTTTGACTGCGTCAGTTCGTGCGTGCTTGATTTGACGAGCCTGGTCAGCCAACAGGTGTCGCATTCGACTCTCTGACTTGCTAAGTAAGTCCGAAGCTAGGGCATAGCGTTGTTCTGCTGCCATGGTCTTGTCAGCATGTGCCTTCAGACTCTCTTCTATTCTGCAAATCTCTTGCTCATAGACAGAACGAAGCGCTGTGCGCTCGTCTTTTTGACGACTGAGTTTGTAAAGTGTTACAATCAGTACGATAGCAAGGAACATTGTTCCTGCAAGTAGCAACTTCATGAGGCATCCATGTGTGATGTTCTAGTAACTGGCACTTTCAACGTCCTACACGCAGGGCATGTTCAGCTGTTGGAGTACGCTAGTACTTTCGGGAAGGTTGTTGTCGGCATCAACGCTGACGGGTACCTCCACAGGAAGTACGGAAGGGACAAGACTGTCCCCATGCTCAACAGAGCTTACGTTCTCAACAGTATCAGTTTCGTCGATGAGGTCGTGGTTTTCACCCAAGATGACCCCTCTCAACTCATCCGCCAGCTCGCGCCTAGGTACTTCGTCCGCGGCCCCGATTACTCCGGTGTTGAGCTTGTAGAGCAGCGCGCACTTGATGAAGTGGGTGCTAATCTTGTAATTCATTGTGCGGAGAAGATCCATGATGCTAGCTCTCTTGTGGAATCTCTACCAAAATCAAGCTTTGGTGTATTGGACGCTGGAGATGTACTCTCCAGGATCGCTAGATACTGACAAGCTATTGATCACCAACAAAACAGTTGTTGATTCTGAATAGCTTGTACATGGACTTGCCTAGTTGCTGACGCGCTTTTTGGCTTGTCCTAATATCACTGTGATGACAGGCAAGATCAATCATTGCCTGCATGAACTGTTCTTCTGCGACCGGTCCCGTCTTGTTTAGCGAGATGATCTTGGTTTCGTAATCGATTTCAACGGCTTCTACATGGTGCCGGACTTCGTATACGTGACCTTCTACTACAACGTCTTCGGGAATTTCTACTGTTCTCAAGTTCTTTTCATCCCAGTAGCGATTGCTTTCTTCAATCAGGTATTTATGGAGAGACTCTACGTTTAGATTCTCTCTGTCTGCAGCGGCCTTGGCTAGTTCTAGGAGATCCATGGGGTCTCCATCGTGGTCGCCGATTTCCATCGTGTACGTGGGATCCCAGAGCAAATCAACAGAACTCCAGAAGGCTTCTTTTTCATACTTCTTTCGTCGTCTGTTAGGGTGCTGCATTTTGATGTAGTCATCCATTGCTTGTCGCAAGATGGCGCTCATCAGCTTTCTGTAATCCTCACGTTCGATATTCATTCGTATTCTTGTGGGTCCGGCTCGTCGAGCGCGGCCTCTAGAATGTCTTTGATCTTTTGATCACCCATGAGTAGCTCAAGTAGTTCAATTACTACTGGCTCCTGCAGGTTGTCTGCAACAAATTCACCTAGTGCGTTGCTATCGATCTCATTGACCCAAGAAGAAATTTCTTCTTGAATGCACTCAGCTAGTTGTTGCTTGTCGCTTACTGTTAGGTTCGTTACCATGTGTTCCTATTGCTTCCAGGGAGATTCCAACCAGGAGTCCTGCTGTGATCGCACCTACAATGGCTACGATGGACTTGCTGATTGCTCCAAGGAGTAGATATACAATAACTCCGGCACCGAGGTCTGTCAGCAATTTGTGCGACAGAATCCAGCGCCGGAGTCTTTGGGGTAGCTTCATGAATGAAACTACCATGCTTCCGTAGGTCATCAGACCTAGGACAATACCCTCAATCAACCTAGGCTCCGCGCGAGTGCGCGCGTACGAGCTTGAAGCAGACGTAGGTTGTAGGCCTTCTTCTTCATTAGGCCTTCACACTTTTTCTGCTCGGTATTGATGGCATTCTCTAGTTGAGACAAGGTCATACCCAGTTACTCCTGATACTTCATCTCGGTGTGCAAACTAATGCTCACCTGCTCTAAGCACTTGCGCATTTCCACAAGTGTGTCACGGCGTTCGCGCCAGAAGTCCTTTACAATCTTTGCCGCCACTTTAGTGTGTGCGGTGCTGTTCATATAGCTATCAGCCATACGTTCAAGAATTGTAGCGGCTGGCCGCTTACGTTGAGTGGCAGTATAGCTGGATACGATAGCGCTGACAAGGTCTGACTTCTTAATCTCTCCACCGAAAGACAAGCCACCATGAATGGCGCTTGCGACGGTGTAGTAGTTAGCCGCGCGCTGATGCTTTCTAGCTACATCAATGTACAGGTTTCGCAGGTCAGTTGGCCCAATTTCGTCTGGGATGACTACCGCCATCTCATTCAACCATTCAGCCAGAGTCTTCTCGTAGAACGTAAAGCTACTCATGAAGACTTTAGTTGCAGCAGAGTGTGCCTCTGCTCCGAGAATGACTTCCTCAACAATGTCGTTGAGACCTACTTCTGGAATCTCTTTTCCATTTGCGTCATTCATTTGTTTTCCCAGTAGGACCCGGGGCTTGTACCCCGGGTCCTAAGGCTTACCAGCGAGGTGCTGATGTAGCCGGAGTGTCTGGGCGCTCATTGGTGGGAGCTGGGCGTGTGTCACCACCAGTTGAGGACGTTGCAGCAGTGTACGCTGCCAAGATTGCCTCGGAAGCTGCCTCTGATACGGGGCCACGACGCTGACCCTCTTCTACATCCTCGATGAACTTGATGTCATCGTACCAGATGTTGCGTCCGGTCTCTGGATCCTGCTTGTTGCTCTTGGTTGCCGGTGCGGCGGCGAAGAGTCCAAACTTGCCGTCCATGACTCGGAAGCCATTTAGGTACAGTACATCGTTGACAATGAGTGTCGCGAATGCACGGAAGTTACCCTGAGTAGGGTTCTTCGGTAGGTTTACTGTTGCTTTGAATGAAAGGCTCATGTGTTCTCCATATTTCTTTCGTGTTCTACTAGATTTTTCGCAATCACATAGGCCGTCCTATCGAGCATGTACTCGATAGTGTCGACGAGGCCGCGAGCGGCCACCTCTGTGGCTGCCACGACAATAGCGTTCCTAACCTGCGGTTGGGTTGACGCCCACGTCAATAGGGCTTTGAGTTGCATCTTGCTGTTCCTCGATTTCTACATCGTTCTTTCTGAGGAATGTGTTGAGATGGTAACCGACATCGATACAAATCGTTGCCAGCTCCCTGGGACTTAGGGTACGCAGCACATTTTGATCCTCTAGGAGAGTCGTTAGTGTCTCGGCCATATGAGGCCCGACAGTAGCTGACTTCCCCTTGGACTTAAGGGCTTGTTCGATCAGGAGCTGAGTGACTTGCTCAATTGTGAGCTGGGTTACCTGGCCCTTGGCTTTTACCCGAAAGTTCATCAGTCCCAGCCGATCAGCTTAGGTGCTGCGCAGCCGATGATTAGTCGCATGATTAGCTCGTACTCACCGTTGGTGAGAGGAACAGCTACCTGTTGACGTGTGTCACCAGATCCTTGCTCCACCCTAAGCATGTACGTGCCCTCATACTGTCCAGTTCCTGGTACGAACTGCAAGGACTTACTGTTACCCTGAAACTTGTGGTAGAGCCTACCGGCCTTGGGGTTTGCTCTGTCCATGAGTGATGCGATGTCTGCAATGCTGATGGCAAACTTCAGCTTCTGATCCCAGAATGCCTTAATGTTTCCATTTGCATCCTTGCCATCGCAAGGTGCTACCTCGACTAGTACGGCGCCGTCCTTCTGGACAAAGCCGCGCTGTTCATCACGCTGGGGTGGGATCAGCGAGAACTGTGCCGCCCCAGTGTTCTTGTAAATCTTCAATACTCCACTTCTCATTCTTGTACTCTCTTTATACGTTTTGTGGTTAGTCTTCGTCTAGCCAGGCCATCATGACCAGCCCCTGCATAGCAAGGGCATTGGCTACTGTTTCTCCATTGCGTTCTCGGTCTTCAAATACCACTGATGCAATGTTGTCAGGAGTGATGTGACTCGGGGTGTCAGCCATGTTGCTGACTCCCATAAAAGTAATCACATTAGCCAGGATTTCAACCTGGTCTGACAAAGAAAGTCCGCTCAGTAGAGAGCGGACTTCAGTGTTAATTTCTTGATTAGTTCTAGACATTTAGCCTCAGAATGGGAGGTCAGAATTTGTGCCGCCTCTCTTAATCCACTTGTCTACATCTGCTACAAGAGCAGTGATAGCAGAACGGTACTGGGTATCAAGCTCGATGGCCGCACCTACTCGACTGCTTTTGAAAGGCGCTGAGTTCAGTAGCTGGTAGAGCCCTGTCTGTCTTTTGGTCGCGCCCGTGTCGATCTGCTCAAGGTCACCAAGAATAATCATCTTGGTGTTAGAGCCCATACGACTAATCAGGCTCTTGAGTTCGTGCCAGCTAAGGTTCTGAGCTTCGTCTAGGATGAAGGTGCAGTCGGCAAACTCACTACCACGCACTAGCTCGATGGGTACGTATTGTACGTCGCCCTTCTGCATCATCATTTTGAAGTAACCCTTTCCATGGCTCTTGCCAAGAATTCTACGCAAAGCAATTTCGTAGCTGGCTAGGTATGGGGCGTACTTTTCATCCACATCACCAGGTACGGGTCCGAAGGCCTTGCCTTCACCGACCATTGAGGCGGGCTTGGAGAGAATGATTGGGGCGCGGCGTGAGACATACTGGTCGAGCGCGTACGCAAGAGCCAAGGTAGTCTTGCCTGTACCAGCTTCACCAATGGCGATGCTAATCAGAACTTCTGGGTCTACGAGACTGTTGGCAAATGCATTCTGCTTGGCGTCACGAGGTTGTAGCCCATGCATGTTTAGCTGATTGTTCGCGCGAATCTTGCGCCAAATGTTGCCGCCGATGTGATAGACGAATGCTGTATGCTTAGGATCTAGTTCATTTCGTAGCACAGCGTATGCATTTACTGGAGCAGACTCGTTGATGAAAGTCTGGCCCTCTTGGTGGACTCTGTCGATTAGCTCTCTTGAAACAGAGAGGGTTCTGATAGTTAGCATTGGATTGTTCATCCCTCCAAAAGTGTCCGCAGGAGTTCCGGTAGGTCCTCCGGCATCCCTATTGTATAGTCAGGGTGGACCATCTGGGTACTTAATAGCGAGAGATAGTCTTCATCAAGCTCTTTATCTCGCTCAAGTAGCTGCCTGTACACTCGCTGAATAGGAGTGTTGACAGCGATTACGAAACCTGCTCGCTGGACACCGCATGCGCTTTCTCCGATAACACTTCGGCGCGCTTGCAAGATGCTAGAGCGAAAAAGGCGGTCGCGGTATCTTCCCTTGTAGTTTCGAATATCCAGTACCTGGATATCCGCGAGGGTGTTGAGTAGGTATTTGTTGATTGCGGTGCTTTTGCCTGCGCCAGGCAGACCGATTACCTGAATTTTCTTCATGGTGTTAAAAGAAACGAGCCCCCGAAGGGGCTCGTTGTTCAGGATTAGTTACCCTTTGAGGCACCGATAGCACCGACTTCCTGACCGCTGACGAGAACGGTGTCTGCGTAGCGGCTGGCTGGGATGCTCTCGCCCATGAGGACGAGCTGACGACCGGTCAGGTTCTTGAGGCGAACGAGATCGGCGAGGGTGCTTCCTTCCGGAAGGGAAACGTCTGCCTGACCGGAGCCAGGAAGTAGAATGAGGCTAATGACCATGTTGGTCTCCTAGAATTGATGTACGACCATGCCTTCTTCGTTGAAGTGCATGACCATTTTCTTTCGTGGCTTCCATTCCGTACCACGACGGATGGAAGACTTCTGCATGCAGATCTGCTGAACCATAAAGTTGGCGATGATGCCTACAGTGGTTGTGCAAATGCGCCGGCCGCATGGACCTTCGGGGACTTCACTGTCGTCCAGAAGGGATGCTTTCCAGTTCTCGATGTCTGCATCACACATGGGGTCAATGATGGTTACGGATCCGAAATCGAATCCGAGCCGTGACTCCATGACCAAGGAGACCAGGGGGTTGCCGTCGAAGGTGTTGGTAATGTCGGCGCGAGCCTTCATTGAATCGACCGCGATCACAAGGACGCCTTCTACTTGATCACTATGCTTCTCTGTTGTGAAATACGTCTGGTGCTTGACGACATTCACCCTGGGATTGAAGCGCTTGAGTACTGCCTCAAGCGCATCTACCTTAGACATACCGATGTGTTCTACATCGTATGCTTGGTTAGGTAGATTGTGCGCCTCCACTAGGTCATGATCCCAGATTTGGAAGTTGGTAGCTCCCATCTTGGCTGCTGCTAGTGCGAGGTTGGAGCCAGTTGCACCGACTCCAATGATGTTAACAACCTCTGCAAGATCGCTTGGGCCAACAAAACCGTTGTGACGGTTGAAGCTGACTTCAGAGACTTCGACTGCTGACTGCGTTGTATCCACTTGGCTGTTCCTCCTTGGCATCGGTGCTGGTTGAACCAGCACCAACAGGTACGTAGGCTGGGCTTAGGTGATCGGCAAGAACATCGTCATCTGAGCTAAAGCTGAGCATGACTAGTTCTGCTGCTGCGGCCTGACGCTTAATCATGTAGGCGTTAACTGCATCCTTCTTGGCCTTGGCGCCCTGCTTCTTCAAGAACTTCTTAGTGAAGGTCAAGGCCATTGCGACCTCGCCGAGCACTACGATGTTACTCTGAAGCTCGTGCAGAAGGTAGATGAGTGGATAGTCTGGGTTCTCGTTGACCTTTAGGGGCTTCTTGAGTGAACGCAAAGCATCATCGTTGCCCCAGCAGGCGGTGAGAAACACTTGCCATGCAGCTGGTGAATCCAACCACTTGTCCATGAACTTTACCCATGCTCGGACTTCCTTGTCGTTATCACGAGCAAGGTTCATTGTGTTCATGAAGGCTGTGAAGTCCCCGTGGTCCCAGTGCTTCTCGAACAAGGCAAACGCTGCAGCCTCACGCTCTTCTGCAGCGTTTTTCTTCGGCTTTGTGGGTGTGACCTCAGGCTTCTTGCTAGAAGACGTACTAAAGCCCATGTGGCGGCCTTGACCATGCTTGCCTGTACCCGACCACTTAGTGGCCGTGTAGGTCTTTACTACCACCTTAGCTTCTACTTGGGCATCGATATCATCGAAGTCCAGGTGAGCAGGACGGAAGACCTTTACTGGTACGTCCGCAAAGTATGCGTTAGGCAGCTGGGGGTCGTATACGCGAGCAAAGACATCTGTGCCAAGTCCAAAGATCAGCATGATCATAGGAGTGTCTAGTTCTTCAGCTGCATTGCGAGCAACCCACGAACGAAAGTTTCGCTCGTCCTGACCAGAAGGGCTAGGCGTCCCGGTCTTCATGGCTCCAAACGGATGGCTGTGACACCAGACGTGCATACGAGATACGATATTGTTTACCGCCTCGATGTCTGGCCCAGTATCCTGACCCTGATCATCGACTAGCCGATGCTTGCTCTTCAGCTCGGTCATGAGCTGGAACATTTGCATCGGATCTGTATCTACTTCTGCGCCCTGTACTTCCTGGGGTGGAATGTACAGGCCTTCTAGGTAGTAAGCGTAGTGATCAGTAGGAGCTTGCCAGCTCTTGCTGTTGCCATGGGTGTCTGTGTGCTCTACATGCCGATCTACGGTCATGAACCACTGAACTTCCTTGGGGGCAACCTTGTCTACCAGGTACCTGCACCTCTGCATGGTGTCGAAATCCATGTAGATAGCAGCGGTAGTTGTGTTGAATGCGACGATGCGGGATTTACCCGTCTGTGTATTCTTCATTGATTCCTCTGAGAACGCAGGGGCGCTGAGCGCCCCTGCTACTCAAGTGGTACACGACTATCTTGCAGTCGTGTAAGTAGTGTATTGGGATTGGTGTGAGTTGTATACGCCAGCGAAGTTGTCAGCTGAAGCTCGTGCAGGATGCCAGTCTCTGCAGGCTGGCAGATTAGGCAATGACACTGGACGATATAGACGCTGGATCTTCCAGAATCTACCCTTCCACCTAGCGTCACATCCAGCAAGAACCTGTACGTATACAAGGGGTTCAGTGTTCCTGGACACTTCGATACCATTTTGCAGATTGCCATAGATTAGTTGCGGCGCGACACTTCCTTGAATTTGACGAAGGTACTTGGTGCCATCGTCTAGAATCCAGTAGAGGTCTCTGGTTGCGCTGTCAGCTGTAATTACGTTCTCTGGTGGCTGTGTACTTGGTACTTGCTCTTCAGCAAATACTTCGTCGACAGTTGGAAACCACTTAAAGTCTTTCCCCCAGGCATCACGAATGTTGCAAGACTGCAACCAGCTGAGTACAGCTAGCGCAACTGACTGTGGACTGTTCTGCCTGAAGGCTCTGCTCATGCTATCGCTAAGCTCACCCATACATACGGTAACTGGCTGCCTGATGCAGTCCCAGTACTTTGTTGGCGTACTAGTATCTAGTCTTCGGTGATCTGTGTGGGGATAAACCTTGAAGTAATCTCCTGCCTTACCGATTACAGACCAGGGATGAAGAGCAGCCAGCGTCATCGTGCAATAACCAGTGTGATCTCCAGAAATCTGAATGTCGTGTGGTCCGCTGACTCTGTGCTTTTCCTTCCCCATGCCAAAGGACATGACAATTGGTCTAGTGGTTTGCAAGTGAACCCTACTGAGATACCAGTCCTTGTTGACTACAACATCAGGTTGGTCTGCAGCCTTGGCTGCAACACCGGTTCTGCGGTTCGTGTACCCTAGTGAGCAGATGCGAATACCAGAGCGTGCTAGACCAGCATTGTAGTCAGGAAGTTCACCTGCACTTAGCTGGCTTCTGTAGTATTCCTCTCTATCAGCAAACTGTTCTTGTTTTGCAGCTAGTGCCTTCTCGATACGCATTGCACGTAGCTCTTCACGTTCACGCTTGGGGCTAAGTTCAATGAGCTTCTCACTAATGTGTGGCAATGTCGATTCGGCAATGTCGATGTCTACACGAGCCTTGGCTAGCGCTAGGCGTGCACGACGCAGCTTATCGACCTGGTAAGTTCGATCTGCTTCCAGCTTGCTGCAGCTAGCACGAAGGGTTATGAGATCCTTCGTCTTCTGATTCAGCTGGCTTTCTAGCTTACGTACTTGCAATGACAGTGGGCTGCTTGCTAGTGCTAGTTCTACGTTCAGTGATGAAAGCAGACTGATCGGAGGCTCAACAGTTCTGTCGCTTCCGTCAACAGCTGCCCAGTGGCTCCATTCGTCAGCACGTAGCTGACCAGTGTATCCACCTGTGTTCGTCCATCTATTGATGGGATGCCCTGTAGCTGAGGTGTCGCTTTGTAGCAATGCGCTAAGCGCATCCCACTTATGTAGTTTCTTGACAAGTCGGCTTGCAGGGGAGCTTCTGCGTGACTGCCACTTAAGTGGCAGGTTGGCAGCAAGGCCAACCCAAGTAGCTTCTCGCTCTTCGTTCAAGTAAGGGTCATGGACAAGAATCTTCTGGCGATAAAGAAAATGTCCGTGCTTGGCTACGATCTGCTTACCTGCTCTGCGAACTAGCTTGACTACTGGTTTTGCTCTTGAGTAATCTACCTCTAGAACCTGTCGGCGACCTGAGTTAGCTAGCAGCTCATCGTACTTGGACCCCAGGTACGCCATGGTACCGCGCTTATCTACCCAGATTCCTTGATTCATCAAATAACGAATGTCAGGATCCGTCATTTGTCGCCAGTTACTAGAGGTCAGTGTAGCTGGTGTCGGTAGATCTAGTGGCTCTCCGAGAGCTTCTACGAGCTCGGGAGACAACTGGGTTAGACTGCCGTCTGGCAGTACGTTGATGTTGCCGATGGCAGCCCATTGGCTGGCATCGGCAACAAGGGCATAGCCGGTGTGGTTATGGTAGTAGTCTGACTGTCTGGTTCGCTGTCCGTCATCTAGCTTAATCAGCGCGATGGGCTTGACAGTGGTTGGATGTGTCCAAGCGCCGGCTTCGTAGCCCCCTCGGGTTTTTCTTGTATCAGATAGATTCCGAACTTGCCTAACGTGAGCTAGCAAGTACTGGTAGCATGAGTTGCTACGAGAGTAAAACGTTGCGTTTACAGTGTTGGGTCTCATGATTGAAGCACTCTGTCGATGTGGGACTTATGGCTTTGTACCTTGCCATGAATTACGTCAAGCAACATAAGGAAGTCCTTCTTGTTGAGTTGAACTGCAGGTAGAGTTTCGTAATGAGCTGACAGCATTCGAGCTGTAGCTGGGGACTCTCCTGCTGCAACATAGCGTGCTTGAATCTGTCGCTTGCTGGGTCGAAGTTCGTAGAGGGCGCTCAGTGCACGCTTTCTGCGTGCTGGCGTCCAGTTAGTAATTGCAAGAAGGTTTTTCAGTACCTTCTTGGCAGTTGCGTTCTTCTTGTCTCGCGCTTGCTGAGCATGTACCTTTCCGTTGTCCTTTCGGATATGGAAATGTCTCTTGTCTGTAAGTCGTTCGCGCTTGTAGGCGCTGGACAGTGTGCGAGTAGGGAAAACAAGGAGGTTGTGATTCATGTCAAAGAGAGCTCCACCAAGCTACCAAGACGCACGGCTGTTGTGTCAACAAATCGTACTGGTTCTTGCAGTTGGCTAATGAAGTTAATGGGTAGTATCAGAGTGCCGAGCTGGGCGTACTGAAGTTCTTGTTCTTTTCTGAGGCGTCGAAGAGGAGCGCTACCTGGTGTTCTGCGTGCGTACCAAAGGAGTCCGCGTGCGCATAGATTGATTCCTCTTCTAAGTCGCTGGGCATCAGCAGCCAGCGGGCCATCTGGAAACAAGCGAACCTCAGCAATCTGATGGGTTAGGTGCTTGTAGATTTCCTTGATGTCTAGTGCTTCACCTGTTCTGGTAGCAGTTGTTACAAGGCCGCGATGATAGTGCGTCCCTACTTGTGCATCAATTTCAAGTGTCTTCAGGTCTCTTACTTGCTGAGTGTTAAGCTTTCCACTTTCAGTGTGGTACCCGTAGGACTGTGCGTCTCCAAGGAAGACGCATGTTGTCGACCATGGTAGATGTGCCTTCTTATCGAAGGTTGTCGGCAGCGCCGGCAAATTGGTATGTCCCTGCAGGAGCGAGAGAACTCGCTCAACTGGGTCGTATTTCAGCAAGAATCCTCCTGACTGTCTCTAAGAAGAAGGGGCGGCTAAGCCGCCCCTCCCTCTAGATCAGGAGTGCAAGTCTCTGCTGATGGGTCCAACAGTTACTGAGCATGAGCTGAGAGTAACCTTAGTTGCACCGTACTTCGCAATCTTTGCCTTGTGAGCTCGTGCCGCTTGGCGACTTGGCCACATGCTGTCGAATGCGTTGTCTACGTGGACGTACCATAGGCGTCCGGGAACGCCTGTAATCTGAGTTGTGTTCATTTACTAATCCTTACGGACGAAACCTAGCTTCTTCTTGCTGGTGTCGCCATAGTTCTTCTTGATGTCTACGATGTCGCTTTTGCTAACAACGTACGTTTCTTGTCCGTACACGTGAATCCTAGCCATTCCTTTTCGAAGAGCCTTGCCGAGAATCTTCTCGATGCTTCTGACACTAGGTACTGCGTGAACTGTACTTAGTGCCTCGGGCTCAAATTGAATGTCCATTTCTTGCGTGCCGTAGGACTTAATCAACTTGGGTAGCAGGAAGCTGTCAGTAATGACTTTCCTTTCTTCCAGGTTGTACTTTCTAAAGCGGATAATCTCCATGCGATCGAGTAGTGGCGCAGGGATGTTGCGCTCTTCGTTAGCCGTGCAAATGAACATGGCTTTCGACAAATCGATTGGGATTTCCAGGTAGTGATCCACGAACTTATCGTTCTGTTCTGGATCTAGCAGCTCCAACAGAGCTGCAGCGGGGTCGCCTCGGTAATGAGCCAGCTTGTCTACTTCGTCTAGCAGGATAAGTGGATCCATGCTGCCCTTGTCTCGCAATTCGGAGACGAGACGTCCTGGTCTACTTGCTACGTAGGTGCGTCTGTGACCGCGTAGCTCAGACGTGTCAGTAATACCGCCAAGTGCAATTTGAATTAGTGGGCGGTTACTTACGTCAGCGATAGCTTTGGCGATGGTAGTTTTACCAACGCCTGGTGGGCCGACGAAGCAGAGAACTGTTCCGTTCGAGCCACCCTGTAGCTCTTGTAGACACATGATTTCAAGCATGTGTTCCTTAACGTCATCGAGACCATAGTGTGTTTCGTCGAGTGTGCTATGAAGCTTACGAAGATCTGTGGGAATGTATGAGGTCTTGCCCCAGGGCACGCTTACAATCCAGCTGAGATAATCAGCTGTCTGAGCGTATTCCGTATTGTTCTTCGGACAGTTCTCAAGCTTGGTGACTTCGCGCAGTACACGCTCTTTCACCTTGGCAGGCATAGCTGACTTTTCTACGCGCTCTCTCCACGTTAGAACCTTCTTGGCCTTTGGCTTGCTCTTGGGTTTCTTAGCTACGGTCTTGGTGGTTTTGTTCTTCTTGTGCGATACACTTCTACGTTTCTTGACTGCGTCTTTGATTGTGGCAAGCAAGATGTTCCAGCGATCACAATTGTCTAGTGCTTGCAAGAAGTTCATTCGTGCTTCACCACGAAGCACGGCCTCGCCAAGAACTGAGACCCTGTCTAGAACGTCAGGAGTTGAACGAACTCGTTCGGTTACGTCTCGATCACCAGTCTGCCAGAACTTTTGGTTCTTGATAAGAGTGTCAATCAGGTTGCCGATGTCAGTTCGGAGTTCTTCCTCTCCGTTCTCAAACTCTTCTGTGACTGGCTCTGGCTCAACCCAGATGGTGTATGGATCATCTTGAGATCGATTACGCTCTAGCTTTCTGATAAGAACGCGATGATCCACCTTGAGGGTGATGGCGCTAAAGTCTTCAGCTTGCTCTCGCTCTTCAATCTGACACATGACGCCGACGCGCTTCAAGACGCCGTCAGCAAGGTGGTCCATGTTCTCTAGAAGCTCATAGGGAGCTACGTGATCCACAATACCTAGAATGACGTATTCGATTTTGTTGATCTCTACACTGCTGAAGAGATGTAGTTTGTTCGCTGGGATGTCTACGATAATCGTACCGCCTGGCAGTGGAGCAGGTTCGTCCACGCCAATCAGGAACATAGGTACTGGGTTCATTTTGTCTCCTTAGAATAGAAGAGCGCCCCGAAGGGCGCTCTTGTATGACCGTAGTAACGTATTAGTCGATCGGTACTGCCTGACGTCGCACAGAGCGATATCCAGCATCCGATGCTGGCGGAACCAGCTCTGGCGGGAATGTGGTATCGGTCTCGCCGCTGACAGCAGCCTCTGCGCCACGAGCAATGGCGGTAACAGCCGTGCTGGTGATGGACTCTGCGCCTTCGGGCATTGCGATGGACTCAGACTGAGTCTCTGCAGCTGCTTCGGCATCGTTGAAGCTGTCAGCAACAACAGAAATGGTGGCTGTGCCAACCACCATTCTACGGATCTCGACTGTTACGTCATAGTTTCTGGGCATGTGTTTTTCCTCATGCTGATCCAGCTCGCTGAACCAACTTTTTCAGAGTCTCGTCCAGTTGCTGGTTGAGACGTGTATTGTGTGCTTCAAGCACAGTGACCTTTGCTTTCTGCTCCTTGGTTTCCAAGGAGCTTTGCTCTAGTCTGTATGTGTGTTCTAGTTCCTGTACAGTCGGACGAGGGCGCTTGTATCGAAGCCAGTAGTAGGCTTCGGGAACAGCATGAACTAGTAGTGCCGCGATTGCGAACACTCCGACGATGGCGAGGGTACAGACTAGTGCTTCAAGAGCTCCCATCTGGTGTCTCCGTAGGTACTTCTACCTTGGGTGGAGCAACAGGCTTGGGTGTGCGTCTGCTTCTCTTGCGTGGCTTTTTCAAGTTCACGATTTCTTCTTCTAGTTCGGCGATACGTTTCCGTGCCAAAGCTAGTTCGCGTTCGGTGCGACGCAACTGCTTGTTTGCTACAAGCAGGCGTTCTTCAGCTGGTAGGCTCATTTTGAATCCATGCTACTGCGGAAGGTAGTCCTGTGGTAGAGACTACGTCTGCGGGAAGGAGCACGGCGGTAAAACCTGGGTGCTTGGCGATCTTGAGGCCACTTACAACCTGCAATTCTCTTCCATCAATGGCTAGGTACTTTGACTCGTTCTTGTAATGCAAGCCATAGTGACCGACGATTGAGGTAAAGACTTGAGTGCCAGGCACTACAGTAATCGTCTTACTCATTTGCTACTCCTTGAAGGCTTGAAGAAGGTCTTCAACAAGCTCTTCTTCCCTTGAAGGTGTTCTTAGAATACGCGTCAGGCTACAAGCCTACGCATTCAAAAGTATAGCCACGAACGTTACTCTTGGAAAGAGCAAGCCCTTGGATTTCCACGAGGGTTGCTCATGGGATTTCTGGAGGGCCTTCAAGCCCGATAGTGGCTGGTTCGTCGTGGTGAAAAGTTCTGGGTTCGGACTTATAGTCCAAGGCGCCTTGTACGCCTAGTACACCTAGGGCCACAGGCAGCCAGATGGTTGCGGGGATGTGGCCTAGTGATAGCAATGCTGTTGCGGTGATGAACACCAAGAACTTTTTGCTCATGGCGTTTTCCATGAACTTGACGAACGCCTTGTACAAGGTGGCGCGCACTTTTTTGAACCATGGCATACTGCACCTCCATGGGTGCAGTATATCACTGGGAACTACGGACTTACAGTGAGCTGTTCCTGCGCTCTTGCTGGCTGTCTGATCAGAGTGAAATCGTCTGCAACGATTTCTACCTGTCGCCGACGACGTTGCTGGCTGTCCGTGTACAGTCGCTCATTGAGCTTACCGATTACCAGCACTTCAGAACCCTTCTGTAGCATTTCTGCGCCGCGTTCTGCTTTGTCTGCCCACAGAGTACAGTCGAACCAGTTGGTCTTGCTGTCTAGTTGTCCTCCAACTCGTCGCACTTGGTCGTTGCCGATAGTGAAATTCAGAACGGCCTTACCTGAGGCCGTGTGGCGAAGTACTGGCTCGCCACTGATGTTCCCACTGATGATTACTTTGTTTACTGGACTCACTAATGCTCCTGGGCGTGTAGACGCCGACTATGGTCGTGGAAGTGCGCGCGCCTGAGGCGCGCGGATGGAGCTGCTGCGGGGATTTGAACCCCGGATCTCTCCCATACCAAGGGAGTGCTTTAGGCCGCTAAGCTACAGCAGCTTAATGTGATCCTAATGTTGTGGCTCAACCCTCTCCGTGGGGCGACTTAGACTGATCAAGATTCAGGAGGCAGTCAGCTTACGAACGCTAGTACTAGATCGTTCCTAGCATCCGTTGACTAGGTAGTGTTGGCACCCTGAGTAGGGTTCGAACCTACGACCTGCCGATTAGGAATCGGCTGCTCTGTCCACTGAGCTACCAGGGCATGTACTGCAGGGCTTAGTGCCAGACAAAGAGCCCTTCTGCTTCCTACAGTACTGTCGTTGTTGCAGGCTGTAGTAGTGACCACATGTCGTTCTGTTTACCGGCGTAGTTCGTAAGCCGCAGGGGTTTCTGTTTTCTAACGCTCCTAGAAGTTCTTGTAGGTTGCGTTTCATATATTGGTAGACCGAGTAGGACTTGAACCTACGACCTTTCGCGTATCAGGCGAATGCTCTAACCAGCTGAGCTACCGATCCGTGTTAGTAAAAGCCGAAGCCGAAGCTACTGTTGGGCAGCTCAGGAGTAGCGGCTACGACTCGTGCGCCTTCTAGTCCAGAGAAGTATCCGAGATAAGCTCCTCCGTAAAGGCGAACGTCTGTTCCATCATTTCCTACTACGTTGAAGCAGAAGGAATAACCTTTGGTGACTTTCTCTCCGTCACCTCCCACATGCTCGTCGGTAGACGATTACTTGCTTGATGTTCATTGTGGCTCCTTGGAGCGGGAGACGGGACTCGAACCCGCGACATTCTGCTTGGAAGGCAGGTACTCTACCAACTGAGTTACTCCCGCGTAGGGTGCCCGATATTTATAGCCTTGGTGCCGGGCATCTGCAGTCAAGGCTACGTGTTCCATCAACACATAGCAAACGGTCTCCCGCAGCCGTATATGGGCTACCTGTCAGGACTTTCGGACGCGATGCGGGCCTGAGCACCAACGGCTCAATCTATCGTGGTTGGCGCGTACCTGCCGCTAGCTAGGTATTCGGAGACTTAGCGTTGTCTCCCCGGCAGCACACCAGCAGCCGGGTTCTTTTTTCAGCGGGCTACCAGCTCCATCCTGCAATGTGGTACAGGGTTAGTGCATAGTAGAAAGCCAGTAGTAGTGTACTGGTGTTTTGAGCAAAAGTGTTGTCGCGACGGAGGAACAACAACCAGCAACCGAGGGACGTCAGTGACATTTTTGTTGCCACGAAGATTCCTAGATGCTGGGTCAATGCCCAATTCATTAGTGGGTTTGCTTCCACTGCTCTGCCGCTACCAATGGCCTCTAAGGAGAACCATGCGTCGGCTGTGCAGAGGAACATGATCATTAACAGGCGTCTGCTCATGAGTACTCTTGATAAAGGGAATGGGTGTCAGACAAGTGGCGCAATGAGTTGACCGATGCCATTTTCCAGCGGCCTGGGCCATCCCCAGGGGCAGAGCGGCAGAAGGAGTCGAACCTTCTCTAAACGATTTGTTGGAGTTTGGATGTATTCATTACAGGCATTCTAACGTGAGCTACCTTTAGTTAGGGAGTAGCAAACCCTATCGGTGGTCATCTGAACAGGAGTTGATACCTACATTTCCGGCGCGAAAGACGGCGTCCTTCTGAGTGCTTCGCTACATTGCTTTAGACGATCAGATGATATGTGCTAGGACGGGGACTCGAACCCCGTCACACCCAGGCGTATCTACTAGTGTGGCCACTCCTGGTTTTTGGCCCTGGTCCATTAGGGCGCTAGCGTAGAGTACTCGACAAAACAGCCAATTGTTGTTTTCGAGTGTGATGCCCCCTGTCGGTTTACCTGGGGGGCAGGCAGGTGTTGTTGCGCGGCGCCGACTCGTCGCAGCTACTTTTAGGATGTTCGTCCTCAACTAGAAGTAGCTCCTCACGAAGGGATGTACAGGTAGGATACCGAGTCCGAAGACTGTTCTACGCAGAGCCGAGAACCCTGTACTACACGGCGATCAAGAACACGATCGATCCGCTTCGTTCCGTAATTTCTTCCCTTTACGTATTGTCATGAGGGGTTTGTCGAACTAGAGCGACTAGTACGACAGTGGATGCGGATGTGGGATTTGAACCCACGACCTCCAGGGTATGAACCTAGCGAGCACAGCCGCAGGGTATGAACCTGGCGAGCACAGCCGGACTGCTCCAATCCGCGTCAAGGACGGGCTCTTACGAGCCCGTCAGTAGCTGGTGGCTTTGACTGGACTTGAACCAGTGACCTTGCGGGTATGAACCGTCTGCTCTACCAACTGAGCTACAAAGCCAAGATGCTGACAAGAAGATTGAAGAGTAGTTTTAGGTGTCCTGGGCCACTAGACGACAGCCGCTTATATGCGGCCGGACAGATTCGAACTGCCGTTACCCTCGTATAATGAGATGTATTCTTCAGTACATTCAGCAATGTGTTGAGTCTGGGGTCTCTTCTAGAATTAACCTCATCGTCAACAGCTGGGGCCCCTCAGCCCAGCATCCTCGCACACCATGATAGTGCGAGTTCCACTGAAGCGTTTCCGGGTTGCTGCCCGGGACCTTCAGGTTTGGTGTGGCCACCATGGTCGCAACGGATGGATTTGAACCATCTGTATGTCCTTTTGGGAAACTCCACTCTGCCTCACGAACGATCATGTTGGTCGTTTCTACAGAGTTTCTAAGCCCGCTAGGTGCTCTAATCGGGTACGAGCATCATTGCGATGTGTGTGTGTGTCTGCATCTACCCTGGCGCAGACAAGCCAGTCGTTCCTCAAAGGGTACGTAACCTACGAGTGGTTGACTACCTTGAAGTAGATAGTGGTCGGGGAGACAGGATTTGAACCTGCGACCTGACGCTCCCAAAGCGCCCGCTCTACCAAGCTGAGCTACTCCCCGAGTAGAGGGCTCTGTGAGCCCTCAGGTTTACAACAGTATTGCGTTTTCAATGAGCTGAACTTCAACAGTAACACTAGTGTGTAGACTACGCAACTACTCTTTGGACAAAGCGACGCTATGCGTCGCTTCGTAGGTTGTCGACAGCACCTTGATCGTACTGGACAGCTCGATCATTGACGGTGAACACAGCCTTTCGAGAAACTCCCGCACTTGCGTAAGCTCGACTAAGAGACAAGTTTCTGCTTAGCGACTTGTATGCCTGCTCCTGGCCTTCGTTCGTACTGGCGTACGACAGGCTACTGTCTTCGTCGATACCTAGATGCTTGGCCGCCAAGATAGCGTCCTGGTTAGCGCCCATGAAGATGAACTGCCAGTTGTACTTCTCCTGTTGAGTCGTAATCATGTTCTTGATAGCGTCTCTTGAAAACTCTCTGGAGGAGTTTTCATATCCGTCTGTGGTGATGACGATCATGACAGTCGCCGGTCGATCAGCTTCTGGCATGGCAGCCAAGCGCGTACCTACGGAGTTAATGGTATGACCGATAGCATCGTAGAGTGCGGTCATCCCGCCAGGGATGTAGCTTTTCGCGCTCAGGTCTCTGACGGCCCCTACTGGTGTAGGGCTGACAGTGACTTCATGTGCCTTGAAGCCTGAGCTGAACT
>Ga0098051_1000025_pt1 | contig 55458 bp, 64 predicted proteins | sample 14BtaG_FD_77069 | JGI IMG/M metagenome (GOLD analysis project Ga0098051, IMG submission 77069) | Marine viral communities from the Subarctic Pacific Ocean - 14B_ETSP_OMZ_AT15311_CsCl metaG | ecosystem: Environmental > Aquatic > Marine > Oceanic | place: Pacific Ocean | collected 2015-01-18 | reverse complement strand
CAATAAGTGCCTTGCTAAGTTGCCTGAGATTCCCGCCTACAGTTTCTCCTGTCTGCTGCTCAACCAGAAAAGCAGTGGAGGTTCCGTCTGGGGCAGTTTGCGACCCTGTAAGGTTTAATCGGACAGAATCCCACGGTGATGTGTGAAACGCCTGCGATTGTTCATGCAAATTCTCCTCTGCCTTCGCCGTGGTCTTACCATCGTAATAAGTCGCAGTGCTGCCACGGGTAAACGTAATCCGTGGGTCTAGCGTTTTGCTGTTCGCAAAGTCCAAGAGCAAGCTAGGGCGTACATCTGGCAGTGCCTCGTCGTTATCATATTGGTCTGCTTGGACTGTACCTGTAACGTCAATTCCGCTGGCTGTTGTTTCTAACTTCTGCGAACCATCGTAATATAACTCAACCTCAGCATCTGGCCTTGCTAATAACATACGCTCACCTATAGCGGACGTTAATCTTACATCTGTACCGTTTGTTGAGATGTTTAGCTGACCTGTTCCTTCGTCTTTAATATAAGATGATGCACCAGAATGGTAAATCTCTAAATCACCAGCACCAAAAGTCGCCTTGACGTTATCGCCCAGAGACAAGTTGCCCGTCATCGTGCCGCCCGATAGTGGCAAGACATCCCCTGCCATAGCAACAGTGCCAGTAGCATTTGGGAAGGTAATAGTACGATCTGCAGTCGGGTTAGTGAATGCTACCGTAGTCTCATTGCCATCTGCAGCCGAACCTTCAACGGTAAAGCCTGAGTCATTCAGATGCATTCCCGTGACTACTGGGCTGGTCAGAGTTTTATTCGTTAGCGTTTTTGTGGTTTGGGCAAGGTAGGTATCAAACGTATCAACCGTTGTCTGCAGCATCACATTGCCAGAGGTATCTTGCGTGACGATCCCATCGCCACCAGCTACGGCTGTTGTACCAATTGCCGTATCTGGATCAGCTACAGTATTAATCTCTGCGCCTGTAGCGTTGAGGCCAGTGACGTTATTAGATGTACCATTAACTGAGTCTACATATGCTTTTACTGACTGTTGAGTAGGAATAAGTGTGGCAGAATTACTTGCCATGTTGTCTTCATCAACGAAAGCGGTAATATTTATAGAGCCATCAGACAATGTGCCGTAGGTTATCGTTCCAGTTGTAGTAATGGCAGATGAGCCATTATCAATGGCACCAAACCCGGACGTAATTGAACCGCTGTTCAAGGCACCTACTGTGGTAGCGGCTGTAGTGACCAAATTAGGCATAGCCGTAATTTCATCATCAAAATATGCAGATAGGTCTGTTACGGCAACCTGTTTCATAGTGCCGTTATCGTTGAGTACAACACGATCAGCGTCAGCTACAGTCGTAGAAGTTGCTGATGTATCGCCATCCAGTATCGACAACTCTGCAGGAGTTGCCGTGACCTGATCGTTGCTTGCCGCCGCTAAAACGGGGAGTGTACCAGATTGATTTGGTAAATTGATTGTGCGGTCAGCGGTTGGATCAACTATTGTAAGCGTAGTCTCATGGTCATCTGCAGTAGCACCTTCGAATACCACCGCATTAGCAGCGTTCATAGTCACCGTATCAACGACTGTTTGGGTGCCGCCGACTGTCAGATTTCCTGTGATTATCAAGTCCTGCGAGACAGTAACATTACCGCCAGAGGCAATAGCAATAGCATCAGTATCGCTGGAAGAGCCAATGTTACCACCGTCACTAATAATTACATTACCGCCTGTAATATTACCTGTAGTGGTAATAGTGCTAGAACCAGTATTTATTGTCCCGAAACCACTAGTTATGCTTCCGCTGTCTAATGCACCAACGGCAGTCACACTAGACAGAATATTTAAATTACCACCCAAATAAGTAGTCAGATTAGGCAGTGCTACCTGTTTCATGGTGCCGTTATCGTTCACAATGAATCTGTCTGCATCTACGAGAGTGGTTGATGTAGCAGATGTATCACCATCCATGATATTTAGTTCAGCCGCTGTCGCAGAAATTGCCGTACCATTTATGCTAAGTGCATCAGTTTCCAGCGTACCATCTACATCGACATCGCCTGACACATCTAAAGAACCAGCATCAAGTTCCCCAGTGATTGTTACGTTTCTTGCGCCAGTAAAATCTTTGTTGCTATCGACAACTACAGCCTTAGATGCTGCAACAGTTCCTGCTGTTACGCCGTCAATAGTTTCTAATTCAGCTTCGTTGATGTCAGCAGAGCCGATAACGAAACTTGTACCCGTGATAGCAGTACCTGTTATAGCCCCGGCACTTGCGGCACCGATAGTGACTCCATCAATTGAGCCACCATTTATGTCGGCAGTATCAGCTACAAGAGCATCGATATTTGCAGTGCCATCGATGTACAAATTACGCCATTCTGAGCCAGTTGCTCCTAGGTCATATGTATCATCAGCAGAGGGGATCAGAGGGGAAGCTACATCAGCCGTTACAGTAACTGTATCGGATGCGGCATCACCGAGCGTGGTGTTACCACCGACTGTGAGGTTGCCGATAATACCAGCGTTAACATCCACATCCAGAGTATCTACATGCGCTGTGCCGTCTAAGAACAAGTCTTTAAATTCGACTGATGAGGTTCCCAGATCGATGTCGCTATCTGTAACAGGAACAATAGCACCGTCCTGGAATCGGACTTGCTCGACAGTCGATCCTGCACCGCCAGCGTCTACAAAGACGCCAACTCTATTATTAGTGTTATCAACTACAACTTTATTCAGTGGGGTTGTAACGCCGGGATCACCGATTAGTCCAATGACCGGCCCTTCGGCTTCTGTGCCATCGTGTTTGTGGCCTGTGCTATTGTTAAACCCAGCCAAAACCTGATTGAACTCAGCGTTTATAGGCGCTGCTGTAATATTAGCGCCTGATGTAATTGATGCCGACGATTGCCGAGTATATCCTGCCATTATCTTCTCCCTGCAGCGCTAAATTCAAACACAATGCCTTGGATTGTGTATCCGCTGTTTGTCCCTACCGTCACAAATGTCGCTTGGGTGGCGAAGCCAGAGCCCTGCACACTTGATGTAATTATTGGTTTTGTTGAGCCGCCATAAATGACGTTAGTAGCCCCGTAGTTAATGCCCCTACCCGAAAAAATAGTTGGAGCCCCAGAAGAGCTTTGAGTGTAAGTATTCGGAGCAGCTGTATTGCTATCGCCCCAATCGTAAGTAACGGATAACAACATTTCCAAAGGCCCTTCAGCCCGGATAAATGTGTTAATTTTGCGGATTATCTTACGTTGCTCTGTTTCCCCAAAATCTAAGTATGGAGTAGAATAAACTGCAATTATATCGTCCCCATCGAAAGATGTACCGCTTTCTTGAGCGTAGACTTTACCATCGTAATCACCGTGTAAAATCAGCTCTGATGTGCCCACGTAATCACTGGTACAACAACTGGCCCTTATCCCGAGAAGCTCCCCAAACTCCCATGAAATAGCCCCAGAGCTATCCGTTAGACCGCCTATGAAGCCCACTCCATCTGATGAAGATGCAAAGTCGCTATCGTCACCAATAAAATAACGTACTTGGCTTTTAGATCTAATCACAACGCCGTTCAGCTCGCTCATATCGAAGTTAGCAATTGTATCAACAAGCTTACTCTGGATGGCCTTACTAACTGTTTGAATTTCAATATCACCAATTCGTGACGTACCCGCCACGGGCCGAAAACCATCAGGCGCTAAAAATAGTAAATCCCCACCAATTTCTTGCACACTATCTGGGGCAACACACCCTACATTCGCTGTTACGTTTTCTAAGGAAAACGCCCCAGCTGAGCTTACGACAACCTTTTTGATATTGTTACTACCAAACAGAAATAGGTTATCTCTAAAAGGCTTTATCTGTACGCAATCGAAGCCAGCGGTTAGCTGTCCAGCCCCAGCTGCAGCGGTCCATGTATAGGCGTCATTCGGTTTGCTATAAGCTACCGCCGCACCCGTGGCCGCATGACCAGCTAAAAAAACATGGTTCTCAAAAACATCCACTAAGGCTGGGGCGTTTAACGCTTGATTACCTCCAGCGGTATTGTTACTCGCGTCATACCCACCAGAGTGGCTTGATTTTATTTCTTTCCAATTAGTCCCATTATAGACGATTGCCGGGTTTACCCCGTCAACAAAAATAACGGTGTTGCCACTGCCGAAGTTGAACTGAGCGTGTCTTAGTTTTTTTACCGTCAGGCTGTTGGCGGTCATTGGTCGAGTCACACTGTGATCGAGTGTGAATTTGCGCCAGCCAATATCTGCTGTGTAATAATAGAAACTGTAGTTAGTTGCCCCGGCGTCCTGTCTAGCGGCGATTATATCGGTTGCGCCCGTAACGTCATTTTTAAATATGCAAATACCAAGAACTTTGCCTTGGCCAGTAGTAGATCCTGCAACAGTAACTTCACCGTAATCTGCGTCATATTTTGAGTAGCCATCGATCCTGCGATAACCGCCAAATAGGCTGGGCTCATAATTGATGAGCCGGGTAGCAGACCCCGGCTTATTCTCAGATAGATCTAGGTGGTTCTCGTTACTGTTGAGCCCCCCGGAACAATTTAATCTGAATGATTGGATTTGGTCAGGCATTAGAACCTTATCCGAGTGTCTGAAATACTAGCATAATTGTTTATATAGATGCTCTGCAGGTTCTTAATGCCCTGCTCAAAAGTTAAAAACGCCGCTTGGGCGTTCTCAGTATTATCTTTGAACAAATACATGTGGTACAGCGCACCATCCACCAACACAGGATCAAATGAGGTTGGAATACGGGTAACGTCATCAAAGGCTGAAATAGTAGAAAAATCTAAGTAATATTTAAAAATGACTGAGTAGGCAGCATTTGGGGAAATCGTTACGCCCCAGCCACTACCATGACTTGGAAATACATTATCAGGTATTCCTCTACCCGCGCTTCCTGCGCGGTAATCATCGTCTCTGTGGTTCCTGTACCATTCATCTCGCTCCATAAATTTTAGAGATTTGTAGGCTGAACCGAGGGTGGTGTCTTCCTGTATCTGGAACGAGTTCCAATCCACAGCTTTAAATGATGTAGGCCAAGAATACTCTGAAGTCCCGGCAGTTAATGCTTGCGTATGGCTGGCCGCATTAAATGGCCATTCATATTCTTGTTGCGATAGTCGCGCAACAGAAGCTTTGACTGCGTCTTTAACTAGGGCTTGTACGCCAACAACATCCACAAACTCAGAAGCCACAATCTCCACCTCATTGAGGCGGCGAAGAACCTGATTACATAAACTGAGGTATGTGCTAGCCATAACAAACTTTCAAAAAAGTGAATGGGGCCAGCGATTAAACCAGCCCCAAAGTTTTTATGCGAGGTAATCACGATCAGCTGTAGCAGCTATCATGTCGTGGGCACCCATGTCTGAGACATCCATTAGGATGGCCCAAAAACGGAGCTTGCCACTTGTAACATCTGTCTCTGTGGCAAATTTCACATCGATAGTGTCATCTGAAGATATTACCTGCACTTGGGCAGCTTCGGTGGCTGGTGTAGTACCATAAGCGCCTACGGCACCTCCCACGACATCCAAACCATCGACAAAGACATCGACAGCAGCTGGAGATCCTCCAGTAAAGCCCATGTCTAGGGTACAAGTACCATCGAGCTGTGTCATGATCTCAATACCCGCCGAAAGAATGACTGTTCCCGCTGGAACATTCAAAACTTCCATTGTGTCATTAGCAGCGAAGTCGCTGCCTTTGAGAACAATTGCAGCTGCAATGTCGATAGTGTTTTGCACCATGTACGGAGAACGTCCCCGTGCGCTGTTGCCTTGTGCAGCGTGATCTGCAGTTGCTAAGTTAGCCATTGTAAATCTCCCTTATGCTGCGTTGTATTTGGCGGTTACGATTGCTTCTGGACGAAGAATCTTTCTACCGTAGAGATGCATACCTCTAACGATATCTGCAAAGCTGTCTGGATCACGGTATGTTTCCGTTTTGGACAGCTGCTCGGCTGTTGCTACAGCACTATCGTGCCCTGCAACTATCACTCCGAAGTTTGTATTTTGGTTTGCAGATCCAGATGTTCCTGCGCCAGTACCTACTGCTGGAAGGTTGCTAGAAGAATAAACCCGGAAACCGTGGAAATTCTTAATAGTCAAACCATTGCGTAGACCGCCGCTCTCGCCGAAGTCCCCATTCATGAATCGTGAGTCCTCGTCTGCGAGGATTTCTAAAAACACCGGGTCCACACAAAGCCAGCGCCCTTGGGTATCGACTTGCTGTTGATCCATAAGACGCTTCATGCGAGCGACAAGCATTGCTGGTGAGGCTGTAGCTGTGGGCAGTGCGGTAGCACCGGGCAACCGAGCTGCCAGTGGGATCGAATGATCGCCAGCGGAGCTTGTTGTGATGTTGCCGAAGTCACTTTTCTTGAGCTGCATACTTGAAAGCAACTCATTCGAGCCAGCTGTTGTGACAGCTTTATCACCGTTCACAGTGGTATTTAGTGCGCTTGCTACTTCATGCAAAGCTGCTTGCTTATAACCAGCCAAATAACCAAGAACTTCTTGGTCATAATTATCGGCCAGACGATAAGCAGCACGATCCGTTGCGAGCTGAATAAAATTCACATGTGACATATTTTCTTCAATGTCATCCATCTTGAAAGCATAGTAGTTTGCTTTGTCGATAACTAAAGAAAAGTCTGTGTCATCAAGGTCTTGTGCGTTTACTGTGGTTCCACGCTTATACTCAGAGACCGAAATTTCAGGCTCTTTTATTATGCGAACTGTGTCCCCTTGACCATTGATGTCGCCAAAATAATCACTGTTGGTGATATCACCGACAACGGTACTTTTTCTGAAGGCAGACTGGACTTTTTTCGAGTAGATTACGCTACTGAACGCGCCGTTGGGCAGGTTACCGTGCCCTGTTGCTGAACTAAATGCCATTTGGATTCTCCTTTGAAATGGCAGGGCGCTAAGCGCCCAAACAATTTCCGAAGAGGACAATCGAGTGGCAGTACTTACGGCTGGGTTGCGTGAGAACACGGGCCAGAGTTGTACTGGTGGACTAAGTGTCTGATTCTTTGGAATGGATAAAACGAGAGGTAGGCTAATAGCGGCTCTGGTTTTATAACTAAGGTAATATAATTACCTCATAAGATAGAATTACTATACCATAAGTTGGTATTAATAGCAATACCTATCGAGCGCCCCCGGACATGTCATAGACAAAATTCCCGGTTTGCATTGCTTTAAGGATGTCTTCTTCATGCTTATTAAATTCAGCATTAGACATCTTATCAATTTGGCTTTCGCTCCACTGTGCTTTTCCACTCGAGGGCGAGACATTAACGCTCTTGCCTACAGCCCGAGCAGCGGAGTTATTTTTCTTACGTCCGCCAGTGTCGGCTTTGTACAAATCAATTGCGCGGGATGCCGCTCGAGCATCTGTGTTGTTTTTATACAGGCTGTCGATAATGTTTTGAGGCTGCAGCGCTACCCAATCATGAAAGGCTGGGTCTTGGCGGATCTCAGCAAAGTCTGGGTGATCTTGCATTAAAACCTGTTCAGCTTCTTTAACGACAAGTTTTGTTTCGAATTTACGCAGACCCTCCATGCGTTTTACGCCTAGTTCTAAAGCCTCATTGGCTCTTTTCTGGGCGATTGAGTCCACAATCTTTGCAACGTCTGGATAGCGCTTTGACCAGTTGTCTATCTCTTCATCAGTCTTTGGAAACTTAATTTGTCCCCGGGCTGCTGTGTCCAGCTGCTCTTTCATCTGAGCTAGCTCTTGGTCCTTTTGCTGTAGCAATTGGTGACTATGCCGCCGCAAATCTCCATAGCGTTTTTTAAACGCTGCATCTTCTGCGTCCACAGGCTCCGGGCCTGTTTCCGCTACCGCTTGCTGTTTCTGCATCTCTTCAGCATACGTTAATTCATCATCCTCTTGGATGTCATTTCTTCTATATTTAACCATGATTTTCCTTTGGGGGCCGCATATGCGGGTAGCCCGTTTGCTTACATTATGAAGGCCACTGATGGGTTCTTCTTAATGCCGAACGATCCAGTAGACTTACCGTATTTATTTTCTTTATAGTCTTCGGTTTCATCTACTTCGGGTTCTATTAAGGTAGTTTCTACTCCTGCCACCTCAATTTGGTTTCCTTCTGGTGTTTCGAGCGTTTCTTTTTTTTCTTGCTCTGAACCACCCGCATCCGAAACTTCGGCGTCCTCAACGCCTTCGCTATCGGGTTCCTCTTGCGTGTCACTTTCAACCTCTTGGATTAGCCCTGACATCTCCATAGACATCAGGCCCATTTCTGCCTCGGATTGCATCATTTGGATGTGCTTAAGGCCGTGCCATTTTACGACATGCGCCGGGAGCACATACTCGTCAGTGCTGATTTTGGCATCGATATCATCTCGGACGTTTTCTGCACTTGAGCCAAGCGGGATAGGATTACCAGATACAGGATCATAATTGGACATCAGGCCTTCGCCATAGTCACCCATCATGGCCATGCCACCGTGATACATCTTCACTTTTTCATCTTGCTCTGGGTCATCAGCCATTGCGTCTTGCACAGCCATGCCTACAGTTTCTTCGTACTTGCTTAGCTTACCGTCTTTATTCTTGTCGGCTTTATTACGATCTAATTGTGTTTTATTGTTGGCCATATCTTCGCCCTCTTTTGTTGTTATGCCTCTACGGGCGGTTGCAAGACCGCCCAGCGCCATCCTGACCATCAATTGTCTCCAGTAGTAGGGATTTGCATTTTCTTTAACGTGCTACGAATGGCGTGTTCTGTTGCAGCCCATTCGAGTAATTCATTATTGTAGCCTTCATCATATACACGATCAAAAAACTCTTCTTGATCTGCATTAAGGGAAAAATCCCCTTCTACCTGCCGCCGTACAGTTTCGCGGTTGTACGGATCAGCTTTGTCTATATCGGCACTAGTAAGGTAACTGCTGTACCGCTCAGTCATTTTTGGTCCAACAAAAAGAGGGCCGTCGAGCATAGATACAAATCTTTCAGCCATTGCTTCTTCAGCCATAATATCACCCGCCATACGTTCTAATATTACGTTAGTGTCGGCTGCTTGCCTTGCTGCAGCCTCAATACCGCCTAGCGCGTTATCTTTTTTCATGGCGTATTTAAGAGATTTTAGATTTACTACTTTATCGCCTTTACTGGCTAATGTATTTGTAAATGCCGTGATGTATTGCTCAATAAGCCTGTCTCTTTTTTCGTCTATTCTTTTTTGTTCAGCGTTTCGGTTAGCATCTGTAAAATCCGATTTTATTCCTTTATGAACCCGGGCCATTTCAGCCACTTGCTCATCAGAGAAATTCATAGCGTCAAATGTCTTAGACGTAAAAACAGACCCTTGGGGATATATTCTGTCCCCTCCACCAGAGGAACCAGAGCCCATCGCACCAGCTTCCATTTGATCATCAACGGAATCCGAGAAAGGCGTGATTTCGGGGTTACGAGGAATTTGGTCTGCTTGGCTTGGGTCTTTCTGTAGGCTTTGCGAAAAAACCTTTGTGGTTTTTAAAGTTTCTGGCTTGAAATGAATTATTTGCGGTTGAGTAAGGTCATCATGCAACCCGTCTGTAGTTTCGTTATTTGGGTCGTAATAATTTTTTTGCTCAAAGCCACGCACTATAAGCCCGTCATAACCCTTAGCCTTAAGAATTTTTGCAATATCAGGCCCTGCCAGCGAGTCAGTTGGGTCAAGACCCGTAATTTCAGCCATTCTGGAAACAGTACCCGGCTCCAGTATAAAAGCGTTTTCAAAGTTAGCACTTACCTGTGCAGTAGCAGGAGCAAAGAAAGAAGCGTCCATATTATTTGTGTTAAAGAAAAGAGGCTCACTAGGGTTTTCTAAGTACACACCTTCGCTACCATAAGCACCGCCATATGCATCGTATCTTTCACCAGTAAAACTTTCGTTTGGTACAAAATTAGGCGGGGCTACTTCGCCTTGCTGACCTTCAAACATATCGTAGTTTTCTGGTATGAACCCGTGAACTAAATTTAACTTGCCCTTAAAGCCCTGTGTAGGTGCTTTGACGCCAGAGCCCATCGCACCAGCTTCCATCTGATCATCAACGGAACCAGCATCCGGGGCCTCTATCATTTTATTTATCGTGTATCCAGAAATCTGATTCTCAAATATGTAACCGTTCTGAACAAGGGCCTCGATGGCGTTATCATCAAGCTCAACTGGGTCAATGTTAAGCTCATCTAATATGTTATCATCTTTCCAGTAACCAAAACCGATATCACTAAGTGTTTGATTTAGATCTACCCGATCATTTACCCCTAGATTGTCGTATTCGCGTATGTGATCCATAATTTCAGCTGCACGGAACGCTACAGGATAACTACGCGCCATCTGTTCAGTTGAGATTCCTAGTGTAGATTCCCCTATAAAGTCGGTAAGTATAAAGTTAGCGGCAACAATTTGGTTGTCTAAACCCTCTAAGGAGAAATCCGAGTTAGGTTTAACGGTTGGCGGTACTGGAGTGGGAGGTGTTTCTGGGTCCACTGGTGGCCACGGGGGATAGTTTAAATCTTCTCTTGTAAGCACTGTTCCATCTGGTTTTTTACGTTGCCAAGTAGGTAAAATTTGAGTGCTATTGGCAAGAAGATTTCCGTTGTGGAGAATAGCGGCCAGACCATTATTATCTATATAAACTAGAGCTTCTTGCAAACGCTCGTCGGTATAGAACGCTTCATTTGCCTTTTTTTGAGTTTTATTAAGAAAGTCTTTGCTGTTGGGATCTGGAGATCCATCTATCAGTTCGCCTTGGATAGCCTTAAGAGTTGCTCCATTTGGAAAATATTCAATAAACCTTAAAATGTCCCCTGCAACATACCCAACAGGATCCTTTAGTCGTAGATCTGCATCGTTTAGATTTTCTGTAGCAAAGTAATTTTTATCCATGACACTTATAATTGTCTGTGGATCAGGTTCTGCGTCTAAGGAAGGCTTGATGGCAGGGGGCTCTGGTGTCTCGACAAGGCGTGGGGGCGGGGTGGTATCGATAGAATAATCTTCGGGGTATGCGTCTGTTCCTACGCGGAACATCATACCTTCTTCTACATCGAGGTCGTTTAAAGGAAAATTGTCTCTAAGTTGCTCTGTACTTAAATTGCGCCTAGCGGTGACCAAGCGAGCTAGAGCTTCCCCAGCTATGTGAGAGTATGCCGCGTATCTAATATTTTCTTTTGTAGGGTTTTTACTTTCCGATTTTGGAAAAAGACGGTATCTGTCTCGATCTACTGCTGGGGTTACTGTTGAGTCGGACAAGCGCCCTGCTTTAGAGACCATTATTCGATCAAAGACTTCAGTGCTGTCTAAAACGTCTGAATCATTTACCAGCTCCGTTGCAAGTGCATCAGCATCCACATCAGATAAAGAAGGGAAAGAAGCTTGGATCTTTTCAATGTATGACGTTCTTGCCTTCTTTGCTTCCTCTAAAAGTTGATCCTTGTCTAAATTTGGGTCTTGCCCAAGCGCGTCTAATTTTCTTCTTAAATTGAGTATGGAAACGAAAGCGCTTCCTGTATTTCTCTGGTCACCTTTTTGCTTGTACTGTTTAAGTAGAGCTTTAGTTTTTTTCCAGCCATCTTGCATGGCCAGCTCTTTCATAGCATCTCTTACTGCTTTATTTGCTGGCTCTTTGCTCGCCTCTTTAGCTGCGTCTTTTGTTCCCCCGCGACCAGATTTAAAGCTAAGCGCTTCCTGCACCAAATGCTGGGTTTCGTGCAGCATAATTCCCCAAGTTAAATCAGCGTAGAACTGGTCCTTACTTATCTTTCCTGCGTTAAGCTGCTCTAAAAGTTCTTTATCGGCGTTTCCAATTTTGAAAAAACCGAGATCCTTTACCAACGCCTCTGGGCCAGATTTTTCGCCTTTTTCTCTTATTGCCCCCGGGAACGTATTTACTTTGCTTAGTCCTTTGGGCGGTGTCCCACCGTATTTTACGCCGTAATACCCTGTTCTCTTGCCTTTAATTTGGGCGGTCTGATCCATTGTCCCGGGCGGTAAAGCAGCGGCTAGATCGTCTGTATTAACAAGTACCTCAGATAAAATACCCCTATCTTTGGCCGGGGCCTCTGAGTTGACCTCTTTAAGAACCGTCTCAGTGCCTACAGGAGCGTTTGCTTCCGCTGCATATTTAGCGTTGACTTGCTTGGCTGCAGCTTGAAATTCGTCTTGGGTAATATTTCCGTTTATAAACTCTAAATTTAAGTCGTTGATATCTGCAAGCGCTGAAAGACGAATTAGCTCAAGGCCATCTTTACTCAGACCAATTGGAACCTCAACTTCTTCCAACGTAGCCAGCGGTTTTTTAAACTCTTGTAGAAGCTTAATGTTGGTGTCTTTGTCGCTAATTTCGTACAGCCACTCATCAGCAAATCTAAACCAGCCCGTATCTTTGTAGATTGCTTCCCGATCAACTCCGTTAGATTCAGCTGCCTTAGCTTTGTCTAATGCTGCGGTATCGGCGTTTTTAGAGTTTTCATTAAGAAACATCCCTGTGGTAAAAGCAGAGCCATCTAGCTCTGGATCAGGAAATGCTTTTTGGGCTACTTTTGCGCCCAAGCCTACGCCCGTAGCTGCCTCAAGAATTTCAAGGAGACTACCGTCTCCAGAAGCCAATCGATCAAATAGATCTACAGTTTCTGTTGCAGCTTTTTTAGCGAACTCATAAGTTTGTTTTGCAGAAGGGAGTTGGGGCTGCTCCCACGGCTCGTTAGCTTTTTTTATAACTGCGCCCGACACTGCCTTAGCAGTGTCTGTAAGTATTTCTCTATCTGTGCGCTGATCCGTATCAGGTTCTGCTACATAACTTTTACCCGTCATGCTGTCGCTATAGACAGGGCCAGCTAAACTATTAGCGCTTGCTACAGGATCATATTCAGAAGTAAGGAAACCAAAAGGCGCACCCATACCACCAAAACGTAGGCTTCCATCTGACTGCAATTCAGAGGGAGACTCAGGCTGATCGGTAGCCTCAAGGTCATCCTCGTTTTGGCGAAAAAACCCTAATACGCTGTCTAATGCAGACATTATTTAGCCCCTGCTATACATTCATCTCTAAGCGTCTTTATTCGGCGAAGCTCTTTTATAGCGCCCTGCATCTCCAGCACCCTAAAGTGGTCTTTCTCAACTTCTAAAAGCAGCTGGTATTGGGAGATACGCGCAGCTGCGTACTCCTGCAGCATCCTCATCATCTCTTTGTCGTTCACCATTAAAAGCAGGGAACGGTAGAAGGATTTATCCATAGATTACTTGAGCTCTTTGTACTTTGGCAGACAGTACGCAACGACCTTGTCTTCTGGGGCCAGCGCGTGTGTTGAAAACCGTTTAGTGATCTCTTTTGCGTAATAATTGCAGTGATCAATATTGGTAAAAATCATTGTGTCCTCGATTAACTCTCGGGAGGTGCCAAGATAAACCATTAGGACAAACGTATACATTACATCATTTGTTGGGGCGCTGCTTGGGTAGCTGCAGGTTGCCCCCCATTGTCCCCTCCACCAGAACCAGTGAACCCGTCTGCTTCTGGCTCTGGGGCTGCTCCGGGGGCTATATTACCGCCGCCTGTGCCTGTGGGGTCAGAAGGATTTGGGGGACCGCCTTCGGGCCCTTGAGGGGCCGGGGGCTGCTCTGGCATGAGCGCTTGTATCTCAGCCATCATCTTAGCTTGCATGACCGCCTCACGTTGGTCGTAGAGGATCTTATCCTCATCGATATCCATTGAAGCTGCCAGTTCTCTAAGAATGTATGAGTAGTTAACAAATGGAGCCATCTGTTGATTGGCAGACATCTGTAGAAACTGAAGCAATCTCTGGCTTCGGATCTCATTTCGCATCAGGCTTTCAGTACCCTGTGCAATTACTTCTAGATCACCCTTCACATACTCTTCATCAAAGTTAAATTGCATGTTGAACGCAAATAAGCTTTTGCCCAAAGGTGCTAGCAGGTAATCGTCCACATTACGCACAACGGCCTTAATAGCGCTTTGTGCAGCGCCCATAAGCATAGACATACCAGAGGCAGTTCTACCCACGCCCATAATGCCTGTAGCCCCGTGGCTGTAGCTAGGGATGCCCGTAGCTTCATCAGCCAGCTGGCGAGACTTATCAAACATCATCATAAGCTCTTGAGATACATTTGGAAACTTGGTGCCAAATATGGCTTGGCCCGGGGCACCGGCCTGTCTGCGAAACACTTTTCCGGGGTACACGCTTAGGTCTTGCCCGGGGACTAGATTGGTCTCATCAATCTCAATAAGTAGGTTTCCTGAAAGCGCTCCATTGTCCACCGCCATACGATAGAAACCATTCATAAGCAGCTGCGTGTCGGACATGTTTTCGGCTACGCCGATACCGAAGAAACTATACGGGTTGAGTTCGTAGGGTACTGCCATAAAGGGGATGCGAGCAGGAGTGAACGGATTAAGAACTAGCCGTAGGATCTGCCCATTGCAGACCCATGCGTTTACTTGCAGCTCATCTAAATCTTTAAGAGATTTAGGGATATCAATATCAGCTTGCTCTGCCAGCTCAGCATCAATGACGCCCCAGTATTCTAGAACTTCGTAACGATCTATGTGGCTATCCAAATCGCTTTCGTCCAGCGTATCCTCCCAATATTCGCGCACATAATCTGGGCCCATGTCTACGCAAAGCTCAATGCTTTCTTCGCGGAAATGTGGCCGTTTCTTTAGCGCTCTAAGCTGGGTGCGGCTAAGCCTGTGCCGCTGGATAACATACTCCGCTTCGCTCATGTTTCGGCTGGCGGGATCTGGATAAAAATCCCAGATAGAAACGTATTCTACCCGAGGAACTGTTTCGAACAGTGGGTCATACTTACCTGTCTCATCCCAGCGTGGAAACTCTTTGTCTGTTAAAAACGGACCCTTAAGAACGCCTGTACCAAACAAGCAAGCCTCGAAGGCTACTGAGCGTAGGTGTTTAGATGCTTCGCTTTCCTCAAGCTGATCGTGCATCTTCTTTTCTAAAAGCTGTGCAGCTCTCTTAGCTGGCTCATAAGTAATGGAACCGGGAGCTGTCCCGGGGCCAGCTTCTAGCTCTTCCTCATGTGGGCCCAGCGCATCTTTGTAGACGCCAAGATCTTTAGCTATATCTGGGCGAGCAATTGTGCCGGGTATTTTGTAATCTACGCCGACTGTGTCTTTGATCTGTTCCTCAGTCACCCTCCCAGGATTTATAGAAACAGCATCTGCTACGTTGTTTGGGTTTTTGCGAGCTTGCACTCCAATAGGAAAGCGAGCTCCAGCAAACAAAACATCTACAACTTGGGCATACGCAGCAAGTACTTTAGTCTTTGTAATCTTAACAAACGCTTTAGATTTCTCAGTGTCGGTGAACTGCACATCTGAGCTATAGATCCCACGATAGTTTTGGTAGCCAAGCGTCCAACGCTCTTCATCCATTCTACGGTGATCTTTAGCGTCTTTGTAAGCAGAACCTATATAGGATATTAACCCACGGTATTCTTGGTTTTCTATCTCAGGATTACCGTCTTCATCCAAGGATACCACCTGATCTGTATCGACCTGATCATCGCTTGGGGTAGCTGTGGGTTTGTCCATAAGGGCCATATTAATATCCAAATACTGCGTCTGAAGGTCTGTAGACAGGCTTCGGTACTCCTCGGCCCATATCGAAAGGACTTAGAGATCTAGGTCGGCTCATAATGCCGTAGCGAACACTGTCGTAGGTGTGGTCTGATCTGTACCTTGCATCGATGTCATCACTGCCCTTTGGGCAAGAAGGAATTACGGGTAAGTCTGCAATAATCTGTCTGCAATTATCAAAGAACACGATACCGGGCATTTCTGTGTCGGGGTCTACTTTTAGCACTTCGTGAAAGCGGTTCTTGCCAGCGACCCGAGCGCCAGCGGTGCGGTCACTGGGTCTCCATCTGCAGCCTATAGAAATCATTTCTTCAGCTATTGATGGGCCAATCTGTCCGCGATTGTGCCAACAAGAACTATCCAGAATACCGTAGGCCATCTTCTCGCCATACTCGGCGTCCATCACAGCTATAGCTAAGTCTTTGCCAGTGTGCTTGGAGAGGTATAACTCTCGGTAAACTATCAGCGTCTCAAAGGATGGATCTATCGCAAACCAATGAACTGCGCTGAAACTAGAGTAGCCGTAATCACATGACCTAAATCTGCGCCAATCGTGGGGGATATCAAACGGCTCCACAACGTGAATATTCTGCCTAAACTCTGGGAAAGCAGCTCCATCAGCAACTCCCCAATCTCCTTCAAGAAGTTGTCTGCGCTGGTTCTCTGGCAGAGATAATAGGTTGGCTTCATATTGTCCGCCTTCAACTAAATACGGATTGTCTTGCAAACTTGCCGGGATAAATCGTCGGTAGAAAAGCGGCTGTCCTGCCTTCTCATGATTGGGCGGATAAATTAGATCCTTGCCAGTTTCTATGTCAGTCGCAATAAAAGGTTTATTTGCGGGAGCAGGATCAATAAACATCCGCTTAACCCACCCATGTCCGGGGCCACCCGGGTTAGTTGTGGCGCGTATGAATATGGGTAAATCAGGATCCGTAGTCCGTAATCGAGAGCGCATATAATTAAATACATATGGACTAGGATGCTGCGTGAGCTCATCGAAAGCTATGTAGCTAAAAGCCTGACCTTGGTAACGCAGAACATCATCGTCCCGCTCGAGGTAGGTCATCCACAGTTTAGCCCCACTAGGAAATACCCATTGGGACTTTTTCTCCATCCATTTAGCCCCGGGGTATGCAAGGGGATAAAGCTCTTGAGATTTGTATATAAGTTCTCTTAGCTCGTCATTGGTGCGGCGAAGAATAAGGCCACTAAAGTTTTTGTTTCCGAAGTACCTTAAGGGGTCTGCAAGCAGCCCGTAGCTCTTACCTCCCCCGGCGCTTCCTCCATAGAGAACCTCGCGTTCCATAGCTGCGAGGAACTCTGTTTGTGGACCCGCATTAGGTGTAAAAACCACCTCACGCTCACTTGGAGCCGCCTCGAAATCTAATGTGTCCGAAAGCGGTGGAGGCGCGGGGAGCTCGCTGTGTATCGGCTGAGCGACATCCTCTGGGGACTCTTTTTTTTTGTAGTCTACCCAGTTAGCGAGCTTCTTCTCTTGCATGGCCAGAACGCGCTTTGCATCTGCAGCCTTACGTTTAACTTTAGCTTTGGCCTTCTCAGGACCAGTTTTAGGAGCATACTTTTTGCGCTGTTTGCGCTGGGACTTTTCGCGAGCGTTTTTAGGGTCAGTTCCCCGGCGGTCTTTCCAGATTAGGTTAATGCCTTGGTGACTAATCTTCTGACCAGTTTTCTCTGAAAGGTAGGCAGCGGTCTCTCGCAGAGAGCCCTTAGCGTCTATGAAATCCAATGCTTCTTTTATGTACGGCACAAACTCAGGATTGGGTACGAGTACGCACGGGTCATCCTCTGAGGGCATGTAGCCAAACGCTATCCTAGCGCTTTTATTTGCTCGCCGTTTTGGCGGGAAGTCGGGATCACTCATCTTGTTTCGGAGGTAAGATAAACAAACCGCCTTCAGCTCCTTTAATCTCCAGCGTCTCTTTCTTCACAACGCCAGCTCGATCTAAGATCTCTTTAGATGCGGCCACAAGGTTACGCGCCCCAAGCACATTAGGATCCTGTAATAAACCAACCATGCTGGCAGCTGCTTTGGGAGCGTTTACCGCCATCATCATAGAGGCTGCAGCAATCACATCGTCTTGTATGGGGCGGATAGCTTCTCTAATACCAGTGGCCTCAGAGTACCCGGCCATAGTCATTGCTGTGCGGAGATCTCCATTGGCCTCACCAGTAAGCTTATCGAGGAATAGCTCCTGTCGCTCTGTGAGCGGCTTTTTCTTCTTTTCCATAGGTTACCTTAAATATACAAATATTAAACCCACAGCCCCGGTCATAACGATCCAAAACAATCGTTCAGCAAAGGCTATGGTTTGACCGCGCTTAATACTGGTCTGCTCTATCTGATCCATGCGTTGGTCTAATTTATTGAAAGTCTCATCGACACGATCAAGACGCTTGAAAAGCGATATCATGCGCTCTTCCATTCTGGCCATTTGGACAATTGCTTCGGATAAGGTATCCAACTTGTCCTCCATGCGCTTCAATCGCGCATCAGTCATTTCTTTTTAGCCTTATTCTTTTTAGAATTTGGCCATCCAGCTTGCATGTTTTTGTAAGCTTTAGGGGACACGGTGCTTTTCTTTTTTGTCCTCGATGTCCCAGCTTTTTTACGGGCATTCATATTTTTGACTAGTGACATTACTTGCGCCTCGACTTCTTACCGCTACATTTCCATTTAGCCCTAGATAGCCGTAGCGGACTATTTGGGTTTTTAGCTGCTTTGGGATGCTTCTTCATCTGCCCGTGAGAACGGGCGCAGTAGCTGTCTCCCCGCTTTGTTCCGGGAGCAATGCTGTAACCCTTTGCCCCGTATTTCACCGTTTTCTTACGGCCCGTCTTGGGGTTCTTAACTGTCTTGGAATACTTCTTCTTTGTGGACACGGCTACACCACTACATTGATCACATTACCGAGAGAAACCTTCGGAACTAGGCGAGAAAATCGGTCATATGTAAGGTCGTGCGCTGTCGGCGGTGCAACCGCCGGGATAAGGTTCTTATTGTAACAAAGTGCTATAGGGATATTCGCTGGCTGAGTGTCACGAAATGCTGGTGGGCGATACATAGAAGATATGCCTGTTATGTCAGAAGCCATCCGATATACCTTTCATGATATCCTTGATTGAAATCTTAGCTTTAGCATTTGGTGCGTAACGACATTGAAACTGACGAGGACACTCGGTGAACGATCTCTGAACGTAGTGGTAAGCTATTGTCTGGTTTGGTCCTCGATAGACACATACCTTGCCATCTACGCCCTCTGTACGCTTCCATAAGCTGCAGGTAACGTATTCGGGGTTCACCAAAGAGCCTATTAGGATAAGCGGAAGAACTACGTTCATAGTGCTAACGTCAGGAGGTATATACCTCCCCCCAGCACACTTAGAATTGCTAAAGATAATCCGCCTATAACGGCGTTGTTAGCAATCTGCCTTTTAGTCTCAATTCGAGCGTGTTCTTGTTGCCGCCGCTCCTCACGCATCTTCTTACGCATATCAGAGAGCTCGTCGTATGTGCCATGACCCCATTTCATGTCCAACATGAAGCGAATCTGCTTTTCGCGATCTAGCAGCGTTTTCTTATGCATAAGGATTTTTATAGACTCAGCGTCTATATTATCCGTACCTGCAGACATTTTTTCGAGAAACGTAGGCTGTTTTCTTTGGCGCTCAGCTGCATTTACATCTGCACAGGCACCATACCAATCCCCCAAAGTTTTCGAGATGGATTCGACATCCTTGGCAGTGCCGATAACTTTCTTAAAAGTGGAAAATGCCAGACCAGCGGCAGTCATAGCAGAAAGAGGGTCAATCACTATCAGCCCTCCCCAGAGCTATAATTAAAGAGCCACTCCGTAAGTCGGGAGAGGTAGACAATTCGAATGGCCCCAGCCACCAAACTTAGCTAGCATTTGATCTAATTCACCGGGCACCGTTTCACGGCACTCTTTCTCACTCTCAAAAAGGTTTGTATTGCGGACCATTGCTTGGCAGCTGTGTATCGAATGCAAATTCGTACAAATCAGTATTACCCCGATCCACATCTCATATTCCTACCTTTTGTTGTGATATAAAGCGTAGTAGATTTCGCCACGACTTAGACCTATGTCCTCAAAATCTTTCTGTGTCATATGCTCTAGTGTTTTTAGATGTTTAATCTGCCAATACGCCGCTCTCCTACGTTGGTGAGCGACAATTGATTTCAAGATAGCTTGTAAGAATTTACGCATAATAACCTAATTTACGGTGTGGCGTACAAATCATAAATTTACGGTGTGGCGTACAAATCATCTTAATAAACGTCTTACTTATGGTAGTATTTAATACCCGTTATGCCTTCTTAGCAGTCTTCTTCTTAGCCATGCCACCATGCATCATCTTCGGCGTGGTCTTCTTAGCCATACCGCCATAATTCATCTTAGCAGACTTCTTCTTGTCCTTCGGTGGCCGACCAACCTTGCTTCCGTAAGTTCCCTTGCCTTGTGGCATCTCAAGTGCTCCTAAATACAGTTATCTGGTAAACCCTCATCAACGCTCTTATCCTTGGTATCCTTGGATGCGGAATCAAAATTATAGAAATCCCGGTAGCCGCTGAAGATGGTAGCTTTCTCTCTAGCTTGCTTTGCAGTGATCAGGCCCTCCTCTACGAGGAGCTCCCTTACACGCTCTAAAGTTAGATGTTGTCCCGTGGCTTGCTCGATGGCCGCACGGATGTAGATCAAATTGATCATCTAATATCCATTATATCATATTTAAGGCTGAAGTCAACAGTAAGGGTATTTACAAAGTGAGCTATTCATGATATAGTGGGAAGTACACTCCCGGGCGGTAATATATATAGAGCCCTACTTTAAAGCTTACGCTTAAGAGTATGCCGCCTTAAGACGGCTTAAATCTTCCCACATAAGCTCTTCGGTAAAGTAGGAGCCCTTGCGCCTAAACGCCCCTCCGGGGCATAGGCGCGTAAGGGCGTCCCTCGATAGAATACGAATTAATGAATTATCAAAGCAGATCAGCACAAACTGGTCTGCTTTTTTAGTTTCAATCTTAAAATAAAGAGAATTATAAGGGGCTGGTTGAATACGGGCCGATTTAACCTCTACAGAGAAATACTGTCCGCCCGGGGACCGGGCCCAGATGTCCGTACCAAATCGGTCTACAATAGAACACGGTATGCCGCATCTTTCTAGGTAGTAGCTCGCCAGTATCTCCCCCGCCCGACCTCTTGAGCGGTTCGTAGCGGGGCCAGAGGCCTCTGCCAAGTGATCCGGGAAAGCTATCAATCATCCATGTCCACATCGAGCAAGTCATTCACATCGACATTAAACATATCATCCACTAAATTCGCATCCTCAAGACGGTTCGCGCAATCCCTTACACGCTCAGAATGCCGATTGAGCTCATGAGCCACACAATACAAGTTCTGATAGTCCTCAGAGTACTTCCCGAGCTCAATAGTCTCATCAACCATGCTCTCAAAACGGTACTGCTCATGTATCGGATCATCATCACCCAATGGATGGATCAAACAATCAACCACTAAGCCCGTATCGGCATCAAAACTGAGGGAATTGGACACATCAACCTGATTAGCTATCTCAATCTTCCGAGATTCCATAGGTATACTCTTTTTATAGCCAAACTACCTTAGCATATACATTAGTATATACATTAAGTCAATGCTTTGGGGCCTATATTTACAGCAATACCGCCGAATATTCGGGCTGAATAAAAATAATAGTGACAGAAGGAGATTTGTGGACGAGGTTTACAGGTGAGTTTTTCTAAAATTGGGTAAGAGTTGTATACGCTAACGGCACTAGGGGGGGTGGCGCTCGCCCGGGTCAATTTTTTCCCGGGATCTGCCGAAACTGCTCGATTTAGGCCCCAAATAGCCAGATTTTACAGTTAAAAGCTCGATATTCTATACATTTCCCGGGCAGCTGGCCAGTAAACCTAAGCAAAACAATAGATTGCGAGCAGCTGGCTAATTACCTTGTAGTAATAGGTCGGCCAGCTGCTCGAGATAATTAAAAAATACAGATCCGGGCAGCTGCCGGGAGCATAATGACGGAATCAAAAGCCCGGGAGCTGGTGGCCAGCTGGTGCATCTATAGCGCTCGATATCTCCCGGGATCCGCTGGCCAGCTGCTCGAGAGCGCCTATTACCGGGCTTGGATCCACACAAAAACGCCCGGAATGTTAACCCCGGGCGCTCTTTTAAAATCAATTGTTATGCAGCTGCTGGCTAGATTTCACCCCAGCCAGCGCTAGCGAGCGCTGCATTATCCGCTCTGATATTATCCTCGAGCTGCTCTATCTCGCGCATAACCACCGGGCTGCTGCTGCATGTGTCACATATTGCCCGGTCGCCGTGTGGATCCGTGCGGCCACACTGCACAAAATATTCTTTGTAAGAGTATCCTCGAGGGATCCAATAACTTACTTTGTTTGTGCAGCTGCTCATTGGTCTGACTCCGGGTCGTAATGCGTGCAATACATTCCTTGTTCCTCTTGACCAGTGACATCAAAAGTAAATTCCAAAACGTCACACGCCAGAACACCAAACATATGGGCATCATGATACTTCATAAAATGCGGTTCGCTGCTGCAATCTATTGCATGGCAGCTGCCATATTTTTTTAGCATTTTAGTCTCGAAAGAGTCGAGCTGGCGACACTCTTTAATTGATAGACCAGAGATATCACCATTGATTAAGGGGCTAGCCCAGTGCGCCGGGAGCTTGAAGCTTTCCAGATCCAGAGTCATATTAAATCTCCCACTTGGCTCACGTTTGGCAGCTCGTTTAGCTGGTCTGCTAGCTGCTCTGCAGCTGCCGACACATCCTCGAGCGTGGCTATGGTATCTAGATCTAGATCCGGGTTTTCGTCATCGCTCATTAGATCCGCGCTTAATTCCTCGAGCAGCGCCCGGGCATTATCAATCGCCAGATAAATTTTATGGATCCCGGCGGCTGTGTTAATTGCCCTACACTCAGATTGATAGACCGGGTGCCATAACGGATTGATTTTCGTTTGGGGCTTGTAGTCTTTCCAAGCGCCAGCGCGAAATTGCTTTTCTTGCTCAGCTGTTAAGATCTTAAATCCGCCAGCTGCTGCATGGTCTGCAGTGATTTGTATATTGGTCATATTAAGACCCCTTACACGTTTCAAGAAATTCAAACATGAGCTCTTTAGCGTCATGTCGGTTTATTCCGTAAAGCTCTGTTAAATAGGGCGGAGTCTCAAACATGTGAACATCTGGGTTGTCCAGCATAGTCTGCAAAAATATGAGCGCTTCGCGTTTTGTTTCTGGATCAATATTCATGCTGCAATACTCCCGGTTTCACGGGCTTGATCCGCATATTCTGAGATGGTCATGACCGGGTTAAAGTGAATATCGCGCTCTATTCCCATATTGCGCCAACCCGGAATCTCGATCTCTGCAAGTTGCGTAATCGATACATAGCCAAGCTCTGGCGATCCCATGCCCATATCACAAAGCCCGAAAGCGTTGTTAGTTTTAGGCTCGATCTCAGTAAGTAACCAAGTCTGAGATCCGCACGGATTAAAGAGCTTTACCACTGGCCGGGGGTCAAAGTCGTAATCGCTCATTTCTGCTTTTTGATTCTCGATATAGTTAAGCTCGAGCTGTATTCTGATTTCATTAGTGATTAATTGCATTGGTCGTTCTCCGATATTGCCGGGATCCGTTCCCAGTAAGTTAATTGTTAGGGTATTAATTGCAGTTAATCAAATAAAAAAAGAGCGCTCTTTATTGAGCGCTCTTTTATTTCTTATTCAAGACCTAGTGCATGGCCGTAAAGCATAGCCAGATAAAGCAAAAGACAAATAGCAATTACTGCCAGAACATCCTCGAGGATCTTAAGCATAGGCTGCCGCACAATCCCAAAATTCCCGGTTTACTTTCACGCTTTTCGGGACGCTGGTCAGCCCGGTTGCTTTGCGAGTGGTGCCTGACGGGCGCAAATTGCTGACGCTCTGGATTTCCGTTTTGCCGCGAATCAATCCTTCCTGAACCCGGTTAAATACGTGCCATAAGCTCGCAGTTTGTTTTTCTAAGGAACGCTCGCCCGGGCGTTTGCTGTCGAGCAAATCCGAAATAGTTTGATCCGTGTAGTATGACCCCCGGGCAAGCTCGATATCGTTAAAGTTCTTTTCTGCTTTTCTGGCCGTATTCCAAGCCCGAAACTGCTCTTTTTCCCAATTGGCCCAGCGCAAGCTTGCCCCAGATTCTGCTATCTCGAGCCCGGTCTGGCCGTCGATTAACGTGCCTTTCATTTTATCAACTAAGCCCAACATTTCGGGCAATCTCGCTATCATATCGCGCAATTGATCCTCAAAGCTCATGATATTTTTGATATTGTGGTACACTTTACTTTGGAACCCATCACCAGCAACTAGCCCATTGCTGCATATTCCCCGGAAATACCCGGCAAAACATTTTAAAGCGCTCGATCTGTCGCTTGAATTATAGATTATTATCTCCGGGCGGCCATCGCTTGGCTGCATTAGATCATTTTCATGAGCAAACGCTAACATGTGATTCTGGTGGCCGATTTTGTCTTTTTTCCGTGCGCTGGTTTGCGCTGCTTGCACCGGGAGATATCCATAGTCTTTTAATACCGGGAGCAGATCTATGGTGCGTAAATGACCATAGTTTTTTGATACGCCTTCGATTGGTAGTTCAGTGAAAGCAGCGCTCGCCTTGCTATGAATAGCGCTTAAAGGCAGCTCGCTAGCGGATGCACTCCGCGAATAGATAAGATCTGGCATTGGTCGTTCTCCGTACTTGTTAAGGTTTAATTAAGAGCAGAGATTCCGCTCTTAATGTTTTTATTAGTGTAACATTGCGAGCGTTACAAGCGTAATTTTAAAATGGTATTGATTGCGCTATGAAATACCAGAACGCAAAGAAACCAACTAGCATATAAAAATAGCTCACCCGGAATACTCGATATTTTCGAGCGTGATCACTTCGCTTTCGGTTTCAATCCAGACCTTAGCTCCGCACGGCAGCGGATCCCGGGGACGATATACTACAGTGCAGGGCCCGGAAACGTGAGCTTCAAACGCTTTGCGGTTTTGTTTATAGTCTTTTACCGTCAGGGGAGCGTCATGAGCTGGCTCGAGCTTATGTTTATTTGCCCGGATGATCTGCTGATTAACGTGTATTCTAGTTTTCATCGGCTGCTCCGCTCTTTACGTGCTCAACCCAAAGATCCGCCAACCCTGCCATGCGCTCGAGCTCTTTTTTCATGTCTGCCCGGTTGCCACTGTCTGTTGTGTGCAGGAATGCATCGAGCAGCGCCGGGGTTATAGCTGACCAAGTCGGGGTTAAATCAATCCTTCTTTTCATGCTGCTATCCTCTCTTGAATTTCCACAACATCAGAAAGGTCAAAGAAATAGGTTCGATTATAATGCTTTGAAGTGTGATGCCATTCGCAAGATTTCCACTCGCCAGAATTAATATATGCCAGCGCTGCCTTTTTTGTCCCGTGCCACCCGGCAGCGCGAAGCGCGGCCAGTGTGATCTTTGAAACCGGAAGCTTTCCCTCGCTATATGCTCGCACAGCTCTATTCGACATTCCATTAAACCAATCGTATCCGCCGTCATACATCATGCTGCTATCCTCTCGAGCTCTGGATTATCCACTATGAAATTTGTTTTCATGGTCTGGATCCGCCGGGGGCCTTTAAGCTTGAGACCCAAGACAACAGCGCCAGAATTGAAGTTCACAATGTCGGATTTATCACCATCAATTACCGGGCGATTTAAAAAGACCTTTGGCAATCCACCCCGGAATACTACGGCCACCGGGCAATTAGTTTTTAATGCCATTGCCACACTGTTTTGATATTTGGTCTCAGCTGAATAGCTAAACATCAATTTGTAATTTGGTGGTGTCCTGCCGAGTCTCGAGGCTAGTTTGGTGTAGTCGTACAAACCGATATTAGGGTGGTTTTGTGGGATCCCGTGCTTTTCGTAAGGTATATCTGAAATTGTGTTTAACCGGGCTAGCGGTGTTTTGCCTTGGCGAGCGCAAGAGCGCTCGAAAGCAAATAACTGATCGTTTAGAAGCTCAAAAAAGCGCTCCGGGTCGTTATGATAAAGATCAGTTTTAGATTGTCTGGCGGTAACAACGCTTTGCATTTGCCCCCGGCCAGCTGATTTTAAACAAGCATCCATACAATTAGCCAGAGCTGATCCCGGGCAAGTCAGAATGTCAGGATATAGGGATAGGCTAGCGATTCGGTAGATAGTACCGCTCGCGCTTTTTCTTATTTTGGTGTTGGACTCATTGGTATTTAATAGCTGCATTATGGTCGTTCTCCGTATTAGTTTTAATCGGGCTTGCGAGACCCTAAGCTCTTTAAAATACATTAGATAAGCAGAGTCAAAGGATTAATAACGACATCAAAAAGTAATTTAATCAGTTATTTTCTGATTTGTGTTTGTTTGCATACTAATATCACATTAATATTAAGTACCTGTTTTATCTTTGATTTATGTGGAAAAGACGTGCGTGAACAAAAAAACCCCCCCAGCTGGGAACTGGGAGGGCAAGTAGGGGAGGAGTAGTGCAATGCCCTTTCGGGTACACAACTACTACATTAATTCCTACTACTATACAAGACGCGCGTGAAAATAATTATGACTCGACGCTTGTTTTGATTGCGGTAACATTGTATGCCGAAGTCTTACTAGGTACTGAGGGGTAATATCGTTGACTACGACTGTGCTGTTTAAATCACGGGCTGACGCCATAAACTTTCTAGAAGATCCATTTCAAACCTCCCAAGCGGCCAACGCTATATATGAAATGAAGGATGAGCCTAATCCGACACTTTATATTGATAGATTAGCTGATGAAAATGATCCTCCTGATAAAGATCATTAATATATCAAATTAGGGGCCCTTTGGGGCCCTTTTTTATTGCTTTGTATGTATTTTATTGGGGGCCAACCGCCCTTCAGGGGCGGTGGGCCTAAAAAGCAAGTCTATATAGGTATAGCTCGGGCTAAGACCCTCGCAGGGTACTGCTCTTAGGTACATTTGTAAATACCTTAGTGAATTTTATTTTTCATTTGACATCTGACTCAGGTAGCTACTAATGTAAGAGTCTGCGACCAAGAGGAGATGAAAATATGTCAAAAATTAGGCCAAAAGTACGTGAACGGCGTGATGGTACGTTTGCGTACATTGTTCAATTACCAGCAGATGTAAAAAAATCTACGGGTTTAAGCACATCGACATTTAATACTGAAACGGATGCTTTGGCCTTTGCCGAAGAGGTTGAAAGACGAAAAACATCTGTTTATAAACAATCGTTTAGTACCGTTTCAGCAGAAACTGTAGATGATCTGTTCAAGTGGTATATCACTACTCAAGAATTTAGGACAATCAAGGAAAACAGTAAGACCAGTTATTTAGGGCAGATGAAAAAGTCATCTGAAAGCAGACATCTCCCGGACGGTAGTAAATTCGGTGATATGGCCATAACTAATGTAACACGTAAGTCTGCTAGGTTATTTATTAATCATTTTGCTGCGACTGAGGATGGTAATAGTGCCTACACATTATGTAAAATATTGCGCTTGATTTGGAACGTAGCTCTGCAGGATGAGGATGACACTTGTGGTGTGGAACTCAACCCTTGGCAGAACCAACGGGTGGCGAAACCAAAACCACGTAAGGCTGCGTGGACAGATCGCCAGTTGTTAGATTTTGTGAAACACGCAGATAATACCTACAACTACACTTTGGGGTCTATGGCTTTGTTCTGCTTCCGCCTATGCCAGCGTCCCGGAGATATACGACAGCTTAAATGGGACAACATAAATGATAACCATTTACGGGTAGATACCGAGGGCCTGATTAATCTTGATTTTACTCAAGAGAAAACTGGGGCAGAATGCTGGTTCGAGCTGCCAAGAGAGCTTCGAGAGCGCATTAAATGGCACCGTGAGGTGCATGAGATCGCTAAAAGGATACGTCCACCTAGCGTGACTAATTTTATCTTTCTTAGCGACAAATTTCTGCAGCCTTATGATCGTTATTACTACCATGACGCTCGCAAGGTGATGGACGAGGTAGGGCTCCCGCAATCCATTCGCTTTGGGGATTTTAGACGCAGTGGCATCAGTTACATAGCTGATCGAGACGCCACTGAAGATCAGATGATGGCGGTCACTGGCCACATGACCCGTGAGGGCCTTTCCCCGTATCTTCACCGCTCTAAAAAACGAGCCAATCAAATAATTAACAAAGTGTATGGCGATTAATACCCCAAAGGAGAACGACCAATGAAACTATATTCAAACGGGCTAGGCAAATGGGCTGGTACTCAAGCTGATGCCAAACAGTTTGGCGAGACATACCACGGTATCGAAACGATAGAGCGGCTAAATCACATTCGTGCAGCCATGTCTGTGGGCGAAGAATATGAGGTGGATCACTGAATGAAAGATTTAATTGCTAAACGTGACGAGCAGTTGTCACAAGATATGTTGGCCTTTGAGAGGCTTCAGCACAACACTAAAGGCATCGATGGCAAGCCCCTCAGAGGGCCTCTGCCATGTGATATTCAACACCGCCCCAAGGCACCATTGGGTAACTTTGCAAGGAATATTCTTGAGATACTCAATGTTGCGCCTCGCAACGCAAAAGAGATTGCCGGGGAGCTTAATTGCCACCACCGCGCAGCTTCATCAATGCTGTCTGCTCTAACGAACAAATCGTTGGCTTTCAAAGTTGGTGAAAGACCATCCACTGGGTACGCAATAACACAAATTGGAAAGGAAGCATTAGCAGCATGAGTACAAGCAGAGCAATCAAGCGTGAGCAATGGTCTGTGGGCCATGTTACATTCGAACTGTCAGAGGATCCTCATCGAGGTAACGCTACCTTTGCGCTTATAGCTGGTGAGGCCCCTGTGGGAACCCGCAAGGCCCTATTTACCGGGTCTGTGCAGAAGGGCATGGGAGAGCAGCTGCGCTGCCTCTCATTAGCCTTTGACGCACTCGAGCAAAGAAAGTTTGCTAATGACTCATAAAGATCAATTCTATCAGCTGGAGATCGATAAGCTCACTAAAGAGATCAGATCTTTAAGGGCAAGCGAAGAGCATTGGGAAAGGAAAGCCAAAGCTCTTGATATTAAACTTAGCAAAGCACAAGCTGAGCTTAAATTGTGGATGGGTACAGGGGTGTGACGATTAAGTGCGGTACATGCCCAGCTGCAGCTGTGATACGTGAGCCTGACGGTACATACACATGTGGTGTGTGTGCAATGAAACGGATAAAAGAGGGAAAAGGAGTAAGAAATGGCAGAACGACTAGATATTTTAAACAGCTCGATACCTATGGGCGGCAAGGGGCGAAATCTGACCAGCTCAGAACTAAAGACCCTACGGACTTATGGGTATAAATGTAGCACAGGTTGGAGGGTTGTACGCACTGGTGGGGATGCTGATTGGATTGGTGCAGCTTATCGCCCACAAGGCGGTAGCCTATCAAATGTGGGTGTGGTTCTAACTTGGGGAGCAAGCTGATGACTAATAAAGAAACCATCATTGCAGCCCTTACGGAAGCACGTAAAACCAGCACGACTAACGTCGAGATGATAGCTGCAGCGACCTATGCCTTGAATATAGATTTCTTTGAAGCGTTTGACGTTACATCAAGTGCAGATGCCACCGAAATCGTAGCGGGTATATTATACGAGCATACAACGGGGCTAGTTTTTGAGGAGCAAGCTGATGACTGAGCTTACAAAATCTAACACAGAAAGTTGGCTTAATACTATCTGGGATGCGCTGCAAGGATATCGTGAAGATTGCATACCCGAGGGTGATGAAATGCATGATGAACAGTGGAACGATATCTGCACCGCTATGGCGTGGGCACAAGAAACACTGCAAAACGAATCAAAGCAGCCTTAAGGTAACACTATGCTTATAGCTAAAAACTCACCTAAAGTAGTAAGCATGTACAGAAATGTACAAAGTACTGGTACATGAAACGGCAGCTTATTCTCATGTACCGGGCCGTAACCCATTGATATTATTACGTTGGTTGCGGGAGTAGGATTTGAACCTACGACCTTCAGGTAATTGATTTATCGTTTGTCATCAATGACTTAGCCTCTAAAATAGGGCATGTTATGGTACTATTACCATTGTAGAGGTAGGTAAAGAGGTAAAATAACTACATGTACAGCTACCGTGATCAACTTAGCCTTTTAGAGCCAATTGAGCTCCGGGAAAACGAAACTAAACGCATTGACTGCCCCTTTTGTGGGGGCAGCAAGACCTTCTCTATTACTAGGAAAGACGGTAAGCGCTTGTGGGGCTGTTTTAGGGCCAGCTGTGGCGTCAAAGGTAGCAAGTCTGTAGGGTATTCAACAAATGCCATAAAAGCGAAGCTGGGGGGAGATAGGATGGTTTCAATATCACAAAATAGTAGAGATTTACCGAGGGTGTTATCTGCGCCGGGTGCCCACCCGGCAGTGATCCAATACTTGAAAGATAACCATTGCTATGAGGCCCATGAAAGTGGCCTGATACATATTAGATATGCCCCGGCAGTTGACCGGGTTTTATTCTCTTTACCTAATGATAAGTACTCCGCTGTAGGCAGGGCCTTGGGCCCTGACAAGCCAAAATGGCTAGAGTATGGCATTATGGATAGGCCCTCGATTGTTGGTAATGGAAGTATCCTTGTGGTTGTAGAAGACATAGCGTCAGCTTGCTCCGTGAGCAGGTTGCCATTTTGTTCTGGTTGCGCTTTACTTGGAACTAGATTATCACCAGTAATGATACATCAGTTAACGTGCTATGAGGAAGTAGTTGTGGCATTAGATCAGGACGCATCAAGAAAGAGTGTAGATTTGGCAAGTCAGCTAGAATCAAGAGTAAAGACTAGAGTGCGTTACTTAACGGAAGATCTAAAGTATCTTAATGAAGATCAAATTAAGACAACATTGGCAGTGTGGGAGACACGTTAGTATGCGAACACGTAAAATATCGCCTCCTTTGTTAGATCAGCGACACACAGCCTACGTTAGTTGTGGTCGGCAATCAACTCCAGCAAAACAAGCTATGCAACGTATGTTGGCGTTATCGGCGATTACTACGCCCTCTGTTGCAGCATGTGGCGCAACCACCGTTTGGGCGAACGGACCAATAGCCCCACCGTTAAGCGTATCAATTTTGAAACAACTTCGAAATAATGCGACCAAGACGATTGGATGCCTAGACATGGAAACAATGCACGTTGGGTCGCTGGCTGATAAAATTAATTAGGAAAGAGACAAAAACGTGAAAGCTAGAGGATTAATCTTGGTAGACTATGATCTACCTAATGGATTTATGGACGCCGCCGAAGAGCAAAAGCGCTTACAAACTGCAATGGAAGAGCTCGTAAGGGGTAACAACAGGGTTACCTATTTCCAGTGTGACATCAAAGAGCGCCGGGGGGATCAAAAACCAGACTTGCGTAAGCTTAAAATCCGTACCTCTTAAATTATCTAAGATTAAAATAAATAGCCCTCGCCACTCAGCGGGGGCTTTTTGATTCGGCCTCACTGTGTTATGAAAGCTACCTTAGTAGCTCACACTGTAGGGGTCAAAGCTTGGATTTATCAATTATACGGAGTTTGTGTAACCATGAATTTTACATGGAGAACGCAAGTAAGCTCAACGAATCTCTTTTTGGAGATGAACTGAAAACGCTTTATCGCATACTAAAAAAAGCCCATGAGAAATACGAAACGGACATTACCACAGCTGAACTGATCATGTTGTGGAAAGTGCAGCACCCGGTAGCCACTCGGGCTTTTACTGAAGAAGCTGAGAACTTGATCCGCTCAATCAGCTACGCTGATGAGCTCAATCCAGCAATGGTAGCTGACACTATTAAGCTGTTGCACATGCGAGATCTCGGTAAGAAGATTGCAAACAAAGGGCTTGAGATTGCCGAAGGCAATTCCAGCGCATTGTCTGAGGTATTGGATTTAGCTGAGCTTGGCCTTGAGGGCTATTACGAGGACGAGTTTGGCCCGAAGGCTAGTTTACTTGTTGAAGACGTATTTGCCTCAAAGTTTAATAATGCTGTCATACCCTTTAATATCTCCACGTTAGCGCGGCACCTTCCGGGTGTGGGCCGAAAAGAATTTGGTGTTGTCTTTGCCGTACCAAATGCCGGGAAAACAAGCTTTGTAGTCAGTTTGTCTGTAGGCCCGGGGGGTTTTACTGAAAACGGGTATAAGACGTTGGTGCTAGGCAATGAGGAAGCAATAGATCGTACTTTGCAACGCGCCTATCAATCAGTCACAGGCTGGGACGATAAACGCATAGAGCAGTATCAGACAGAAGCTCAAGCCGCATTCTTAGAGCAAACACAAGGCCTCTTTGAGGCCCGAGGAGCGCAAGATTGGGATCTTACCATGATCGAGCGTTACATTAAAAAAGAGAAACCTGCAGTGGTTTGGGTGGATCAGGCTGACAAGGTTCATATCTCTGGTAACTTCGCTGCCACGCATGAGAGATTACGAGAGCTTTATAGGCGTCTTCGAGAGACAGCAAAGCGCTACGATTGTGCCTTAATAGGCGTTTCGCAAGCATCAAATTCAGCCACAAATGTAAGCTATCTTGACTACACCCACATGGAAGGTTCCAAGATTGGTAAGGCTGCTGAAGCCGACTTCATCATCGGTATCTCTAAATCAGGCACTCCGCTCGATCCTATGCGGACACTCACTGTTTCCAAGAACAAACTGACCGGGTGGCATGGGCAAGTTGTCTGTAGCCTCGATGCCGACATAGCGAGGTATGAGGCATGATTGTATGTGTCCTTGATTTAGAAACGACTGTATCGCCTCTAGGTGACATCATGGACCCTTCTGCCATGCATGAGGAGAATGCTTGTGTGATGGCGTTATGGCTTATGATTGAGGATGGTAAAACCCTCGGGCCTGTTAAAAACAGCGTATGGTATCATAATGATCAGCCTCATCCAGATAGCCGAGAGCCTTTTCAAAACGATTTACTGAGGGCTGATTTAGTTGTGTGCCACAATACAAAATTTGATGTAACTTGGCTGGTTGAGATGGACTTTGTGCTGCCAGCGAAACTGCATTGCACAATGATAGGCGAGTACATTTTTGCCCGAGGCATACAGCAAAGCAAAAGTCTTAAAGCTACAGCTGAGCGGCGTAATGTTACACGCAAAAAATCTGAACTCATCGATGAGATGTTCGCGCAGGGCGTAGGTTTTGAGCGGATGCCCTTAGAAATAGTTTTGGAGTATGCAGCGGCGGATGTAATCAGTTGCGCTGAAATATATCTAGCCCAAATTGCAGACCTTAAAGAAGAGCACAATAGTGGGCTGTGGCCCACCTTTGAGCTGATGAACGAAATGACTTGGTTTCTCATTGAGATCGAAAGAAACGGTATTTGCATCGACCTGGATTCGCTTTCGCAAGTGCGTGTTTTATTTGAGAATGAGCGAGAAGAAATACAAACAGAGCTTGAAAAAGAGACCATCGAGGTGATGGGTGATACAGTCACCAATCTCTCCTCGGGGCAGGATATGACCCGCCTGATCTATGGGTACGAGTTTAGAAGTGACTACCATAAGAAAGCTTTTATCAAGGCGTTTAACATTGGGTTAGGTCCAGATGGCCGTCCCACATATCCTCCCCGGATGTCTGATAGCGAGTGGGTCTTCCATGTTAAAAGCAACATGCAGCTGGCGTACAGGACTATAGCAGAGCGTTGTGACCTATGCTCTGGATCAGGCAAGCAGCACAAAGTCACTAAAAAGGGAGATCCATACAAGCGACAGCCAGCGTGTAAGATGTGCGAGGGCTCTGGGGCGGTCTACAGACCAACCACCAAAAAGGCGGGTCTTGGGCTGATCCCCGAGGGCCCAGCTGATGCTACAGCTAACGGGTTCCGGGCTGACAAAATGACTATTCAGCGATTGCTGGTACAAGCCGAGCGTAAGAGTAACACTCGGGCGATTAACTTCCTGACTAAATACTCTCGATTAAACGCTCTGAATACTTATCTCAATTCGTTTGTAAAAGGCATTGCTAATCACACTCGGCCAAGCGGTCTGCTACACGCAAACTTTAATCAGACCACCACTGCTACTGGTCGGCTAAGCTCTAGTAGGCCCAACTTCCAAAACCAGCCCAAGGGCGGTAAATTCCCAGTGCGTAAGGCTGTGGTTAGTCGCTTTGAAGGCGGACTATTAGGCGAGATTGATTACTCCCAGCTAGAATTTCGCGTTGCCGGGATCCTGTCAGGGGATAAGCAGATCTTAGACGATGTAAAAAGTGGCAAAGACATTCATTCACAGACTGCAATGATTATTAATAAATGTGCGGCGGATAAGGTTACTAAATCCATGCGCCAAGCTGCCAAAGCTTACACGTTTGCGCCACTCTACGGTGGCATGGGGGCTGGAGAAGCCCCCCACGTACAGGAATACTTCAAAACATACTTCGACATCTATTCTGGCCTAAAAAAGTGGCATAAAAAGCTAATGGATGGCGTTATCGAGGATGGCTTAGTTTGCATCCCATGCGGACGCGAGTTTAGCTTCCCAAACGCAGTACGATTTAGAAATGGCCGTGTATCTGGGGCTACCCAGATCGTTAACTTTCCTGTCCAAAGCCATGCCACCGGGACTATCGTCCCCTTGGCCTGTGTGAGGGCTCTAAGAGCGTTTAAAATGCGTAATCTGCGTTCTAAGCTGATCCTGACCGTGCATGATAGCATTGTGATTGATATCTACCCCGGGGAACTTGAACAGGTCAAAGAATGCGCTGTCTGGGCCATGCGAGACATTGGAAATGAGATTGAAGAACGGTTCGGCTACAAGTTGCCTATCCCTCTGGATATTGAAATGGAAGTTGGAAAAAACTGGATGGAGATGTCGGAAGTGAGCTTGAATTAAGGTAGGTATTGAGGTAAGATATATACTCTTAATCAAACATAGGAAAATCTATGACTGACCTCACAACACTCGCTACCCCAGAAGAACTTGCCGAAGCTGCAGCCATCTTTGCTGAGCAGGGCCAAGATGAAACAGCGGTAATAAAATTACCGTTTCTGAAGATCCAATATGACCCAGACCTTATGATGGAAGTGCCCCATCTTCGTATGGGTATGTATTATGTTCATGGGCCCAGCCCAGCATATGCTGAAAACATCAAAATGAGAGTGTTGCTACAGCACACTCAGTGGAGACAGCAGTCCACAGAAGACTTTAAAATGATTAACAAATCAATTTTGATGGATAAACGAGGCCAAGATCCTATTGATATGCTTGGTGGTTTGCGTTGTGGACGCCCAGAGTCAAAAATTTGGTCGGGGTTCTCTGACTCGGAGAGAAAGCAGTATAAGGACGTTGTTTGTACCAGAGTTATGCGTGGTATTGTGAGCTATGATGGCGTTGATCGAAATGGCGATAAAAAGCGCATTGAAAATGAGCCTGTGCAGTTTCACATGAAGGGCATGAACTTTATGGGGCTAGGTAAGGTGATAGAAAATCTCAAAGGGTCGGGCAGACAGCTAAGAGATGTGTGGCTGGATATGAATACCCATAAGGAGGGTAAAACCTTCATCACTAACTTTGGTATCGACTATGATACTCCTGCTCTGTTAACCTCTGATGTCGTGGCCACCCTGAAAGTGTTTAACGATCAGGCTCGCCAAGAAAACGACAGCATTAAGAAAAAGCATTATGCAGCTCTCGGTACAGTCGATCATGAGCCCAGCAATGGGCACAACAGTTATTCTTCCGCGCTTGAGCACAGCAGCTAGGGTTGGCCCTAGATACCCTTGAGCTAGAACTCAGAGGTCTGATGCAGTCTCTCTCCAACGGAGAGACTGCAGACGTAGATCCCAAGGTATTTGAAGCCGCTGCTGAACAACTCGTCGCAGCCTTCAAAAAACAGCTCACGCAAAAACACGATAAAGATTTTAGGGTCCGCATGTCTAATGTGGGCCGTCCCTTATGCACTTTGCAAATGGAGAAGTCTGGGGCGGAACGTGAACCGTTCCCCTACAATCACATTATGAGGATGATGATCGGCGATTGTGTCGAAGTCATCACTCGTATGCTGCTTACCATAGCCAAGGTTGATGTCACCAGTGACGGTGATGATGTGACAATGAAAGTCTCAGAAACAACCATCAAAGGATCGAGCGATATCGATATTGAGGGCAAGGTTCTAGACATTAAATCCTCCGCACCTTGGGCCTACAAAAACAAATGGAGCAAGGGCTTTGATGCCCTGCTTGCAGAAGATGATTTTGGCTACGTTGGCCAGCTATTTGGTTATGCGGATGCCCAAAAGAAGCCGCCCGGTGGCTGGATAGTTGTAGATAAATCCTCCGGGGAGCTGATGGTGGTGCCTGTCACAGCTACCGCTGCTCAGTGCAAAGCTATCAGGGCTCGCCGCAAGCATAACGTGGGGTCGCTAGAAAGTGATGCGAGCTTTCAAAGGGGCTTCGAATCGGAAGACGAGTTCTTCCAGCGCAAAGAAACCGGCAAGAAAATCCTCTGTAAAAGCTGTAGTTTCTGCAGCTTTAAAAAAACGTGTTGGCCCAGCGCGAAGTACAAACCCCAAGCGGAATCTAAAGCCAAGTTCCCACCGCACAAATGGTACGTCGATGCCGATTAAAACTTCGTCCGCAAAAGCCAAGGGGCGCAAGCTGCAGCAATGGACTGCTAAGAAAATACTTTCCAAGTTCAAAGAGCTAGAGCTCGATGACTGCAAAAGCAATCCTATGGGAGCTCATGGCGAGGATGTGCTGCTATCTCCAGCTGCCAGACGGTTGCTGGGGATCACCATAGAGTGCAAAGCCCGGAAAAGCATTGCGGTGTACAGCTATGTTGATCAGGCCATCGCCAATGCCCCAAAGGGCATGGAACCAGTGGTGATCATTAAGGCAGACCGTAAGCAGCCTTTAGCGGTGGTCGATGCCACCTACTTTTTCAATTTATTAAAACAAGGAGCCCGTAATGGATCCGATTGATCTGCCCAAAAACACGCTAATGATCGCCTTTCAAATCGATATGGAAGAGGGCGAGCTGAGCGTTATGACCCAGCACAATCTCGAAAAAGAAGAGGTGGGTGAGGTCGAATACCAGATACAAGTAGATCTTTTACTCGGTTTGCAAATGATGCTGGATGCGGCCCCAGAGCTGCTGATCAGGCAAGGGCTTCTGCAGCGACTTCTGATTGAGGGGAAAGAGGATGGTGGGCCAGAGATTGTATTCGAGCCAGATGAAGAGCTCTTAGATGTCCTTGCCGAGGGCAAGATAGTGCCCTTTAAAAAGACCCGGATCCACTGATGGCGAAATGGGCTGAAACTGATTGGCACCCGTCTCCCCCTATTCACGCAAATATGGTGGACAAGCCGCCTCATTATAACTCTGCAAATATAGAATGCATCGAGGCTATGGAAGCAATGTCCGAAGGCGCGGATATACCCAGCCATCAGGCATATTGCTGGCAAAATTCTTTCAAATACCTTTGGCGCTGGCCCTACAAAAACGGCCTTGAGGACTTAAAAAAGTGCCGCTGGTATTTGGATCGACTTATTAAAAAACTAGAGGCAGAACGATGATCACTCAACAGGATATTGATGATTGTGAAGAAGATCGGCTGGCAGAGATACTTAAGGCCTATGAGCAAGTAAAAGACCTGCCTGATGATCCTGCAGACGAATATTTGGATTGTACCCCACTGGATATGGTCAAAGAATTTGCCACTGCAATGGGCCAGCCACTTGATGAGAACTGGAAGTTTAACCGTGATTTGGAAGACCTCAGATACCGATTGATTGCAGAAGAGTTTGGTGAGGTTTCTGATGAGAGAGAGGCAGGTAATCGCCCTGCAGCCATGCTCTCTGAGTTAGCTGACCTAGTATATACAGATTACTTATATGCGGCAACTTTTGGGTGGGATTTAGACGAGGCTGTGAGGCGTATTCACGCAGCAAACATGAGCAAGTTAGGGCCAAACGGTAAGCCGTTACTCAGGCCTGACGGGAAGGTTCTTAAAGGACCAAATTACAAAAAAGCAGACTTAACAGATTTAGTATTGAGGGAGCAAAAATGAAAAATCACTACGGGCCTACGCTGAATATTTCTGAAGAAATACACGCTATGAAATATCGCTCAGAGGGCGAGACTTTTACCGAAGCAATGACACGGGTTGCTGAAGCGCTTAAAGACGATGAAGCACATTTCAACAATTTTAGAACAATTCTATATAACCAGAGATTTCTTCCAGCTGGGCGGGTGCAATCTGCTATGGGCGCACCGCGCACGGTGACGCCATACAATTGCTTTGTCAGTGGAACTATCCCAGACAGTATGGAAGGCATCATGGATGCAAATGGTGAAGCTGCCCGGACAATGCAGCTGGGCGGTGGGATCGGTTATGATTTCAGTACGCTTCGTCCTCATGGGTCGCATATTAGAAGCTTAGATAGTAGATCTAGCGGTCCTCTGAGCTTTATGGGAATTTTTGATGCCACCTGTAAAACTATTGCCAGTGCAGGACACAGACGCGGGGCGCAGATGGCCGTTATGAGGGTCGATCACCCCGATATCGAAAAATTTATCCGCGCAAAAAACAACGATACAGAGCTTACACAGTTTAACATGAGCGTGGGCGTTACTGACGAGTTTATGGCGGCTGTGAAAGCCGACAGTGACTTTGATCTGGTGTTTGAGGGTACAGTCTACAGCACTATTAACGCCCGGGCATTGTGGGACGATATCCTACGCAGCACTTGGGATTGGGCTGAGCCGGGTATCCTATTTATTGATCGTATTAATAGAAAAAATAACCTACATTACTGTGAGCGTATCGCTGCAACAAATCCCTGCGGAGAACAGCCTCTGCCGCCCTACGGGGCCTGTTTGTTGGGGTCTTTCAATCTTGCTAAATACGTTCAAATGACGCCTGACGGTAAATACTCCTTTAACATGCAAATGCTTAAGAACGATATTCCGCATGTTGTTCGGGCAATGGACAATGTTGTGGACAAAGCAACTTACCCACTGCCACAGCAGGAAAAGCAAGCCAAAGACACGCGCAGGATGGGGTTAGGTGTCACTGGCGTGGCTAACGCTATTGAATCTATGGGCTATACATATGGGTCAGATGATTTCATCTACTGGCTTGAAAAAATCATGAGCGTAATTAGGGATGGCTGCTACATGACTTCTATCTCTTTGGCCGTCGAAAAAGGTAAGTTTCCACTGTATAATGATAAGTACCTTGAATCTGAATTTGCACAAACATTACCGCTCAGTATCCGCGATTTAATACAGACCCACGGCATTAGAAATAGCCATCTATTGTCCGTAGCTCCTACTGGCACAATTAGCCTGTCAGCGGACAATGTGAGCTCGGGCATTGAGCCTGTATTCTCCCATAGTTACGATAGAACGATCCAGACGTTTGATGGGGCAAGGATCGAAACTGTGAAGGATTACGGCTACCAGAACTTTGGGATCAAGGGCAAAACAACTAATGAACTGTCCGTATTTGATCATGTAAAAGTATTGAACACAGCCAGTAAATATGTCGATTCTGCTTGTAGTAAAACATGCAATGTCGGAGATGATGTGGGCTGGGAAGACTTTAAACAAGTCTACATGACCGCCTATGAAGGCGGTTCCAGCGGTTGTACGACATTCCGTGCCAGTGGGAAGCGTTTTGGGATTTTAAATGCATCAGCTGTTGAGGATGTAGCAGAGCCTGATATCGAAGAACCCGACAATTTCATAGAAGAGGGCGGAGCTTGTTATTATGACCCCGCCACAGGCCTCAGAAAGTGTGAATAATGCTCACCGCTGACGGTTTTGATGCAGCTATAATTGGTGTGGGGGAGCGTTGTGGCTCCCCCGAAATCATCGTTTATGACGCAGATAAATGCGTGGATATACTTATGGAAGGTGGCATGGATCAAGATGAGGCGCAGGAGTTTTTCAGTCACAATACTCTTGGGGCTTATGTCGGGGAACACACACCCATTTACGTTTGGAAAATGGGCGTAGAGGAAATAAATGAACGCTAGCCCCTTCCACTAAGGTAATTAGTATGGTAATTATTAAGTGTATCGAGGATTGGTCTCCTTGATGTTCGTTAGTTTGAGGCCCTTACATTGTATTGATAGATACAAGGTACAAAAAAAAGACCTCCCGGTATAAGTTGACCGGGGGGCCTTACTAAGATAAGATTGTGGCAGCGAGGGGTTCTTGGTCGTTCTCCGAGCTGCTATATAGACCCGGGGGTTGCTCCCCCGGGTTTTTTATTGGACTACTGCATTTATTGCTTCAGCTGCCTCGCTTACTTCGCCCCGTGCATCCTCGAACATACCCGGCACACCTTCAGCATCCGCCTCTAGGTCCGTTTTGATCAGGCCAGATCCAAGGAAATACATTAGTGTTTCTTCCAATAAAGGATCATTCGGATTTTTGTTATATTTGCTGGCTAGAGCGAGGTACTCATCAGGATTAGCTAGAATGTTTTGGCGGATCAGCATAGCGCGTGAATCTGGGTCCATCTTCTCGATTGCACCTCCAAGAACTGATCGGATCCTCGTACCAATACGGCTCAGAGGCCCAATAAAGATGGCAATCATGCGGTTGGTGTTAGTCCGTGCTTGCTGATTAAATGCAGTGCGAGATTGCCCTGCTATCGGGCTGGCCCCTTTTAATGCTTCTGTTTCCCGGGCCATACCGAGTGATGCTTCAAGACCACTAAACAGCACTTCTCCCTCATCTCCGTAGATCTCCCTGCCCACTTGAAACAGAGGGGTGAGCTCATCAGCAGCTTTCTCCCCGGGAGCCACGTTCATGGGTGTTACACCGCTAGTCTGTAACTTCCTGCCAATAAGCTTGTCATCTAGAAACTTATTGTAAGCTAGCTTTAACGCATCTTTAATCACAGGACGATTAGCCTCTGGTGAGGCCTCAATCGCCTGTAAAAGCTGTCGCATTCGGCTAACAGTCTCTGCCCCGGTAAAGAACCCAGAGAACGCTTTGTACGGGTCAGATGTCGCAAAGATCTCTGAGCTGTTAGCAATCTGCTTCAGCTGTGGGGTAAGGGACTTATCAAAGAACTCTGTAAGAATACTGCCCTGCAGCTGCGCTATGCCTTTGTCTGCGCTAGCCTTCGTACTCTCGAGTACTTTAAGTAACTCATCCTGACTGCCTCGGGCAGTCTCAAGTCGTTTTAGGAAGCCATTAATTAAGTCAGCTTTTTCTGGGAAATTAGCAGATAATACGCTTGAGTATTTACCGAGCTCGCTAGTCAGCTTGCCATAGTCAATGCCGTCAATACCACCCGCCCTAGCATCCAATGCAAAGCGACCTAGTACCTTCAGCACCATATAATCTGCAATCTCGCCGCCATCTGTTCCTTTGAGGGTGCTCAGAGCTTTCTTAAGATGTGCAATATCAAAACGGTTGCCTTGCTCCAACCAGCTGGTGGAAAGATCCTCAAAGGAGCTGTCGTAAGCATCTCTGTTAAATCCCCCACCTGTCATTGTTGCGGTGAGATCCTGCCTGTTGGTACGACCAAGAGTACTATCGTACAGCTCAGCATATTCAGCTAGCTTCGACTTTGGTGCTCCCGGGCCACCAGATTTAAACATGTAGTCTTCTGCAAAATATCGTTTAGCTTCACGCGCATTCGCAGCAAGCGCATCGCCGCCTTCTTGCTCAACAAAGTCCAGCATGTCGTTGTCGATAAACCTAATAAAGTTTCGCACTTCTGAACCAGCTAAAAGACGATCTCTGTTGAATAATTCAGCGGCAAGCCGGGACATTTCTTGTCTAACGTCTTTATAGAAGAACCCGAAGTTAAGCTTTGGATCATTGTCCATAAACTCCTGCACTCGATCTATTACTTCCTCTGGCGTTTCACGCCGCGTAGCGCCCTCTTCACCAGCCTCATCCGGAACCAGTTTAGGTTGCACAAGCTTATGAAGTCTTCCTACCGCCCCGTTATTATTTTTTAACAGAATTTCTGCTTCGGTGATGCTGCCTAGATTGATTTGTTCAAACTGATCAATAATTGCTTCTGCATCAATTGGTCCGCCGCTTACAGCGGCATATTTGCTATCTTTAGCAGTTTTCTGCGAGACATAGGCATTTTCAAGCAACGCTTTTATTCTGTCCCTTGTTGCTGTCGCAGGGCCTTCTAAATCTGTGCCATATTGAGCAGTTAACCTATCAAGCATACTCGTAAATTCTAAATCTTGATCAAAGCCTTCCATGATCTTTGCATAGTCTGCATCATACTTAGTTTGCGCTTGGGCTAGACCACCACTGACCTCATCCACAGATCCCCGAGCAGTATCCGTGAGAAGCTCAGCTCCCTCTTGCAGCTTGGCAGTCTGCTTAGCAGCTGTATCTCCACCCAGCTCTTGGGCCTGTAGCTTTAAGTCTTGCTGCACAGCTGCGATAGGTGCATCCACAGCGTCCACAACAGGTGATCCCGGGATGTTCATGGCCCCAGCCCTGACGCCCAAGGCATTGCTTCGATCAGCTTGATTATCAGTGCCCTTAAGAAGCGCACTCACCGTATCAATTGTGACCTGTTGGTTCTGATCCATGCCACGAATAGATTGTACTAGGACTTCCTTATTATCCTCCACAATCTTAGCTACGCGCTGACGCGCCTCTGCCAGCATTGCTTCGTTAGCATCAGGTGGAAGGTTAGCCAGCTCGAGAGATAACTGCATATAAACAGCTTTCTCTGGCCCCTTAGCTGCAGTCACAAATCCGTTCAGAAGAAACTGAGCTGCAGTGGTGGTAGCGGCCTTTGTTGTCGCTATCGCTGATAGAACAAGCCCACCAAGGGCCATGCCTTCAGTCAGCGTGTTTAATCTGTGTTCGATGACCCTGTCTGCTTCCTCGTCCCCAAGATCAACTAAGTCAGGGAAGGCTGGAAAGGTAGCGTTTGGGCCCATTACTAATGTGCCCTCGTCTGTGCCTGTGGTCAGCGTTGCAGCCGTTTCCCCGGTAAGTGTCGCAGTAAGACCTTTAAAGGTATTAAGGACAACATTGGCTACTTTAGATGTTGTTTGCGGGATTACAGATAAAGCACGTACTGTGCCCATCCCAGCGGGAAGACCAGCAATGATGGCAGGGCCAGCGTCAGCAATCAACGCATCAAAAAAAGTCCCACCAGTATCGACATTCACTGCCTTTTCTTGAGCGCTCTCAACAAGGTCATCTGGATATTGATCGCCAATTGGAGAGGATCTAAGTAGATCAGCCCCACCTGTTTTCTCTAAAACAGCGGCGTCTGCTTCTCTCAAATCAGACACGCTTTCTTGAATACCTTTACGCAGAATTTGTAGACCACCAACCTTGGCCGTAACATCATAAGGGTCTGCCCCAAAGAGCATCCTTGCCCCGCCCATCAAACTGGTTTGGGGTTCCGGGATTAGTGAGTCACTGCCATCCTCCCTTACAAATCTGTGGGAGTTACCAACCAGCTCAATATTCGGGTTCAGCTCTCTAGTATGTTCCCCGTTCTCGTCTTTCTGATAAACGATGTCCTTATAGCGGTCCATCGCCTCTCCGAGGCTAAGGCCATCGTACATATTGGTCGGGAAAGCAGCCTCAAAGGAAGGCGGAGGTAATTCTATACCGAGTTTTTTTAAAAGATCTTCTTCGGTTACCTCCCCAGCGTCTGCAGGGGAAAGGGTAATACCAAGTTTTTTGAGGGCTTCTTCTTCTGCTGAAGACATTACTCAGTAACCTCTCTGTATTGAATTTGGCCAGCTTCGTCCCTAAAGATTTCGACGGTTTTTCCTAGAAAGGGCCTTAGCTTTTCCACCATTTCTGGAAGTTCGTTTAGAGATGTTAACGTGTCTTCTGTTACTTCTAAAGTCTGCGTTGGAGGTTCTTCAGTTTCACTTATTGCGTTCAACTCAGTTTTGCCTTCAAGTGCGTCTGTAAATTGCTGCGCTTTCTTTGGGGTGTAGTTACTACCGTCTTCTGTAGTAAACGCTTTTACTGCGTAGTCAGTTTTGAAGTTTTGTCCATAAGGGTATGCCTGTAACCCTTCAGTCAGTTTTCTCTGGGCGATAATAGAACCAATCTTACCGTTACGCTGATTTTCAACAGTAGTAAGAGTGCGGCTAAGCATACTGTTTATTTGTATCAGAGCTTGCTTTGGAGTCAGTCCTTCCCCAACACTTATCAAGTTAAGTCCTAATTCTCTATCTGATAGTCCTTGGCCACTAGATCCCATTAAACGGGCCTGATCGTATGCAGCACGTAACTGCAGAGCAAACAGTTTTTTATTTAAGGGCGCACCTAGCGCTTCAAACATGGGAGTAGCTAAGCTTTCGTACTCCTGATAGGTAACGCCACTTGAACCCGCATTGCCAAACGCTGTTTTCAGAGCCGTACCGAACTCGTTAAATTGCGTATTAAGGTTACCTACAGCTGTTAAGTAAGTGTTCATCACTGTAGGGTTTTCAGTAACTAACCGACGATATTCCAGTAAATTATCTATAACGCCAATGCCTTCTTGGACTATCTCAGATGCTTTTGAAATAGGCTCGTTGTACAACTTAATCATTGTGGCAGCTTCGCCTTCAGCAAATACACGGCCCGTATCTACATCCTCAACTACTTCACCAGTTAAATGATTTACCCACACTTCTTCGGTAACCATCTCACCTTCATCGCCGCCTTCTTTGGCTACCTGTCGAGTGCCTTTTCTGATGAGCATTTGAGAGCCCAAGTCTACTAAACCATTATCTCCGACAGGGAAGTAAGCTATGGGATCTTTAGCAGCCTCAGCCTTTTTCACAGCTGCTCTATTGAATTTAAATGCCATCTCAGTGAGCTGCTCGACATAACCATCAAGATCGTCTGCAGGAATGCTTTTATTATTCTGCAAAGTAAGTATAGCGGCCTCTGCTTTATTTGCATCTGTAATACGGTTTTCTTCCGTAAACTCTGCAAAATCGAATACGTCCAGCGTTTTCACAAACTCTTGCACTTGGGCAAGAGCTTTATTCTTTTCTACTTCCCCAATGGTATTATCAGCCTCAATCGTTGCAATCAGCCTGTCTGCATCATCCGGAGTTTTAATGTCTTTAAAATTGAGAGGAAACCCAGCTGGTTTCATTGGTTCCAGCGTGACCACGTTTTCTTGATAGCCGCCTTCAGTGCCCTCGAAGGGCTGAGATTTATCCCCAGCAGCCCATTCTTTAAACGCTTGGCTGTTGCTAATATTATCAATGGTTTTGTCTGCTGTTCCTGTATCGATCTCTGCAATAAGCTTATCGACATCTTCATCTGAGGTCAGGTAATTGCCCTCATTATCTTGCCTGTCTAAAAACTCCCAAGTTTTTCTCAGGATTCTACGCTCGAGGCGTTTAATTGTTTTTGGTGTCGCCCCGGGTGTGCCCCGGACCCCTGCAAGCCTGTCTTGCGCGTAGGCTATAAATAATTTATCCTGAGTTTTTTCATCAAATACGGTACTCTTAGTAAAGCCTAATCTATTAAAAAGCTTATCCTTACCATTACTGTCTGTACCAAGAAAACTACGCAGCGTACTGCCTACAAATTGGTATTTACCAACGGGAGTACTCGCCAAACCCATTGCAAAAGCTTCCGTATCCGGGGGCATATTATTCTTAGACCAATTAAAATAATCTCCATTTCTTTCAACAAGCTTTAGAATTTCTGGCATGGTCATCTCAGACACAGGTTTGTCTGTCTTAAAGAAAGTTTTCTTACCGTCTTTTTGACCAATCAGGGTTGCATCGATGTCCCCGGCAGATTCACCTTGGACAAGTCTATCCATTTCGGGCATGTCGGAACGCGGGATATTTGGTATAACTGGGCCAGCAAACTCTTCAACATTTCTAGAAATGCGGTTTTGTTCTACCCCTGTCTGATAGTTTGTTTCAACTTTTGTGGCGTCCCCTTTAAACGTCACTAGCTGATTAAACATATAGTTGATCGTACCGGCATCCCCCTCAAAACCTACGTTCCGGGCAATCTGTTGGGCCTGTTTAAGGTAAAGGGCGTTCTCTTCTTCTTGCTCCTCGCGCTTCAGTTTTAAACGAGTTTTTTCTTCTTTCTCGTCTTTTTTCGCCGCTGCGTCTGCCTTGAGCTTAGCGTCCTGTTTTTTACTCATCATCGGCGCATACACAGAGGCAAAGCCCTCCATGAAGCTGCCAAATTTGTCAGGCTTCTGAGCGTAATTAATTCTACCGCTGGCTACTCCAGCCTGTACATCACGCCATCCCATCGGCCATCTCCTCTTCAACAGGCTCCTCATCCATGCCGAGCATGGATTGTTGTTCGTCTTCAGATGCTACTAAGGGCTCTTCTGGCATTGCCATGAGACCGCCTTCTGGCGGTTCCTCAATCGTCTGCTCAACAGCTTCTGGCGCTGGTGTTGCGTCTTCAGCGTCCACTAGGCCAAGTGCCATTTTTAATGATGTTGGAGTGATCGACACACGGTCTTTATCACTAGCACCCATCTCGTAGGTTTTTCCCTCAGACTTAGCCATAATTTCAATATATCGAGCCACAGGCCCCGCCATGAGTATGGCGAGGTCAATGGGAATCTTACCCCGGCTGATGCCCTGCAGCATTAGGCTAGCAGTTATAACTGTGATTGGTGTCTCTAGATCTATCAGAGACATAATAAGGTCAGTCTCCCGGGGCTCATCCATCTTAGTAATAAAGTACTCAACGCCTTCATCGTACTCCACAATGTCCGGGGGCCTATGCCAGCCGTAATTGCGGGTGTCTGTTGTATAGTTGGCTCCGGGGATTGGGCTACTGAGCTTCTGCATCAAGCATCTCCTGTTCAGTTGGATCAGCAGCCTCTGGCTCTGCCATCATCGCCTCTTCAAGCTTGTCCATATACTCGGGCGTATACATCAACCCTTCTTCAGACATCTCTGCAATGTTGCGGGGCACCTTGCCTTCTATAAACCCTTTGATGGATTTTTTAATGGCGTCTTCAAACTTCATTTTTACGCTCCGCTATTAATTGCGCTTGCTGTCTAATTATCTCGCGTTGCCGCTCTAGTTCTCTGAACTGGCGGTCAACAGCACTTTGCTGGGGAAAGGGTATTACTGTGTCTGAGCTCACTTAGGCAGCGCTCTGTAATTTACCAGCAAGTATCCCTGTGGGCCTTGCACTACTGCATCTGGGTGGGTTTTCTGGACCTCTTGGGCCATCACGCCGAAGGTGGGCCCGGTGTTTAAACCCACGCGCTTAGCTTCAGCGTTCCAATCCCAAGTATAGTACCTGATACCGTCCACAGTTTCTAAGTGCTCGATGTTTTCTTTAAGACGCATATCACTAGCAATTATTGCAGCCGTTATTTTCCCAAAGGCTCCCCACTTACCATCTGAGCTGCTTCCGCTGCCAGCTTGAGCTCTGATTTGAGCAGCTAAAATTTCAGCGTCTCTGTTTGCCTCATTGTCAGCGCCTTTGAAGATGTAGTCCAAAAGATTATCTACGCTGTCCCACAGCCTGTTTTGCGCCTCTGTAGAGATATCGAGAGCGTTCTTAACGTCTTGCCCGACAGCCTCGAACATCATAGCTGTGTCAGTAGTCTCGACTGTTTGTCTCCATTTGGCATTTGCGACATCGATGTTGTACTGCATTTCGCTGTAAAAACGGTCTCGGCTATCTGACATTTCAGCATTAAACTGACCAACAGTATTAGTTTCCCCAGCGTTAAACTTAGCTAAAGTATTCATTTCTGTGGAGTTGTGCCGAGCGATTGCTGAGTTTAGCTCATCATAGAACTTGGCCATCTCGTTTCGGCTTTCTGCCGTAAATAACCGTTGGCTGTTCATAACCTTTTGATCTTCAAAAAGAGCTTGTACGACTGCCTGTTTATTAACAACCTCGGCTTGCTGCTCATTGGTCAGGTTTTTTAAATCCATCTCCAAAAAAGCTTTAGCGTTTGTGACCGCCGCTGTCTCTCGAGCGTTAAGATTTCCCAGCTCAAAATTAGCTAGGATCTTTGCTTTGTTAATGATGCCTTCTTGGCGATTGTCGAGGTTCTTTGTGGTTATTGTTTGGAAGAAAGCAGCCTCTTTATCAGCCACGCCCAAGGTTGCTTCCATCACAGCATTTGCATAGGCAGCGGTTGCCGCTGTCCCAGTAATGCCACTAAAAGCAATAGTCTTCTCGGTCTCTCTGACCATTGCTTGTGCCCAAGGCGGTATTTTTGGATTACCGTTGCTGTCCTTAAACTCAGCAGAAATAATATCCATCTGCCCTAGAATAGTTGCTTTGTGGTCGGTGTAACCGCCCTCACCAAGCTTTTCAGCTAGCAGCTTACCAGCTGGCGTGGATGTATCGATAATTGTGGAGATGTTTTGGGTGGCAAAATCATTCAGAGAGTTACCCAGTACGCCTGTGCCTTCGGCCTCTGCCGCTACATCAATCTCAATATCGCTAGTATTAACAAGATTATCGTCATCGATGGTTCCTGTCTCAGCATTTACCTTAGTGCTTGCATCTAATTTCCCTGTAACTGTTGACCCTGTGTAAGTTTGCGCCCCTGGATTCGTAACTCCAGAAACAGCGTTCACATCATCAACCGTAGCTGTGGTCAGGGTAGGATCGGTGCCGAGGTCATATCGTGTGTCGTATGGGTTTAGATTTGTGCCAGTGGCATTCGGATCCATAGACGGGATTAGATCGGTAATGGTCATACCCCGAGTGGATAAAAAGCCATTTGGATCTGCGACAATGGCTTCCATGTCCTCTTGGGATTTCACAAGTCCAGCGGTTTCAGCCATCTTGAGAATGTCTGCAGCGCTGACGTTACCGGGGGATCTGGTTAAGACAGGAGCTGCAGGGGCTGGGGCACTTACGAGCCCAGCTGCAGGACCATCATCTCCACCAGTATTTAAGCCGTATACTAGCTCCCCCTTTTCGTTCATTGAACGACCACTGTGGTAATCCGCCCACCCAGAAGCCCCCTGTTCTTTAGCTTTTTCTAGATTACTATTTTGCCAATTACTAAAGTCTTCCTTGGCCTTACTTACAGCAGCCCCAACTCTATCCCCAATGCTTTGTTTTTCTGTATTCGTGTCAGCGTTAGACATCAGAGCTTCTCCCTTTCGCTCGCACAGACAGCGAGCTCATCGCGCAGCGCTATATAATCCCCTACCGCCGTGAGCACGTAAGTGCTCTGGCGCGGTAGGCTATCGAGCTCAGTTGAAAGCCCTGTATTAAATTCATCGGAGTAGACAACAACAGCTGGGCAATACGCCTCTAGCTGCGTTCTATAGACCGTTCCGCACCCGATTAATGATACCATCACGGGTACTAAGAGCAGGATCTTTTTCATGATCAGCCATCGCCTTATAAAAATCAGTTTTTTTGTTTGCGGCCTGTAGATCGTCCTTAAGGACTTTCTGCTTTTCTTTGTTCGCCCCAGCCAAACGGCCCATCACGTAAATGATCGGTAGAGCAGCGGCCAAAGCTGCAATTATGTACATCTTAATCTTACCGAATATAAACATCAGTGAACCCCGTCTGAGTGGTCCTTAAATCGTGCGTATGCGGCGAGGCCTATGCCGCCTATGGCGCAGACTAAGAACAGTACTTTGAGGCTGTCTGCATATGGCAATAAGCCCTGCAGCTGGCCTGAGATCTCGTTCATCGCAGTGGCAGCTCCAGCAATACCTGCGCCAGCCATTGTCTTAGATTTAGCCAAAGATTTAGGTGCAGCTGCAGATACCTTCTGAGGCATTTCTGATCCGCCCTCATCGGAGGGCAAAGCAGCATCTGAGGAGAACAAGGAAGCCTCTGCAGAACGCCTACGGGTAAGCCCATTTAACGGAGTAAGCTTGCCATCTACCCTAGCTTTGTTCCATCGCATTAGCTGCTCTGGTACTTCGTCGTATAGCCCCTTGTTTAGTTTTTTAAGGAGCGTTGAGCTTTTGAAAGCCCCGGCTCCGAGGTTAAAAACGAAAGATGTGAGAGCGTCATATTGGTATTGAGATAGGGGAACATTAACGAGGCGTTTAACAGCTTTGCCGTGCTCATTAAGATCTTCTATAAGCCGCTGCTCGCAGTACTCTTTAGTCCATTTAGTTCCAGATCTGACGCCTCTAGTGGCCCCAAATCCGCATGTGTATTTTCCTGCAGGGCAGCGGTAACTCGAAACCATGCCATCGGGCTGCACTCGGTGCAGACCCTCAAACTTTTTAACTAAATTGATGCCTTGAGCTGATATCGATTGTGGGTGCATGTTTATCCTGTTGATAGGTAAGGGGCAGCAAAGCCTGTACTCGCAGTGTTGTTTTTATTTAACTGTTCGAGAACGCTTAATGACTGCGCGATATTGATACTCTGGTTACCAATTGGTTGACCCAGATTGTTGAATGAGGTCAGGACCAAATTACCTTGTTGGTCTATCGCTCGATTTACCCTATTCCCTGCCCCATCGACAGATGAGGGAATTAAGTTCCCTGAGTTGTCGAAGCTTGTAGTCAGATTAGCGAAGTTCTGCCGTGTCCCAGCATCAACTCCACCATTATTAGCGACCTGCATAGCCAAGTCTTTAGCTTGATTGATCTGTACAGCCTGTACTCGGCGAGCTGTTTCCGCTGCCTGTACGTTAGCCATGTCGGCTTGCTGACCTATGTCAGTACGCAAGGCCAAATTAGCATTAGCATTAGCCCTTTGCATATCTGCGCGGGTATCTTGAGCTAAACGGGTGTCATCGCTGTAGCGCTCAACATAATCATCGAAGTTGCTCTGGAATGTATCCTGTGTACCAGCAAGTGCTTCTTGGTTACCAAGTACAGATCCAGCATAAATATCTTGATTAGCAGACATTGTACCTAGATCCGTGGCCAGACCTCTCTGACCAGCCATCACATCATCAGAAACACCACTCAGCTGGGTGCTAGCTGCGTCAGCAGCGCTAGTAATCCCTGCCTGTGTGTCTGCAAAGCCCCCGGCCATAGCGGTATTAGCATCCGCAAAGCCGGTATTAATATTGGCGTTTGTATTGGACAAAGTTGCAGCGGTGTCTTGGAAACCAGTATCAACAGCGGTCTGCAAATTAGCTCCTGCAGTATCTACGGTATCAAAACGGGTGCCCATGTTGTTGAACCCAGCATCTTGGCTTGTCTGCAGCGTTCCAAGGCCAGTATTTATGTTCGCTGTATTGTCAGCCATTGCAGTATTTACTGCGCCGAATTGGTTAGTTTGGTCAGTTTTGTATTGATCAAGTAAGGTGGTAAGATCAGCAAAGCCTGTATTAACGCCTGTATTAACACCAGCTATACTGTCTGTGATATTTGTATTTACCCCAGCAAACCCGGTGTCCATGTTGGTTCCGATTGTTGCGGCTTCATTGTACAGCCCTGTTGCGGCTGTAGGGTCAGCACCATCAACTCCTGCGATTGTTGGAGAGCCTATGCCCCCCATAAGGTTTTGGTATTGCTCGTCTGTAAGACCGCCATCCACATTAACAACAGGGGCGGGTGGCGTTACTGGCGCAGGAGCTCCCCCGCCACCTTTATATACGATTATACCCGATTGCCGTGGGTGTAGGTAGCGCTCAATACCAAACGGATTAGTTAGTGTCATTTGTCGATCTCCATGTCGTAGACATAATATAAGGATTTGTAGGATTTGCCTGTCTGGCTGGTCACTTTAGCCAGCTTGCGGCCCCATCCTTTGCGGCCCCAAATTTGTATGGATGAGCAGCCGTTGTTCTTGCAGAAATTCTCAAAAACGTAATTGTGATCTAGCCAGATATCCCAATCTTCTACTGCACCGCCGCAAGTCATTATTTGCAAAGATTTGCGGTTTTCGTATTGCAGAAATCTGGTGCTTAGAACGGCTGTAATCTGCGTATTCTCATCCAGATAAACCCATATATGGATATGCCCAGACATCACTTTCTGAAACAATTGGAAGGTGTTTATTTCGCCCACGGAGTGGGCAAGGGCGCTATCTATATGTGGTTTTATTATGGGCCATTGAGCCAAAACATCTGCCGGGTTTAGCAGGTATAAGTTATTCATATGTGTGGGGATTTTTGATTGTTGCTATGGGGTAATATTATACCACATAGATGATTAAAGCAAGGGGTTAACTGGGAATATTAGGCCAATCGCCGCCCGTACCGTCCATATCTGGATACACTAAATTAGGCCAGTTAGAGTGTGTAGTAATATCACGCAGTGCTGTACGGTAAGTTACCCATGCAGACGGTACAGAGCCACCAGCTTCTAGTGCTTTTGTTACAACCCAATCACAACTAGCTAGACGTTTATCTCTTTCTGCTCTGTTAAGTCTAGCTACTTCAACATTAGCAGCAGTGACTACAGCAGCACGTTCATCAGTAGTCATGTCCGTTACACGGCGTGTATATACTTTACCGTCCTGCAGATATGGTGTTACACTCTCGTTCTTCTGTGTGGCTGAGTCATAAGCTAAGAACACCACCACTTCGGCACAGCTATTAGCCGCAAGCCAATCAGCATCAGGTCCAGACTTGGGAAAGCTAGTGTTGGGAAACAGAGACTTGTGGTCTGCTATCTCACCTATGTTACTGCCTTCTAGTTTTGCTATCTTCATGTCTATTGTCCTTTGTCTGCAAATGGTTCTGTCGGTGCTGTGTAATTACTGGTGTAACGGGCAAACTTGCTCAGTCTTACCTCATCAATATTACCGTTGAAAAAATTATCTGGGTTGCTTGGCACATTAGCCCCAATACTTAATAAAGCAGTAGAATCGTAAGGAGCGTTAAAAACACCTGTTGTCCAAGTATGAGTTGTACTGTCGGCAGTGCCGTTGACGTAAAGTTTGACGGCTCCAGAGGTACTAACGAGAGCTATTTGATACCAAGTTTCGCTGCTAAATGCAGTGGAAAAAGTTGTAGAAGCATAGTTGCTTCCAGTAGAACTGTCAAAAAACTTCATTTTATTTTCTGAACTAACATTATCCATACGCACCATCCAACTACGATTATCACCGCTAGTTTCCCAGCGAGCAATTATAGAATTGGGTGTGCCACCAACATTGGCGGCAAGTCTAAATGCAAGCTCTATTGTAAAATCTAGTGGTGCGTTACTCGCAGAAAACCTACCTACGTCTGCTGGCAATGTTACTAAATCACTATTACCATCCAGCAGTAGTGACGCAGTACCATATAGTTTTTGAGCAGTGCTAGTTTTAGCAGTACCAACCAACGTCAGATTATTCTGTGCAGCACTGTCAATCGCCTGTCCATCTGCCATGTTTAGCAATAGCTTGGTGTTGGTTGTATTTGTTGCAGGGGCCGTTGGGTTTGAACTGTTAGGGGCTGTCGCAGTACCATTAACCAATTTAAAATCACACAAGTAACCCGTTGGTCTCTCAGCAATAGGCCCGTAATTCATAATGTAAGTTGATTGGCTGGCATAATAAATTGTTGTCATCGCAAATGTAGAAGTTGCAGACAATGTGCCATTTACATATGTTTTAAATATAGAGTCACTGCCATCTATCGTTCGTGTTACTACTATGTAATTCCACTGATTAAAACCAAAAACACCAGAAGCTGTAGAGTGAGTATAATAACCAGTACCATCAGGGGAAACTCGGACAGTAATTACTCCAGTATCATAACAACTTATAAATGTCTCTCTCTGAGAAGAAGGGTAATTATACCGTCCATATACAGTGCCGCCACTAGAAAAGTTTGCCCAAAAACTAAACGTAAACGGATTATTGCTAAGGTTAAAATCTGAGCTAGTAGGTATAGTTAAATCGTCAGTACCATCAAAATACCCACTCGCCCCGTTTACCGCAGGGTCATACACACTGCTGGTCAGGAATGGGCCAAATGCTGTTACGGCTGCATTTCCTGCTGGTGTGATTGTGTGGCCAGAAGCAGAATTATCAACGAACCTGTTTGATTGGCAGGTCAGTAGCTTGGTGTTTGTTACGGCAGTCAGCTTGCCTGTTGGTGTAGTAAAATTCTCTGTATAGACAGCCGATCCATTTACTATTCGGATGTTAGATATACTTCCTATAAAATCGTAACTACCATTTGCTTGTTGCCCAATAATAATTCCGTCTTGGTCAAAACTTGTTGTCATCGTACCAGACACTTCTGCCGTGCCATTGATGTAGATAGAAAACTCGTTTGTTCCAGTGCCTTTACGCACCCATGCTAAGTGCGTCCAAGTATTTAATGGAACAGTAGCAGTCGTTGTAAAATGTGTACCGCCACCTTCATAATAAATAGACGCCTGACCAGTATCCGTAAGCCAGCAACTGATACTGTTACCCGATGAATAGTCATCTTGAGCCATAATTAACTGAAAAGCTGACCTGCTTCTTTGAAAAACAAAACACTCCCATGTAAAATTGCTGGTCCCAAAATCAAAGTCAGAAGATGATGCGACAGCTAAAGAATCACCATCCTTAAAGTCCACACCCCACTCACCGTCAGGCCGAGCAAATGGCCCAAAGCTGCCTTGGGTTACATCGCCGTTGGCTGTGATTGTGTGGTTGCTTGCAGAGGCATCGGTGAACTGATTGTTCACGCCATCGTTGCTCCCCTCAAAATGACTGAGGAACGAAACGCGGTTGAACTGATCGTCTGATGGTGCCGCATCTGTACCAGCAGCACCTAACAGTCCTGTATGGAAGAATGACTTAGCCAAGGGCAGAACCTCCAAGGAAGCCATAGTATGTCGTGCCGCCATCGCGGGTGAAGAAACCGTATGCCTGAACCTCGTTTGCCGCAGCCGCGTCTGGTGCAGAGCCGCCAGCCCAATCCACGGTTCCGGGCCAAGTTAACGTAACAGCGGTACTGTGCTGAGTTATAAACAACGTAAAGCTAAACGCTGTGCCAGAACTAGGGGGATTGGTAAACGCAAACGTTGTGTTTTGATCTAACGTCACACTAAAAGAAGTCCCCGTAGCTAGGTCGCAAGTCACAGTGGACGCCGCGCTTTTAGCCACGTATGTCTCTTGGTATGTCAGAGGCTTTAGTGATCCTGTCACAGTGACTGCGCCAGCAGCATTAACGTTGCCGACTTGCAGATTATCCTTATCCTGATACGCCATCGTACCAAGGTCAGCGTTTGTTGGCGTTTGGTTGGGTGCTGTGCCAATAAGTTTCGTCATCAGTTATCTCCCGCCCATATGCGATATGGCGTTGCTGGTGCAGCCACTGTTGGCAATGCGGCAACCTGTGCGTCTGTTAGTGTTTCCCGAAGGTTCGCATGATAGCCAGCAACTGCCTGTGTCTCTGGGTATTCCATGCCGTCTGGGTCAGTCAGCACTTTGCCCGTCTTAACGTAAATCGGCCCGATAATATCCAGCATCTGCGTGTCCGATTGCCACTCAAAGTCACCGCTGGGGCCGTCCCACGTATCGTATGGCCCCAAGTCAGCGGGTGCCACGTTAGCGGGGTCATCTGGATTGTAGACTTTGTGTGCCAATCCCGCTGTTTCCAAAGCTGTCCAGAGGTCTGCTTCAGTGTTTGCTTTAAGGTAATATGTTTGCATCAGCTTACTCCGTTGTCAGGGCTTGCAGGGTGGCGTTGGGTAGACGCTTGGGGTAGTAGGCGAACTTCTTGATGGTGCCGCACATTACGTTACCATTAGCGCCATTTGACCCTATGTTTAGTTTAGACACTGAGGGGAAGACACCATCTACTGTATTGTTTCCGCTT
>Ga0098051_1000023_pt1 | contig 59455 bp, 72 predicted proteins | sample 14BtaG_FD_77069 | JGI IMG/M metagenome (GOLD analysis project Ga0098051, IMG submission 77069) | Marine viral communities from the Subarctic Pacific Ocean - 14B_ETSP_OMZ_AT15311_CsCl metaG | ecosystem: Environmental > Aquatic > Marine > Oceanic | place: Pacific Ocean | collected 2015-01-18 | reverse complement strand
TTACTGTTATCCCAAGTTCCAGAAGTCTTTGCCAGGACTAAAGTCATGTCATCGTTTAGTGCTATTCCTGTTGAGTATTCTGTACCACTAAACTGTAATTTATTATTGGCGCTGTTAAATGCCATTTCAAATATTAAATAAGCTGGGCCGCCGTCTGTTGTACTAGAGTTAGAAAATTGTCCTCTAAACTCTGACATGGATATAGGATTAGATCCGCCGTACTCTGTTTGTAGATCTGAAAAACTAATTTGACCACTGCTTGGTAAAGCCATTTATCTCTTACCTTTTAAAAATTCTATTTCGTGCTTTAATTCTTTGATTGCTTCTACCAGCAGTCCTACAACTTTGTCGTATTGTACACCTAAGTATCCGTCTTTGTTACTGCGAACAATTTCTGGTAACACTTGCTCTACGTCTTGTGCAATTAGTCCTGTGTCGTTTTTCTTAACAAAGTAACCATCTTCGCCACCGTGTTGTTTCATGTATGCTTCAGTCCAATCAAATGTTACACCATTGAGTTGATTAACTTTGTCTAGTGCATTTGGAATGTTAGAAATGTTTTCTTTAAGTCGTCTGTCTGATGAATAGTATGCTGTGATGTTGTCAGTAGCTCTAATCTCTCCAGTAGTTCCTGAAGCGGCTGTACCAACACCTAATGAATCGTGTTGTACATCATCATCTGTATCAAGTGTTAATAGTTTACGTTGTGAACTTGCACCTGTTACTGTAGATGCCGCTAACAATGTTCTTGCTTGAGCAGGCATAGCAAATGTAGAAGCAGTACCTGATCCTGTAAAATATATTCCTTTGTCTGCCGCAGATGTTAATCCTGCTAATGCGGCTAAGTCTGCATCATATGCTTGTACGTTTACGCCAATGTCTGCATCAACTACCATAGTTGCATCGTAAGCCATTACGTCTGAACCAATAGCAACACCCAATGCTGTTCTAGCATCACTTGCAGATGTGCTACCTGTTCCGCCTTTAGCAACTGGAACTGTTCCTAAACTAATGTCACCTGCCGCGGATAATGAGATTGGACTTGTACCACTAACTGCTACTGTACCTGTTGCGGCTGGCAATGTAATAGTTACATCGGCAGTACTTGCAGGACCTATTAGTGTTGCTTTATTAGTACCGTTGTTTGTTCCTTCTAAAAACTCAATCTTACCACCTGTTGTAGCAGTAGGAGATAGAGTAGGATCAGTTAACGTTTTGTTTGTTAGTGTTTGCGTTGCCGCAATACCAACAAGTGTTTCGTCACTAACCGCAGTATTAAATTCAGCAAAAGTTCCTGTTACAGTATTATCAGTTAAACTAATTGACTTGTTTGTAAGTGTATCGGTTGTATCTCTACCTACTACAGTTTCATCGCTAACTGCGGTATTAAGTTCTGCTATTGTACCTGTTACTGTATTATCAGTTAAACTAATTGACTTGTTTGTAAGTGTGTCTGTTGTATCTCTAGCTACTACACTTTCGTCACTAACGGCTGTATTCAATTCTGCTATGGTTGTCGTTAATGTATTGTTTGCTAAGTTAACACTTTTATTAGTCAACGTATCCGTTGTGGCTTTACCTACGAACGTGTCGTTGCTATCGGGCAATGCCCAACTGTTACTTGCACTAGGTTTAATAGCGGCTATGATTGGTGATGTTAAAGTTTTGTTTGTTAAAGTTTGTGAACCTACAAGTGTTGTTACAGTACTGTCTATTGCCCATTCAATAGAGTCTGTTGCAGGTGTTGTTGTAATATCAATACCTGTTCCGCCTGTTAAGTTTAAAATATCTTGAATGTTGTCAGCAACAACAGGAGCTTCACCTGCTACTTGGATAGTTTTAAATACGTCTTTTGCTCCACCGTAATCAGCAGTAGCAACTCCACCACTGGTGTATGCACTAAATCCTGTGCCGTCAATTGGTGCTGTTAATTGTCTATCTGAATACAAAGCAAATGTAGTACCAGTTAGTACGTCCATGAAGTACTCGTTACCGTTAACGTTGGTCATTCCTACAACATCAACTAGTGTTACTTCTGTACCATCTGTAAATGCGTGAGCGTTAGTTGTTGTAACTACAACAGGGCTGGCCGCTGTGATGTTGCTAATTGATTTACTAACACCACCCACCAGTGCCGCAATAGTCATCTGGTTTGCATTATCTCTAGTAATGGTCATGTTACCACCAGCAACTAAATTAATATCGTTTGAAATATTATTAACGTCAGTTAGTCTAATTGCAGTAGTTGACAATGGAACAGCTAAAGTATATTCAACATCGAACTTAAATGTGTCTGACGATAAGTCTACATTATTCCATGCAACACCATTTCCTCGTATAAAGTTAATACTATCAGTTACATTATCCGCCTCGATAGTCTGCTCAAGAGTCGTTCCATCAGGTGAATAAAGTTTAACATATCTAAAAAAATCGTAATAAGCAGTCATGTTCGTATTTGTTCCTCTTGTATATTGTATTTATTAAATAATGCTATGCTTGTAATTGGCAACGGTGAAACTAGATATAACATTGATTTAGGTCTGTTTAGAGATACTAAAATAGGATGTAATGCCCTGTATAGAGATTATGCAGTGGATCATTTAGTCTGTTGCGACAAGCGAATGGTCAAAGAAGTACTAGAAGCAAACACATTTAAGGGTACTTTATATACCCGTAAAGACTGGTTTGAGGATTTCAAAGGAGTTGAGTGCTTACCCGACTTACCTTACAAAGGTACAGCAAGACCAGATGATCCTTGGCATTGGGGCAGTGGTCCTTTTGCTGTACTAATTGGAGCAAGATTAGCATATGAATGGAAAGAAACAGTTAACCTAGTAGGGTTTGATTTGTACAATGGAAATATTTACAAGGATACTAAGAACTATGCTAAATCAGATGCAAGGCCAGTAGATCCTAGTTATTGGATACACCAGATGAACAAAGTATTTGAACACTTCCCTAGTGTTACGTTCAATTATTACTCTACAGAAAAATGGCCAGATAAGTACTATAACATAAAGAATTTTAATTTAGAGGAACTTAAATGAACTACGAAGCAAAACATCACGATTCGTTTCCTACTTTGGTTACTAGTTTTGATATCGAAGGACACGAGAGTGAGAAGACCTGTGTAGAGATGATCGATGCTTTTAATGAGTATGGACCTGATCACCCATTAGTTGCAAAAGGAAAAAGTAGTTATCAAAAAGGCGACGAACAGTTTTTAAACGATCATAAACTTATTCCTCTTTGGAAAACTATACAAGAATGTATTGATGTATACACACAGCATCTTGGTGTTGATTATACTCTATTATCAACTAGCTGGTTTAATTCTTTGTTCAATGGTGGCGCAGTTGACGCCCACAGACATGAACGCAGTATTATTAGTGGTGCATACTATCCGTATGTAGACAAAGGTAGTTCACCTATTGTATTTAGAAACCCTAACCAAGTAAACTTTATGAACTATGCACCCTTGGGGTTAACAGACTACAATAGATATGAATTAGAATGTTTTCCTAAAACAGGATTATTAGTTTTGTTTCCAAGTTGGCTAGAACATCGTGTTATTACAAACCAAACAGAAAAAAGATACACAGTTAGTTTTAACACAATTAGACATAGCGACAGAGCCGCATTTATGAACATACGAGATTATAGGATTGACCCGCATGAAAGCACAGATAGTTGATGGACCGTTTAGGAAAGCAAACTATCCTCTCTTTCCTACACTAGTACAAGTTTACGATTTACAAGATAACCCTAGTAACATTGACATAATCAATTACATTGACGAGCAAGAATTATCTGAATGGCCAAAAGACATTGGTGATGGTTCTTCAACTAGTCAAAACGAAATGAACATTCTTGATAACTTTGATATTAAAAAAGATATTGAAAATTGTGTAAACGAATATTGTATTGATGTTGGACTAGACAAATTAGAAATTGGAAAGAGCTGGATTAATATACAAAGACAGAAAGGCTACATTGCTAGGCACAGACACGAACTTAGTATTATTAGTGGAGCATACTATCCATTTGTAGAACCAAACAGTTCACCGTTAGTTTTTGGAAGTCCAATACTAGGACCTAAAATGGGCGAGATACATAACCAAGCTACAGAATATACTGCTAACGAAATGGAATTTGATGTACGTACAGGCTTTCTTGTATTGTTTCCAAGTTGGTTATATCATTATACAATTCCAAACCCTTCATTAAAACGAGTAACCTTAAGTTTCAATACATACCACAAAACACTTGACAAGTAGTAATTTTTAATATATAATATTACACATGTTAGAGGACTTTTATGCGTCGACCCTCTTTAAATACTCCGCCGTTATACTTATAGGAGAAGAATATGGCTTATTATAGCACAAAACATTACGGACACAACATAGGATTATCAGCGGTCTTTAGACAACCTAACGCAGATCATTCGCATTGCCATTTACTACATGGTTACAGTTTAGCATTTACATTTACATTTGGATGTGATAAACTAGATGACAAAAACTGGGCAGTAGACTTTGGTGGATTGAAACCTTTGAAGAAGTGGTTAGAAGATCACTTTGATCACAAGACAGCAATTGATAAAAAAGATCCACACTTAGATAAATTTATGGAACTGCAAGAACTTGACCTAGCTGAAATTGTTGTAATGGATGGTGTAGGTGCAGAGAAGTTTGCCGAACACGCATTTAACTTTGCAGACAAACTTGTACGTGAAGCAAGTGACAATCGTTGCTATTGCGTAAGAGCAGAATGTGCAGAACACGGCGCCAACTCAGCAATCTACGAAGGATAGTTTAATGATTTGGGAACAAGTAAATGAGGATCGTAAAAAACTTAAGGTAGCACATTATAAAAATGCGTTTCCAGAAGCAGTAAATGATATTAACTTTACAACACTAGTAGAAGTAAATCAGTATAAGTCTACAGTTACAAACGTAGATGAATTTGTAAAAGGAAGTACACACATTTCTGACATTGGTTCAGACAAGCGTATACAAAAATATTTGTTAGAGTTTCAAAAACACTATGACAGACATGAAACTGAAGCACACTTCAATGCTAGTTTGTTCTTTTCATTAAGTGACGGGCATAATAGCTTGTTCCTACATAATGATTACGAAACTGTTTTGCTTATACAAGGATACGGTGAAACTGCATATCTTGTAACAGATGGAGAAACAATGAACAAGCAAATTTATCATTGTAAAACAGGAGATGCTTTACTGTTACCAAGACTTACAAATCATAAACCTTTAATCTTAGGTCCAAGAGTTACATTAAGTTTGGGTGCTAATCCTTTAAAAGCAATGACCAATAAAAACTTTGGTCCAGTTAATTCGACAATGTAGAGGAAGTTAAATTGCCCAACCATGTAGTTTGTTTAAAGCACGGTAAGAAATATTCAGCAGAATACGTTAATGTTCTTTACAGAATGGTAACACGCAATCTTACCGTGCCACATAACTTTGTTTGCTTTACAGAAGATCCAACAGGTCTTGATATGGGTATACAAGTTAAGCCCTTGCAATTAAACAGCGACATCAACGGTTGGTGGTACAAAACAATGTTCTTTAATCCAGACTTTGGATGTTACGGTACTGTATTGTTTTTAGATTTAGATGTTATTGTGTTTGGAAATATTGATAAGTTGTTTACATACAAGCCAGGCGAGTTTTGTGTAATACGTGATTTTAATCGTAGTGTGCAAAGTCAATGGGACAGAATGAATTCAAGTTGTTTTAGATTAGAAACAGGACAACATGCAAATGTATATCATGAGTTTATGTCTAATCCAGGACAAAATGCACGTAAGTATCACGGAGATCAAGATTGGCTGTATGCTAATGTAAAATCTCAATATAACTTTTGGCCAGATGAATGGATACAAAGTTATAAATGGGAGATGCGTGGACGTCCTGAGATGAATAGATACAACGGCAAACGTAACTTTGTTGCCCCAGGTGAACCAAAGATATTACCTGACACAAGTATTGCAGTATTTCACGGAGACCCTAACCCAAAAGACTGCATCGATCCTTGGTGCAAGGAGAATTGGAAATAATGGACAAATATATTTTTGATGTTGATGGAACACTAACACCAAGTCGTGGACTAATTGACTTAGAATTTAAAATGTTCTTTAATACATTTTGTTTGACACATGATGTATATCTTGTTACAGGTAGTGACCGTGCTAAGACTGTAGAACAACTAAGTGAACCAACATACAATCTAGCAAAACGTGTATACAACTGTTCAGGTAGTGATGTATATGAAGGTAGAATCAATGTTCATCGTAGCGATTGGATTTTACCACGTAGTTGTAGTCATTGGTTAGAAGATAAACTAGAAGAAAGTGCGTTTGAACTTCGTACAGGATTGCATATTGAAGCAAGGCCGGGTATGGTTAACTTCAGCATAGTAGGACGTAAAGCAACGCCCGAACAACGTCAGCAATATGTTAAGTACGACAAGAAACATAACGAACGGGTGAACATTGCCGCTCTGTTCAATTTAGAATTTCAAGAACTAAAAGCCGTAGTAGGTGGAGAAACTGGTATTGATATATTTCCAAAAGGGTATGACAAAAGCCAAATTATAAGAGATTTTGATCCAACTGATACACTACACTTTTTTGGTGATGCAATGGAAACTACAGGAAATGACTACCCTTTGAAAAAAGTAATCATTGACAATGACCTAGGAATGTGCTATAATGTAAACAGTTGGAAGGATACCCGAGAACTGTTGAATGAAGAAAAATAGTAACTTTATAAAATATACAAAGATAGGTGCAGTAGCAGTCCTAGGACTAGGTCTTAGCTATGGCATTGGTACCTTTACACCCAACACATGGACTATAAATGATATAGTCGCAAAAGCAGAAGAAAATATTATAGGAGAATGGAACGAGTTTGGGTTTCATGAACCTTCAATAGAATATACAAACAATGCTCAATTTATAACTGGCGTAGCTCGTTGTATTGACTTTCTTAATTTACATACAGAAATAAGCAAACGTGTTCCACGAGATATTATTGTTGCAATGGCAATACTAGAAACAGGATATGGCAAAAGTAGATTTGCACTTGAAGGTAACAACTTATTTGGTATACGTACATGGGACAAAAATACACCACAATTGAAACCTTTAGAGTTGCCCAATGCGGCATTTGGTGTTAAAATATATAAAACAAAGTGTGCTTCTGTAAAAGATATGATTCACACTATTAATACGCATCGTGCGTACATAGACTATAGAGATGAACGTGACAGACAAGAAGCAACAGGAGTTTTAGATATTGATGCACAAGTAGACCAATTACACAAGTGGAGTACAAATCCAAACTACACAGCATTAGTAAAAGAAAAGATTTTAATATTACAAGGCAAACAACATGACTAAACGTATAGGCTTCGCATGTAAGTACATGCACTCAGATCAAACGCAGAAGAAGAAACTGCTAGAAGAAATTCAACGACCACTAAATACACGCAGTACGACAGTACAATGGCTTAACAGGCAAACACGTGAAGTAGCAGAAGAACGCCTGTGGGACATTATGGTACACAACATTCAGTCGTACAGTAACTTGATCGAATACGTAGGAGGATTACCTAATGAACTTAGAATGGTTAGACTCGGTAGCGATTGCCTTCCGGTATATACGCAACAAGATTGGTCATACTTTTGGCGAAAGCCTGACGTCCGTGATTACTGTAGTAAACATCTCGCCCCCGTCGGCGACAAAGCAAGGGCCCTCGATGTCCGACTATCGATGCACCCAGGCCAATTTACTGTACTTGCGAGCGACAACCCCGACATTGTAGATAGGAGCATAGAAGAATTTGAATATCATACCGACATCATACGCTGGATGGGATACGGCAAACAATTCCAAGACTTTAAATGCAATGTCCATATATCAGGCAGACAAGGTCCATCCGGTATCATCAATGTCCTGCCAAGACTATCTCAAGAGGCGAGAAACTGCATTACGATCGAGAACGACGAGAACTCGTGGGGGCTCGACGCATCGCTCGAACTTGAAAAACATGTCGCATTGGTTCTTGACATACACCACCACTGGGTGCGTACAGGTGAATACATACAGCCCACCGACGATAGATTTACTCGCGTAGTAGATAGCTGGCGTGGTGTGCGTCCTGCAATGCATTACAGCTACAGTCGTAACGAACATTTACCACAAGACTTTGCACACGACACTATGCCTAATATGGAACAGCTACTAGAAGCAGGCCATAAGAAGCAGAAACTTAGAGCCCATAGTGACTACTATCCTAACAAACTTGTTAATGATTGGGCATTGAGCTTCTTAGAACATTCTGACATTATGTGCGAGAGCAAGTGCAAAAACTTAGCCAGCATTGAACTATACGAACAATATAAAGCGTAAATACTACACATTAACTTTTAAGGAGATTATAATGATCGATACTATTAAAGAATGGGTAAGTGAACGTTTTGAAGAACGTACATCTTGGGATGGAGCAATGCTTATTGCTATTGGCGTAATTGTGCTAATCGCAGGACCATTTGCAAAATTAGCGGCTTATGCGGCAATCGCATATGGTGCTTGGACTTTATTCAAATCTGAATAATCACTTTAGACCAATGATTGACATCACAATTTGCTGATGTCGGTCATTGTATCTACCCTAACATTGAGTTTCTTGCGTTGTAATACGCCAGCTTTTTGAGCAAAACGTTTAGGATCGCATTTTTCACATACGTGTGAGTAGTCATTTGTTAGGCGCTTAGGGTCTACTTGTCCTTTGTCGCGTGAGAATTCTTCATGGCAGTTATCACATTCAAAGAATACAATCGTCTTTTTACGCTTGTACGGATGATGTCCACGCTTACCTTTACGCATATAGTATTGAATTTTCTTTTCAGTTCGTAAAAACATAGTAATAGTATTTATAATCACATTCGGATTATAGATTAACAGATAAATAATAATGATAGGAACAACAATGTCGATAGTTACTTTAACAGACTCAGCTAAAGCACAGATGTGTAATATGGTTGAAGAACATAAAAAGCCAGCAGTTAGGCTTTCATTAAAGGGCGGCGGCTGTGCTGGTTTTAAATATGAATGGACTATGGAAGCAGATATTAACGCAGAAGACGAAGTAGTTGAATTCGATAAAGGTAAATTTGTAGTAGATCCATCTAGTGTGATGTATTTACTAGGTAGTACAATTGACTACAAGAAAGAAATGTTTGGATCTTACTTTGCAGTAGAGAATCCAGGAAGTACTTCAAGTTGTGGTTGTGGCGAGTCAATAGGATTTTAGGGAATAATACATGTCAAAATTAAATATTAATATTGGTACAGAGGGCAACGATAATACTGGTGATAGTATTAGAGAAGCGTTTAGAAAAGCCAATGAAAACTTTACAGAACTTTATGCTGTATTTGGTATCGGCGGACAGATTAGCTTTACAAGTTTAAGCGATGTTCCAGATGTACTAACTGCATACACAGTACCACAAGCTAACGCAGAAGGATCAGCGATTGACTTCAAGACGCTAGTTGGCGGAACTGGAATGACTATTAATTCAACTAGTCCAAACCAAATTGTTATCAGCAACACATCAAGTATTATTAGTACAGACGGACAACCAAGTTTAGGTGGTCCACTTAATGCGGCCAACCAGGCCATAGCAAACGCACCTGTTTCCCTAAGTGCAGTTAACGCATTGAATACAGTACATGGTACTAACTTTACTATTGATGATTTAATAATTAACAAAGGTTATGCTGACGGACGTTACTTGCGTTCAACAGGTTCACCTGGTGGCGAAGGACAAATTAGAGTTAGAGAAGAACCAGTTGATGCCGCGGCATACACTCTTAATATTACAAGTTTTGCAAACGGTAACGTTGTAACTAGTGGAGGACATGGATTCTCTACAACTGCAAATGGTATTAGCTACATTTATAATTCAACAGGTACAGATGCAACAGGGTTAACAACTGGTGTTAAGTATTACCTACGTTATGTAAGTGATACACAATTAAGTGTTCACACAACACTAGCAGAAGCACAGAACGATGATGACTTATCAAGAGTTAAAGTTGGTATTGTATCAGGTTCAGGTACTGGCACACAAACAATGGTTGACGCAGAGTATGATGCAACCTTAGCAGGATATTGGATTAGTACAGAAGCATTACCACGTAAGAGTATTACTAGACGTGAAGGTGACACTATGTCAGGTGCATTGTACTTACATGATCACCCAGGCTCACAAGCAGGAGCAGGAGCGCCAGGTGGTATTACAGACATGCAGGCGGCTACAAAATACTATGTAGACAATAGTGCATATCCTTCTAAAACAAATTTATTCGTAAGTACCAAAGGTGACGATACAATGGCTAACGTTCCAGTTGGTCAAGAAGGTCGTTCATGGAACTATTCATATGCTTCAGTTGCGGCCGCGGCGGCAAAAGCAGAAGAAGTTATTACTACAAGTCCTATTAAGATTGGACCTTACGCACAACACATTACATATGCATCAGGACAGAATAATTCAACTGTTGCTTCGTCAGGTGTTACAAGTTCAAGCGGTTACGAAGAAGTTAAAATTCTTACAGACGCAAACAAACAATTTATAATTGATGAAACTATTGCTTTCTTAGAAGCTACATATCCTACTTTACTTTATGATGCAACTCTATGTCGCAGAGACTTAGGATTTATTGCAGAAGGTATTGTATTAGATATACTAGATGGAACATTTGCAAACTACCACAGTAGAAATGCTGGATTAAGATATTACAGTAGTGCAAGTGGGCAGATTGCTAGACGTACACAGTACACAGAAACAATAGCATCACTTAACTTTGCCAAAGCTCTACATGCTAAAGTTATTACTAACACACTAGAAACTAACTTATACCAGAGTGTTACTACACAGACTACAATTCCAGCACAAGTAGTTGACTTAGTTGGACAAACAGCAGTTGCGGCTAAATGGGATATTATTAAAACAATAGTAACAGGACCAACTATAGCAAGTGCTCCACAACTAGTTGAAGGTAGTAGTTGGACTATTACTATTACTAACGGTGGACAAGGATTTGTTGATCAAAACATAGTTTCAAACCAAGACTTAGTTCCTGGTAAGATTATAACTTTTGAAACAAGTGGCGCAGTTGGTAGAATTGTATCAACAACAAGAGGTGCATCAGTTGATACTATTGAAATAGAATTACTTGAACCAATTACTCCAGTAGTTGGTGAAGAAATGAATTACGGTAATGCGTTCTCAATTAAAGATATTAGCATACACGTTGAATCAGGAACATACTTTGAACAGTTTCCAATTAAGGTTCCAGCAGGTGTATCAATAAAAGGTGACGAGTTTAGACGTGTTAATATTAAACCAGCACCAGGACCAAGTACATCAATTTGGGCTGATAGTTATTTCTACAGAGAACCAACGTTTGATGGCCTTGCATTAAAAACAGAATATAATCCAAATGCTGTTGAACTATTAACAGTTAATAAAGAATTCCTTAAAGACGAAGTTGTAGCTTGGATCGATGCACAGATTGTTATTAACACAGGTATATGGAACGGCTTTACATACGATAGTCAAAAATGTGAAAGAGATGCAGGAATCATCATTGATGGTTTAATATATGATCTTCAATGGAGTGGTAATGAAAAGACTCACTACAATGCATCAAGATATTACAATGGCGTAGTAAGTTTAGTAGCTGGCCAACAAGATCAGACTGCCGCGGCAATGGCACAGTTAAAACTGATTATTCAAAACTTTATTTTTGCTAACGCAACATACACAAGTTTACAAAGCCCTGTAAGAACAACACAAACAATTGATTCTACAGCAGGTGAAGCGGCGGCAAGTACACAGGTTGGTACATTACTTGATATGGTTGGTGACGTTATTACTAACGGACTACCTAACTTACCAGCACTTGACTCACCAAGTTACGGTTACCATTACTTAACAGATTACAGTAACGCTTCAAGTACACCTAAAGACAACAAAGACATGGACGTCTTCTTAATGAATGACGCAACTATTATACGTAACATGAGTGTCCAAGGACACGGTGGGTTTATGTGTGTATTAGATCCAGAAGGTGTTGTACTTACTAAGTCACCATACATACAAACAGGTTCAAGTTTCTCACAGAGTATTAATAAACAAGCGTTTAGAGGCGGTATGTTTATTGACGGATTTGTTGGTAACTTAAGAACTGTTGTAAACAGTAAAACAGATAACTTCACACTAAACGTACAAAGTGCGGCAGGTGAAGGATTAAGAATTAAACGTCCGCAAGTACCAAGTCCTTTTTACATTAACGGCAAACGTCATCAAGTAAATGCTATTACTAGTTACGACCAAGCGGCAGGTACTGCAACACTTATACTAGATCCAACATCAAATGATGGAACTGGTTTTGATCAACCAATGCCAACTAACATTGTATTACAAACAGCTGGTAACAGATCAATGTTGGCAAACGACTTTACACAAGTTAACGACTTAGGTTATGGTACTGTAGCTGTTAACACAGGACTTTCAGAACTTGTTTCACAGTTTACATATTATTGTCAAGCGGCATACTATGCAGGCAGTGGTTCAGAGATTAGATCACTTAACGGTTCTAACGCTTATGGTGAATACGGACTAGTAAGTACAGGTTCAGATCCAAACGAAATTCCAGACATTATTACAACAACTAATAGATTTACATCACCATTTAAAATCTTTGATGATGGTTCAGGATTTGATCATCCAGAAGACCAGTTGTTTATATATGCATACGACTTTGACGGTGTTCCAAGAACTAATTCAGAAATAGAAATTGATCATGGTGGATCACTAGGAACTACTAGATACGAAATTACAACTGTTGAAGCAATAACACAACCTGGATCACCTCCAACTGGTGTTGTTAGTAACACAGTTTATAAATTAAACATGGCAACAACAGGTGCTAACCAAACTAGTACTACAGGACTTAAGGCAGTATTATCAAACGGCCAAATTGGTACTATTAGAGTTGGACAAACTGTTGAGCTATCAGGTGTTGATGTTGCTACAACTAGACCAAGTAGTGCATTGATATTTGATCAATCAGTTGAATCAATCTACAGAGTTATTAGCTTTAACACAACAAACGCACTAGGTACAGCATTACCAAGTGGTACACAGCAAGTTAGACTTGATAGTACATACGAATATATTAAACTAGTTGTTGATGAAACAAATTCACAGTTAAACACACATGCTGGTACTGGTACTACAATGGGTGCTACAGCAGGCGATAATGTTATTGCTGTTGTTAGTATTTTCTCACAGAAACAATTAGATCAACTTAATGCAGGTGATATGATCTTTACCTGGAATGGTAAAACACATACTGTTACAGGCTATACACAAAGAACAGGCTTTGGTACAATTAGTATTCAAGACTTAGCTGGTACAGATATTAACTCACCAGCATCAAGTCCAGGACTTGTAAGTTCAGTTTACAATGCAACCAACACAGTTACACTAAGAGTAGGTTTACGTGATGGTGAGGGTGGTAACATTACTGTTAACATTTCAACAACTAGAGCAACAGGACATGACTTCTTAAATATTGGTACAGGTGGATTTAACACAAGTAACTATCCAAACGTTGTATTAGGTGCACCAACGCAACCTAAGGACGTATCAAGACAAGTTGACGAAAGAGATAAAGGTAGAGTATTCTACGTAAGTACAGACGAAGATGGATTCTTTAGAGTAGGTAAGTTCTTTACAGTTGACCAAGGTACTGGTACAGTTACATTTAGTGCTTCGATTGCATTGAGTAACTTAGATGGTATTGGATTTAAACGTGGTGTTGTTGTAGCAGAATTTAGTGCTGATGACGGCATGACAGATAATGCTACTGACACAGTTCCAGTTGAATCAGCAGTACGTGGTTACGTTGCAAGAAGATTAGGTTGGGACCACGGTGGTAACCCATATGCTAACATTATTGGCCCAGGTGCATTAGCAAGAGATGGAACAACTTCTCTAACTGGTAACATTAATGCAGGTGGTAACACATTTACAAACTTATCAGATCCAGCTAACCCACAAGAAGCGGCAACCAAAAGTTACGTTGATAGTTTAATTGATGCAGGTGATACACTACCTGAAATGATTGACTTTGAAACTAATGGGTTGACAGGCAACCAAATGATTGCCACAACAGGATTGTTTAGAATTTATACACAACCAGCAACAGGTGGCAACTTCCAAAACGGTGATACTATTACAGGTAATGGATCAAGTGCAACAGGTACTATTGTAGATATTACAAATGTTACACGAGGCGGTGTTGCAGAAAACTTAATTGTATACACAGCAGTAACAGGAACAATATTAAATTCAGACATTGTTGAAACAGCAGGCGGTGTGTCAGCACAAGTTACAACTGGTCCTATTATGGAGTTTGCAAACTTAGTTGAAACAGCAACTTCAGATATCAATGTTTTTGTTGCAAGAGATGTAAGTGGTGCAACAGTTGACTTTAGACTTAGAGCAGATAGTATTATTAATGCTGATGTAAATGCAAGTGCAGGTATACAGCAAAGTAAACTAGCACTAGAAGAAGCAACTACAAGAGCTAATAGTACTGGCATTACACAAAACGATTTAGGTGTTGCTAGTTTTGACAGTGATATATTTACAGCTGACCAAGGTTGGATTACAATCGACAATGGTGCATTAGACTATAGAAAAATTATTAATATTGCAGACGGTACTGTAATTGGTAGAGCGGCAGGTGACTCAAGTACAGGTGATGTAAGTGAAGTTCCATTTGCTACTATTGTTAGTGAAGGTGGCGGTGTACAAGAAGCTGTTAGTACAACAGGAGCAATAAACGCTCTTGTTAAAACAGATGCTTCAGGTGTAGCAACAGTACAAGGACTTAAAGTTGACAGTTACTTAGTAATGGATACAAGTGGTACAGAGTTACAACTTTCAACTCCAGGTGGTGCATTGTTTATGACATCAGCAGGTACTGTTACTCCAACAGTTGAAATGCCTGGATCACTTAACATTGGTGCAACTGGTGTTACACAAGGATTCTTCCAAACTAACTCAGCACTAGCAGGCGAAAGTAGACTAGGTGTTGATTGGATACACAGTAGCTTTATTGAAGCACCAGGTGAACTTGATGCAAACTCAACAGGTATTGGTATTGGTGCTAACACAGGTTATAGTGCGGCAGGACAAATTGCTTTAATTAGTGATGGTGCTGTAATTGTTAAAACAACATCAACAGGATTTGAACCAGGATTAGATAACACATATAACATTGGTACAAGTTCAGCTAGATACAACACAGTTTATGCAGGTGTACTAAACGGTACATCAACACAATCACGTTACGCTGACTTGGCAGAGAACTACTTAGCAGATACAGAGTATGAAACAGGTACAGTATTAGTGTTTGGTGGAGATGAAGAAATAACTACAACAACTGCAAAAGGCGACAGACGAGTAGCTGGTGTTGTTTCTGAGAAACCGGGTTACTTAATGAACGGTGATTTAGAAGGTAGCTTTGTAACTGCTATTGCACTACAAGGTAGAGTTCCAGTTAAGGTACTTGGCACAGTTGAGCCAGGAGACTTAGTTGTAACATCAAGTATACCAGGATACGGAATTGTCGATAACGATCCTAAAGTAGGAACTATTATAGGTAAGGCACTAGGGGCTAAGGAAGATCCCGAACGTGGAATTGTCGAAGTAGTTGTGGGGAGAGTATAATGGCACAACAAAACATAAACATTGGGTCAAGTGCTAACAAGGGTGATGGAGATCCGATTAGAGTTGCATTTACAAAAGTTAATGCAAACTTTACAGATTTATTTGCAAGAGTAGTTGTACTTGAAGGCGGTGGCATTGCTGTTGCACAAGATATACAAGGTGATATTTTTGCACAAGATAGTTCACTAGCATACAACTCAGCTACTAATACATTTATTGGAAACTTTCAAGGACCACTTGACGGTGATGTAACAGGTTCAGTATTTGCTGACAATAGTACAGTATTAATAGATGGTGTAGCAGGAACTATTAGTGCCGGAGCATTAACAGGTAACTTGCCAGCATTAGATGGTTCAGCACTAACAGGTGTTGTAACAGGTTCTAACACAGGAGTAATTAACTTCAATGGTGCTACATTAAATTTTGTAAGCACTACATTTAACGGTTTAGACTTTGCTGACTTAGGAACAACTCCAACTACACTAGCAGGTTATGGAATTACTGATGCGGCAACATCAGCACAGGGAGTCTTAGCGGCAAGTGCATTACAAGCAGAGACAATTACACTAACAACATTAAAAGCAGAAGTTGCGGCAAGTACTGACTTTGCAGACTATCAAACAAGAATAGCGGCACTATAATGAGTACGATAAATATGAGTATAGGAAAACAAAATGGCAAATAGAATACCACTTATAGTTGACACATTAGATGACAACAAAATCAAAGAATTACCAGCAGGTGATAATTTAGATTTAGGTAACGCTGGGCTTACCAATGTTGGAAGTGTAAATGCTACAGACGTTACAATTAACGGAGTATCATTTAACAATCCATTTAGTGGTAACTACAACGACCTAACTAACAAACCAATTATTCCTGTTGTACCAAGTGCTATTAGTGCATTTGCTAACGATAGTGGATACTTAGTATTTGGTACTGATACTGATAGTATTCCAGAAGGACTTACTAACTTGTATCATTCAACTGCAAGAGTTGATGCTCGTATACAGTCAGCTAACTTATCAAGTTTAGGTAACGTTGATGCAGTTACATCAGCAGACGACGGCAAAGTTGTTTACTATAATCACGAAACACAAACATTTAAATTTACAAACGTTGTTACTGAATCAGATAACTTGCAGTCAATACTTACAAGAGGTAACACTAGTGATAAAGATATTATTACAACAGGTAAAGTATATTATCAAAACGTGTGGGCTACAATCGATGATTTACCAAGTCCAAGTACATACCATGGCATGTTCGTACATGTTCATAGTACAGGCAAAGCATATTATTCACATGCAGGTGAATGGAAAGTATTACAAAACGAAGGTGAAAACTTTACATCATTTAGCGTAGGTGCTGATGACTCAACATTAAGAAGCATTGGTAACGGAGAATCATTTAAAATTTCCGGTGGCACAGGTATTAGTACTTCAAGTACAGCTGAAGGCGACATTACTATTACGTTAGGTAACTTAACAGATTTAGCAAACGTAAGTGCAGGAGCTCCAAGCAACGGACAAGCACTAGTTTGGAACAACGCACAAACAAGATGGGAACCAGGAAACGTAGCTGGTGGTATTTCAGACATTGGTGACTTAGGTGACGTTGATGTTACAGTAACAACACCAGTAGACAACTATGTATTAAGTTGGGACAATGGTAACAGTTATTGGCGTCCTAGAGCATTAAACAACTTAGATGCTTCAACAGTTACTACACAATTAGATAGTACAGCGGCAAACCATTACATTCCGTTTGTTGCGGCAGGTAGTGCAAGTCAACAAGCATTGAGAACAGATGCTGGTATTACTTACAATCCTAGTACTAATGTTATTTCACTTAATACTATTGTTGCAACAACTGAAATACAAACTAGCGGATTAGCAGTTACAGGTAACATAACAGGTACAGCTTCTGAAGTTAACTTTGCAGATGCAGTTAGATTAACAAGTGGTAAAGAATTAAGATTATATGACACAGCTAACGTTAAGTATAACGCATTCAAAAGTCCAGCGGCACTAACAACTAGTGTTTCATGGACATTACCAGACGGCGACGGTACTACTAACCAAATTTTAAAAACAGACGGTAGTGGAAACTTAGCTTGGACAGATAACAACGCAGGCGGAAATTCATTTAGTACAATAATTGTATCAGGACAAAACAATGTTGTTGCAGATACTGCAAACGACTCATTAACTCTTGTAGCTGGTACTAACGTAACAATTACAACTAATGATTCTACAGACACAATTACTATTAACGCATCAGGCGGCGGTGGAGGAGGAACTCCAGGTGGTAGTGATACACAAGTACAATTTAATGACGGTGGTACATTTGGTGGCGATTCAGATCTAACTTATAATAAAACTACTAATACACTAACTGGTGTTAATTTAATAGCAACTGGTAAAATTGAAGCACCAGAAATATTTTCAAGCTCAACTGGTATTCCAACTATTACTAGTGCAAGTAATATTATACTTGATGCGGCCAATGCTGTTGTATTACAAAAAACAGTACTAAGATTAGGATCGTATGATACTAACGGATTAGCAACACTAACTGGACAAGCAGGTGATGTAGTTTACAACAGTTCAGAAAAACAAATGCAATTCTGGGATGGTACAGCATGGAAATCATCTAGTGATACTTTTAGATTTAGTGTTGGTGCAGATGACTCTACACTAAGAGAAGTAAGCAATCAAGAAAGCATTAAATTTATTGGCGGAACAAATGTTACAACATCAAGTGATGCTGAAGGTAACATAACAATTACTGCAAGTGGTGGCGGAAGTTATGGCAACAGTGATGTTGACACACACTTAAACCAAAGTAATCCAACAAGTGGTTACGTTCTTTCTTGGAACGGCTCAGACTATGCTTGGGTAGATAACGCTACGGCTGTAAGTGTTGCTCTTAACGATATTTCAAACGTAACAGCACCAAGTCCAAGTACTAATGATTACTTAAAATGGAATGGAAGTGCATGGGTTAACGATGCTATTTCAGGAATTAGTATTAGTTCTCCAAATGCAGGCGACATGGTTTATTACAATGGTACTGCTTGGACGGCAACACAAGGTCCAGTATACTATTACACAGTATCATCAAATGGATCAAGTGCATACAGATTTGCAGGACCAGGTGTTGGTGCATCGACAGATAATCCAAACCTAACATTATACAAAGGTGCTACATATGTCTTTAATAACACTACTGGTTCAGGACATCCATTTGCTATTAGAGTAAGCAGTGGTGGTGCTTCATTTACAGAAGGTGTTAGTGGATCAACAACAGGAACACAAACATTTACAGTACCACATGAACCAAGTGATACAACATTGGTATATCAGTGTACTATTCACGGGGGCATGGTAGGTAACTTAACGATAGTTTAGAGGAACATAGACCATGGCTGAAAAAGAATATATTGTTTCATTACATAAGGGTGCTGATAAAAATCTAATCCTGTCTGACTTAAACAGAGATACAACTAGTGATAGTGCTATCGATAGTGCTATTGTTCCAGATAGAACTGTTAGTATTACAGATCAAAGATCTTCTAGTAAGAGAATGTTTCATGTTACACTTACAGAAGATGAAGCTCAATCATTATTAAATCATCCAGACGTTGGCGGTGTTAACGAACCTTTAGAATGGGACGATGATTGGCTAGACTACGAACAAGAAGCAAACTGGACAAGAGATAATTCAAGTACTATAAGAACTAACTGGGGATTACGTAGACACATAGTAGAATCAAACCCGTGGGGTACTGGTTCACAAAACGCTGACCTAGATGGCGTTTACCCATATCATTTAGATGGTACTGGTATTGACTACATACACCAAGAAAGTAAATTTAGATTTGACCATGAACAATGGCAAGACAAAGATGGCAATAGCCGTTTACAAGAATTCCAATGGAACACACTTCCAAACATGGGTAGTATTCCTACTATTGATTATTCAAATGTATCAGGATCAAGTTACCACGCAACGCATTGTGCAGGAATTGCTGTTGGTAAAGATTATGGCTGGGCTAAAAATGCAAACATTTATTGCTTACCTATGGACATTGTAAATAGTGCATTATGGTTTGATGCTATTAAAGAATTTCACAAAGCAAAAACACCCGACCCTGTAACAGGAGTTGTGCGTCCAACTGTAGTTGGTGCTAGTTGGGGATATAAAGCATACTTCACAAGTATGACTGCTATTCAGTTTAGAGGAGCAAACGTTGGTACTGTTAAAAGTTCGCAGTACGGAATGATTGGAGATGGTATTAACAGATTTAATGCTAACTTATATAACTTAAATGCTGAAGTTGAAGAAATGCAAGACGAAGGTGTACACTATATGAAAAGTGCCGGTAACCAAGGACAAAAACTTTGTTACGAAGGCGACATAGACTACGATAATTATATCTTACGTAGTGTTTCAACAGGTGGTATTTCGTCGGGTAACCCGATATACTATAACAGAGGTGCAGGTAATATTGGTCCTGAAACTATTGTTGTAGGTAATATTGATAGTGCATTATATTCAAACTCAGAAGCGTGTGCTACATCAAGTGATAAAGGTCCACGTGTTGATGTATACACAGCAGGTACTGACATTGTTAGTGCTACAAATACAAATTCAACAGCAGTTGCAAACTATTCAGGAACAAGTATGTCAACACCACAAGTATCCGGAATGAGTTGTTTAGTTTTACAAGTTAATCCAGGTTGGTCTCCAGCACAGTTACGTAAGTGGTGGCAAGACAATGCACTTAAAGAAGGTTTATATCAAGGATCAACAGACGAAAATGATGCTACTACATTCTTTGCAAACAACAGAAATTTAATGAGCCCAGATGCAACATCTAATAGAATTGCACAGTTTCCGTTTGCGGCACATTTTGGCGTAACATATAAGGACGGAGCATAGTATGGCTGAATATATTGTAGTTACAGAAAAAGGTATAGACGTTGCAGTAGTTGATACTGATTTACAAAGAGATACATCAACTGATGATTCTGTTAACAGTAGTCTTGTACCTGATAGAATTGTACCAGTAGTTAATGCTAGACCTGCCAATAACAGAATGACGCATTATGATCTTACTGACGAAGAAGCCGCGGCATTATCAAATGATCCAAGAGTGCTATCAGTAGCAGGTGTTCCAGACAAAGAAACACAAGAACTGTATGCTACACAAAATGCAGAATTTCAAAGAAGTTTTACAAACGGTTCAAATAGTGTTAACTGGGGATTAGATAGACATACTGATCCAGACTTAACTTACAATTCATCAAGCACACGTACAGCTGATTATAATTATACACTAGACGGAACAGGTATTGACATGGTTATTCAAGACGATGGTGTACAAGTTGATCATCCTGAATGGGAAGATGCAAACGGAGTAAGTAGATTTCAACAAGTTGATTGGTATGAACTAACAGGATTAGCAGGAACAATGCCTAGTAGCTTTTATGCTAACACATCAAATGATACAAATGCCGCAGGTGCTCATGGAAGTCATTGTGCAGGAATTGCCGCAGGTAAAACATACGGTTGGGCAAAGAATGCAAAAATTTATTCAATGAGAATCTTTGGTGGAAGTAATCATAGTATCGATACTGATCGTTATGATTTAATTAGATTATTCCACGAACAAAAACCAGTTGATCCAGATACAGGATTTAAACGTCCTACTATTGTAAATCAAAGTTGGGGGTATAGTTGGTATTATAGAAATGGTTCTTTTGGTTCTGCACAAGTACAATCAATTTTTTACAGAGGCGTTGATCAAAGTATTGCGGCACAACAGTGGACAAGTGGAACATTTTCACAATACGGTGCAGTAGCAAGTAGGCATCCAATGTCATACACACCAGCTGATGTTGAACAAGAACAATTAACTGATGCAGGAGTAATATGTGTCAAAGCCGCAGGCAATGGATATCATCCATGTGCTGGTTCTTCCGCAGGAGAATATGCTGATACAATATATGACAGTTACTATACACTTAATGAAACATGGGCTAGTTATATTACTGCTGGTAATCCTATATACTATAATAGACCAAGTAGTCCACATTCATTAGACACAATATGGGTTGGCAACATGGCGGCTGATCAATATGGTTCAGAAGAATTTTTAAGAGAAGATAGTGAGCGTGGTGCTAGATTAGATATCAATGCCGCAGGTGAACAAATTACAAGTGTTACAAGTGGTGCATCTACATACAGTACTAAACAAGCATACCCAGGTAATAGCAGTTATTATATTGCAAGAATTAGTGGAACAAGTATGGCGGCTCCGCAAGTAACAGGAATGGGTGCTTTATGGTTACAAGCAAACCCAGGTGGTTCAGCGGCGGACTTTAAGAAGTTCTTAGCAAATAGTTCAAAAGAAGATTTATATGATAGCGGAAACGCTGACAGTTTTAATGCTAGTAATAACATTCCTAGATTATATGGTGGTACACGTAAAGTAGCGTACTGGCCTTATAATAGTCCAAACAACGTTAGCTACAAAGGTACTAGCGGTAGTGGACAAGGATAAATACAATATAAGAGAGAGAAAATATGGCTTTACAAACAATTAACATTGGTACACTAGCAAACGACGGAACAGGTGATGATCTTCGTGAAGCGTTTATTAAGGTAAATCAAAACTTTGATGACTTAGATTTACGCTCCCCAGAAAGCACAACTGTTGCTAATATGGGTGCTGTGGGTGAAGGTTTATTTTCACAAAAAGTTGGAGCAGAAATTCAACTTAAAAAACTAGTACAAGGTTCTAATGTAACGCTAACAAGTACTCCACAAGGAGTTACGATTAACGCTACAGGCGGATTACAAGCATTAAGCGTAGTTTCAGACTCTGGAAGTGTAGTACTTGCAGATGGCGGAGCTCTTAACATATACGGTGGCGCAGGTACAACTACATCAGTAACAGGTAATGTTTTAACAATTGATTCAAATGCGGTAATATCAACAGATACTACTCCAGCATTAGGTGGTAACTTAGATGCCGCTGGTTTTAACATAAGCAATGTTGGAACTATTACAGCAAGTGATTTTAACGGACCTGTAACAGGTAACTTACAAGGCTTAGTATACGGAATTGATATTAGAAGTATTGAACCAAATACAGCAGGATTTGACTTTGGAACGCTAAGTAATGATGTAAGGGGTTTCAGTGACTGGCTACTTTACGAAACAGACATAGACTTTGGAGGATATATGACTCCTGATGCTAGAAATTTTGACGCAGGAGTGATAAGCTAATATGGCAACATTAACAATTACATCAAATGGATTACCTAATCCAGCACAATTTGGTAAAACGTTCGGCAACAATGCATTTGCACCTAGTTCGAACACAGCTCAATCGCAAACTTATAACTATTCATTCACATTCAGAGGTGGAGAGAATACTGAAAACGCACAGCTAATTACTTCATTAGCACCATTAGGTATTATGTCAAATGGTGTTGTGTTTTACGGACCATCAGCAGGTATTGGTGTTGTACCCCCAGGGTTAGATGCTACAGCAGATGCACCATCAGTAGGCTTTGAATATAACGCACAACAATTTAGAACAAATTACGGAAGTGACGATGCAGGTGGATGGCCAGAAACAAATGGTCAATATCATTACATGTCAGCAATGTTCTTATTTTTACCAACAGGTTCAGCTGAAGCAACTGCGGGTTGGAATACAGACATGGTTGCTACAGAAGCAAGTCCAACTCCAACATATTACACAGGAAGTAACTTCAGTGGAGATCACTTTAGACATACAGATGGACACAGTAAGATTGTAGGTTATGCATTTGACGGTTATCCTATTTACGGTCCTTATGGCTATTCAGACTTTAATGATCCAGCTTCAGTAGTAACTAGAATGACTAGTTCATATCAATACTATAGCAGTGAACAACCAGGGCGTGGTTATTTGTATTCAGAAAAGAACGCAGGTGCGTTTGTTAATGATCATGAATATCAAATAGGTACAGGTACACTAGATGAATACAATGGTAGATTTGCAAAAACTCCAGAATATCCAGCAGGTACATATGCATACTATATGAGCGTAGATGCAAGTTTACAGCCCGTATATCCATACATTGTAGGTCCTAGCACTAAACAACAACGTGCATTCTAATAATAACATATCCGATAAATACTAGTAAGTTAAAGGATATGCAAAAATGGCAGTACCAAGTTGGACTCAAAAATCAGGTTATAATCTAGCAACTCTACAAGAAAGAGTTACAACATCGGTTTCATTACCGTTGGACCCAACTGTTGGCGGCAACAGTGGATTTAATCCTAGCAATCAAAGTTTAAGTTTTCCGGCGCAACCAGCGTTAGGTAATGCTAGTGACATTAGCATTAGTATTGACCATGTTGATACTTATGGTGCTAACGTGACTACATCATATCCATCACCAGCTATACGTGTTCCAACAATTCCAGGATTAACAGGTAAACTAATTCCTGTTGTTATTATATTACACCCACAAGGTAGTACAGGTGCTAATATGATTAACGATTGGCAAAACTATCTAGGAGACCATATTATTATTGCTCCAGATAAACCGTTAAATGATTGGAATGTAATCGACGAAGATACTAACAAATCTCCAGACATTGAAATGCTACGTCAACTAGTTGCTAAACTTAAACAGTTTTCAAATGTAGACGGTGGCGAAATTAAATTACTTGGTATTAACAATGGTGGACTATTAGTTAATCGTGCAATACTAGAATTAGACGTAGTTGGTATAAAAGATTACGCTACTATTAATGCTCCGTTGTTTAGTCCAATGTTTAGAAACGGAACTTTTTACTTTCCGTCATCAGAAGCAAATACAGGTAATGCCGCAGACGATTATAACACAAATACGTCTGTTAAACAAGCTAAAAGAATATTAACGATACAAAGTACTGATGGCGACACAGACGTTGCTACAACGAACGATATGATGCCCTACGTAGGAGGTTTTGTTGACCCAAGTACTAACGTAGCACCTAACTATAGTACAACACCAGTTACATGGTTAAGTGGACAAGAAACAGCATATCAATGGGCTAAGTCACAAGGCTATATTGGTGGACAAATACCAGATGTTGGTGGAACATTTTACGGACAATATAATACATATTATTATTCATACCTAGCAGGGCAAGTACTACACTACAAAACAAGTGGAAGTAGTGACTATGTAACAACTGAATTATGGTATAGAGATATTGTAAGAAGTTACTTTACATATACACCATCAATTCTAAAAGACATTTATCTAGCAGACGGATCACCAACTAGTATCAGCTTAAACACAGATGTTGTTACATTAATTAGTGGTGAGTTACCTCCTGGTATGAGATTAGAACAAAGTAAAATTGTTGGTACACCTTTTGAAGTATCACGTAACACCGAATTTAAATTTGTATTACGTGCAACCAATGACGATGGTTTAAGAGATAGAACATTTACAATAACAGTTGAAGGACCTGATGATCCTGTATGGGCAACATCAGAAGGACTATTACCATTAGGACGAGGAAGTGCTACATTTGTTTTAGATAGTAGTATTGTTGACTTTCAATTAGAAGCAATTGATGCTGATTTGCCTACAGGGCAAACACTTGAATATTTTATTGGTGACGATGATGGCGAATTACCTCCAGGATTACAATTAACATCAGACGGACGTTTAGTAGGAATTGTTGATCCTATTTTAGCAATAGATAAAAATGCAGGTAGTGGATTTTATGATGCATCACAGTTTGACTCATATGCGTTTGACTTTGGTTTAAGAAGTGCTAACGGATTTGAAAGTTATTACTATGACACAAAAGGATACGATGATGCTATCCTAACACAAAGTAGAAAAAAATTAAATCGCAGATATGCATTTGATGTAAGTGTAAGTGATGGCGATACAATTATTAAAAGAGCATTTGAAATATTTCTTGTAGGAGATGACTTCCTACGTGCTGATAACACAGTTATGCAAATTGGTACTGGTGTGTTTAAAGCAGACAACACTTATTTAAGAACACCTGTTTGGTTAACTCCAGCAGACTTAGGATTTAAACGTGCAAATAACTATGTAACAATTTACTTAGATGTGTTTGATCCACAAGCTGTACTAGGTGATTTGACATATACATTTGAAGCAACTAATCCTGACAACACTCCTAGTACACTTCCACCAGGAATGGTATTAGATATTACTACTGGTGAAATTGCAGGTCGTGTTCCATACCAACCAGCAGTTACAAAAGAATACAAATTTACAATTAATGCACAACGCTTTACAAGTATTGGGCAAGAACTAATTGCTGAAAAAAGAAAAACATTTACAGTTAAAATATTAGGTGAAGTTGAAAGTACAATTAAGTGGACAACAACATCAGACTTAGGCAGTATCAAAGCAAACTTTGTTAGTACGTTTTATGTAAATGCATTAACAAGTGTTACAGACAGTTCATTACTTTACACATTAGCAAGTGGTAGACTTCCACCAGGATTAAGTTTAAACTTTGATGGAGAGATTGTTGGTAAGGTTAGACAGTTTGCAACTAGTACAGGCGATGGTCTTTCAACTATTGATAATAATCAGTTTACACTTGACGGCGGTACTACAACTATAGATAGAAAGTTCATCTTTACAGTACAAGCAAGAGACCGTTTTGGATTTAGTTCAACAACTAGATCATTTAATATTATTGTAAAAGATCCTGACAACTTAACATATAGTAACTTATACGTTAAGCCGTTATTTAAAGAAACACAACGACAAATATACAAAAACTTTATTGGTGACAGTAACATCTTTACACCAAACAGCATTTATAGACCAAACGATACACAATTTGGATTACAAAAAGAAGTTAAGATGTTAGTATACGCTGGCATTGAAACTAAAGAAATTAAAGAGTATGTTGCGGCTTCTAGAAAAAATCATAAACGTAAAAGATTTAACTTTGGATCTTTGAAAACTGCTGAAGCTAAAAACAGTGGATCAAACACAGTACTATATGAAGTAATTTATGTAGAAGTAAAAGATCCGTTAGAAGCAACTAAAGGCAAAGTGTCTAAGTCAATAAGCATTGCTAATAAAAAGAAAATTACAGTTGATAGTGTTGAATATGAAACTCGTGATGATGCTAGTAAAGAAGGAGCAGGTGAAGCTGTTTTCCAAATTAGAAATAGTATTAATCAAATTATTAATGTTAGAGCATTTGGTAATGACTTAGAAATTATTACTAGAGCAGGTTCTGTTATATATGATGCAAACGGAACTATTGAAATTACAACTAGAAATGGTGCTACATTAAAAGCAGGACAAATTGCTACTACAAGTAGTGATCCGTTTAGATTTAGACCAACACATAATACAATTAAAGTAGACAGTGATGCTGTCCAAATTAGTAACCCAGCTGACCAAAAACGTTTCGTAAGTAACGTAACAAATATGCGTGAAAACATAGCAGACGCAGGTGTTACAGAAGGTAGTTTCTTACCAATTTGGATGTCAACTGCCCAAGGTACAGGTGTACAAGAACTAGGGTATGTAACAGCAGTACCGTTATGCTACTGTAAACCAGGAACAGCGGCACAAATTTTATTAAATATAACTAATAGTGGGTTCGATTTTAAGAATTTAGACTTTGAAATTGATAGATACATTGTTGATGCTACAACAGGCAACAGCGATGAGCAGTATATTGCTTTCGGAAACTATCAATATAATGTTTAACACGGATAAATACATACACTAGAGAGGAACAAATATGGCAAGTAATATTGATAACACAAGTATTGATTCGACATTTCCGGTAGCTGGACAAGACAACGACAGCCAAGGATTTAGAAATAACTTCAATACTATTAAGAACAATTTCACAGCCGCAAAGAATGAAATTGAAGATTTGCAGACAAATACTGCAAAATTAAATGCGGCTAACAACTTTCTAGGTAACGATGTAAGTGGAGCAAACCTAATTGCTAACACAGAGAAACATTACCCAGGTGGTACTGTTACAGGTCCAACAAACGTAAGTTTTACTAATGGTAACTTCCAAACGTTTACTATTGGATCTAACACACTTACACTAACGTTCACTGATTGGTCTACTGCTAACAAAGTTGGTAAGATTAGACTAATGCTTTTGGATACTCTAGGAGACAGTACGGCACGTACAGTTTCATTTGCTACAGAAAACGGAACTATTAAGTATGGTACAAACGGAGACAATCCTTTTCCATCACCGTTTATTGTAAACAGCAACAGTGATCCAGTTTGCGTTGACGTATGGACTTATGACGGTGGAATAACAGTCTACGCACAGTACGTCGGTCAATTCTCATAAGGTATTAAATAATGGATCATCCACTACTATCAGATCTCTCGTCTTTAACAGACGAAGAAATATCAGAAAAGGTTAATAGCCTAACTCAAAAGTGGTTCCAAACTAGAAATCCCGAAGCTCAGTATCAAATCCAAACTATGTTAGATACATATAAATTAGAAATGATTGACAGATCGAGCAAATCAAAACCAGAAGATGGCAATAAAGATCTTGACAATCTTATCAACATAAGTTAAAATAAGTGTATGCTTATGAAAACTGATGACTTGGGTATCCCCAGATTTACAAACAAAGACTTAATTGATATGATCTATACAGGACATATCGACAAGTGTCATATTGTTCTTTGTGATCCAAGTGATGATATTGATAAGTTTAATACATTAGCACAGGATAACGGATTAGCAGGACTTAATACCTATATACCGTTAGATGTTGATAAAGAAGAATTTGATGAAACACTCCAAACAGACTGGTTTATGCCTGAAAAGTATAAAACCATGGACATTTATAATTACGTATTAGATAAGTGTCCTAACGATACTGCTAAAATGGCTAGAACTTGTGAAGAACTAACAGAGTACGATAGACGTAATATGTTTGACTTATTAAAGTATATGGTATATTTGGTAGACTTTATGCGTGAAAACGATATTGTATGGGGAGTGGGTAGAGGTAGTAGTGTATCCAGCTATGTACTATACTTAATTGGTGTACATAAAGTAGATTCCGTCCAGTTTGACCTAGACTACCATGAGTTCATGAGATAAATACGTATATAACCAGGAGAATATAATTATGGCAATGAAGCAAACAGGTCGTAAAGTTTACAAAAGTATGCAAGGTAAGTCCGTTGATATGGATCTACTACGCCAACGTAATGAACTTACACCAGCAGTAGGAAATGCTAGAGTTAATGCACGTGGTGACGAATTAGGTCCAGGTGGACAAATTGTTCGTAAGCGTGATGAAATTCTAGACGAGTATTACAAAGATCACCCTCAAGCAGTTGCAGACGAAGTAGCAGGAACACAACCGGTACAAGAGCCAGTTGCAGAACCTGTAGCGGAAGTTAAAGAAACTGTTAAAGCTACACCGAAAAAAGCAGTAAAAGCTACTCCTTCTAAAATAGAAGCAGAGATGGCGGCTATTGATGAAGAAGCAGACGAAACAGGTACAGCGTGGGTAGAAGACGCTGATGGTAATTTTGTGAAAAAAGGTGACTAATGGAACTTAATACTACTATGATGGGCCAAGGCCCTAAGATGAAGACAAAAGTATCTGGCAGAGTGCGTCCAATACATGACGGAGTACTTGCAATGGATATGGAATTTGGCGAACGTACTACTAAAGGTGGTATTATTTTGTCAAGTGACGACGGCAAAGAAAGAGGCATCCGTCCAAGATGGTGTCAAATCTATGCAATCGGACACGAAAATAAAGACCCTTACGAAGTCGGCGATTGGATCTATGTAGAACATGGTCGTTGGAGTAGAGGCTTTATTACTGATGACCCAGAGCATGGTGAAGTTGAACTTAGACTTATTGATGTCAATGGCATTATGCTTACAAGTAAAGACAAACCCGATGATGACGGTATGGGTACTGAAACAGACCTTTCACAACCTAGTATTGACCCAAGCGAATTCGTTCGTGCATAACACCCTATAAAAGAAAGAGGATTATCTTATGGCTGAGATTGACTTAAACAAATACAAAGAATTTGTTGACGCAGTTACTTCCGATGAAAGCTCAAAGAATGACGACTTTACAAGTCATTGGGCACAACTAAACTATTCCCCAGAAGTTAATATGCCAAGACTATTAACTGCCTCTATGGGACTAGGAGCCGAAGCAGGCGAATTTACCGAAATTATTAAAAAAATTATGTTCCAAGGTAAGCCTTTAGACAAGGATAACATTTGGCACATGCAACGTGAACTAGGTGATATCATGTGGTATTGGATGCAAGGATGTATGGCATTAGACATTGATCCTAACGAAGTTATCCAAATGAATATTGATAAACTTAAAGCACGTTATCCTGGTGGTGAATTTGATGCACATTATTCCGAAAACAGAGTCAAGGGCGATTTGTAAAAAAGAGCTTGACTTTTCAGTAAAGATAGTTTATAATTAACTTATGAACTATGATCTTGATAAAATAATAGTACTTGACGATGTGGTGCCACAATGGTTACATGACCAAGCCATAAGTCAAGTACTAAACACTCCAGTTAGTTACGGACACAGAGGATTAGGGCCTGATCAAGGTCACCCAATCTTTAGTCAACAATACACTCACGAACAAGTGGATAAAGCACCGTGGACTTTGAAAGCAGTTTGGCACGCTTTTGAACATCATAAACATATGATTGATGAAGATGTTGGCGATATACAATTAAATCAAATACAAATTAATCTTACTACAAAAGAACACACAGGAGCATTACACGTTGACAGTGGTGATGACGTACCTGCATACACAATGGTGTATCTTGTTCAAGGAGATACAGGTATGGACTTTTGGGATAACAATCCTGATCGTGGTGGAAAGAAGATTGACGAAGTAGAATACAAAGAAGGTAGATTAATAGTCTTTCCAAGTCGTTATATTCATAGAGGTATACCTACTAACAAAGTAAGTCCTCGTGTTACTGCTGGTTATGTGTTTAGTGGTAAGAGTACACAGTTTGCTAGAGACCGTAATATTGTATTACCTATATTTAAAAAGGAACAAGAGAACTTTGCCTACCATAGATAAAAATAATATTTTAGTATTTGATGATTTAGTTCCAGACTATCTAATGGATCAAATGGATTCTAGTATTCCACATATGCCTTTGCGTTTTGGTCATAGAGGACTAGGACGTGACGAAGGTTATACTACGTTTAGCGAACAATGGACACGTGAAGTACAACAAGGTGCAACTGTAGAACATACAAATTTTTTAGTCGACATGCCATGGGAGTTTAAAACGTTCTGGTGTGTAGTTAATAGCTTTCGAGAAACACTCTTTAAAAATTTACATCAAGGATTACAATTAAATCAAGTACAAGTCAATCTTACTACAAAAGAACACGTAGGAGGGCTACATACAGATGCACCCGACGACACGGCACAGTTAGAAATGCCTGGTTGGTTACCTTCGCATACATTAGTATACTTTATGGAAGGCGATAGCGGGTTAGATTTTTGTGAATACGATAGTGTAAACTTTGAGGTAAAAACTGTGGAACACATTGAATGGAAAAAAGGACGTTGTGTAGTATTTCCAAGCAGTTATCCACATAAAGGATTAGCACCTATAAACGTAAGCCCACGTATTACAGTAGGATTTATTTTTAACGGACTTCCGTTACAACGACAAGAGGACAAACAATGACAATAGGTATTACATTTAGTAGTTTTGATTTGTTCCATAGTGGACATGTTGCTATGCTCAAAGAAGCAAGTGAAAATTGTAACTATTTGATTGTAGGATTACAAACAGATCCAACTATTGATAGACCAGAAAAGAATAAACCTATACAAAGTGTATTTGAACGATATGTCCAATTAAAAGGTTGTAGTTATATTGATGAAATTATTCCGTATGCTACAGAACAAGATCTAAAGGATATACTGTTAACTTACACATTGAACCGTAGATTTATTGGTGAAGAATACCGTGATAAAGAGTTCACAGGTAAGCAGATTTGTGTTGACAAAGGCATAGAATTGTATTATAATAAAAGACAACACTCATTTAGTACATCTAATTTGAGAAAACGAATAAGCGAGGCACAGACATGAAGGAACTTTGGGTAGAAAAATATCGTCCTAAGACAGTAGACGGTTATGTGTTCAGAGATGAACATCAAAAGAAACAAGTACAAACGTGGATTAAAGATAAAACTATTCCGCATTTGTTATTCAGTGGTAATGCTGGTATTGGTAAAACAACACTTGCTAAACTATTATTCAACGAATTAGATCTAAATGATTTAGACATATTAGAAATTAACGCAAGTAGAACAAACTCCGTAGAAGATGTACGTGCTAAGATTGTAAACTTTGTACAGATGATTCCATTTGGTGACTTTAAGGTTGTACTACTTGATGAGGCTGATTACTTGAGCCCAAATGCACAAGCGGCACTACGTGGTGTGATGGAAGAGTATCATACTACTGCAAGGTTTATTTTAACTTGTAACTATCCTAACAGAATTATTCCTGCACTACACAGTAGATGTCAGGGCTTTCATATTGCAAAAGTTGATCAAACAGAGTTTACTGCTCGTGTTGCAGAGATTTTAATTACAGAAGGTGTACAACCTGACTTAGATACACTTGACACATATGTAAAAGCAACGTATCCAGACTTACGTAAATGCATTAATACAGTACAAATGAATAGTACAGAAGGCGTACTAGTCAAACCTAATGAAGCTGACAAGACAGAAGCTGATTGGAAACTTGATATGGTGCAACTATTTAAACAAGGCAAGATTACAGAAGCACGTAAACTTGTTTGTGCAAGTGCTAGAGCTGAAGAGATGGAAGATATCTATCGTTGGCTTTATGACAACATTGAATTGTTTGGTGACCCTGACCAACAGGACAAAGCTATTATGATTATTAAACAAGGCTTAGTAGATCATACATTAGTTGTAGATCCAGAAATTAACTTAGCCGCTACATTGATTAAACTTGGTAAAGTATAATGAAAATCCGATACTACAGGCAAATAGACGGGCCAAGGTGGATAGGATTTGCACTAGCGATTGTAGCCGCTTTTATTCTTTCGGAAGCAAACCCCGAAACACAATGGATAGGTTGGGCTTTGGCCTCGTGTAGTTGTGTTATGTGGGTATACTTTGGGATAAAGGACAAAGACACACCTAGAGCATTGATGGAAGGTATGTACTTGTTATTATCTTTACGTGCAATATGGAACTGGGTGGTATAGTATGAGTTATTTGGTTAATGATAATTGTGTTAATTGTAAGCATATGACATGTGTAGAAGTATGTCCTGTGGACTGTTTTTACGAAGGCGAGAATATGCTTGTTATTAACCCAGATGAATGTATAGACTGCGGTGTATGTGAACCAGAGTGCCCTGTAGATGCTATTATTACTGAGGATCAGGACGATGGAACTTGGTTTAAGATCAACGCTAAGTACAGTTATGAATGGCCCAACATTACAAAGGTCAGAGAAGAAGATGTTTTAGCGGATAAGATACCGGTTATTGATGTTATGTCAACTAAGCCGGGTAAAGGAGATTAATAATGGCAATAACAAAAATGAGAGCAAGTCATATATTGCTATCTTATAGAGGTGCAGAGAATTCTACGCATGGCAGAGGCATTGGTGAAGCAATGCAAGAAGGTGAACGTATTATTAAACAACTACATGAAGGAGGTGTTTCTTTTGATCAAATGGCAAAAGAGAATTCTGCATGTCCAAGTAAAAACAATGGCGGAGACCTAGGTTGGTTTGAACCAACTGATATGGTATTAGAATTTAGTACAGCATGTGCGGCAATTCCAAAAGGTGATTTAGGTCCACATCCTTTTGTAACAAAGTTTGGTGTCCATGTTATATGGAGAACAGGTTAGTAATGACTGTTAAACAGACTAAAGAACAACAAGCAAATATGCAATCAGACGCAATAGAAATGGCTGGTTGGAAACGTGTTAAAAAAGACTTTCCGGGTAATCTTATACAAGTTAGTATGCTAGAACGTGAAATTGAATATGCAAAATCCTGTTTACGTGAACACGATACAGGTCACATACACACAGCCATTAGTTGGCTAGAACATAGAATAGAGGAATTAAAGAATGAACGTTAAATTAGTATCTTACTCAAAGGCAACAGATGATTTTTCAGCTGAAGGCGTTGACAATTTACAAGAACTAATAGCATTTTGTGCCAAGGTAAGTAACCCTGCGGCACAGATTAACAACGAAACCAGTGAACGTTTAATTAAATATTTGATTAAACATCAACATTGGTCACCTTTAGAGATGGTCAATGCTTGTTTAGAAATTAAAACTACACGTGATATTGCACATCAAATTGTAAGACATAGAAGTTTTAGTTTTCAAGAGTTTAGTCAGCGTTATGCTAAGCCAGATGAACAAGGCGACATGTTTGAATATAGTGAAGCACGTTTACAGGATACAAAGAATAGACAAAACAGTATTGAGACCGACGACACAAACTTAGCTATTTGGTGGGACGCACAACAAAAGTATATTGCTGAAGCATCTAAGGTTGTTTATGACAATGCTATTGAAAAAGGTATTGCTAAAGAACAAGCACGTAAGATATTACCTGAAGGTATTACTAAAACAACATTATACATGAACGGTACTCTACGTAGTTGGTTACATTACATTGATTTACGTGGTGCTAATGGTACACAAAAAGAACATATGGAAATTGCTCATGCATGTGCAAAAGTAATTGCAGAGATATTTCCTTTAATGGAAACAATTAATGACTAAACCAGAACCTGTAATATTTTTTGAAACTGAGAGATGGGCTGTACGTAAACATGCACCTATTGAACCAGCTGGTAAATTTAAACCAGACGTATGGAAGAGGATGCCTGCCTATGTGAATAAACAAAAGCATAAAGCAGACAGTGATCAAACTGTAAAAGGTTGTCCAGGTATCAAAGATTTTATGGAAACAGGGTTTGTTATTCCTGCTTGGTGTGATATGGAAATTACTCCTAGCGAATGCGGTAACTTTGTAAACACACGTTATAGTGATTCTAGTTACAATGATGCACATCATCCACCAGATCAAGTAAGTGTTCCGGGTGCAGAAATATTAACCAAGTTTGGTGTAAGAGCCTCAGTTAAATTAGACTGTCCTTGGAAGATATGGAGTAAGCCTAACTGGAGTGTACTGTATCAACCTATGTTTTATCATGAAGATAGGAACTACGAAGCAATACCTGGTATTATTGACCATGACTTAGGTGCTTTGATTAGTCCAGTTAATATTATGTTAAAAGAGATTAAGCCCACTTTCATAAAAATGGGTGAACCTTTAGTGCAACTGATCCCAATTAAAAGAGAAACAGTTGTCGCTCGTTCAGGTGACCTGAGCGAAACAAGTGTTAATAGACACAATGCTATTATAGGACTACAAAATATAATCTTTAATACATGGTCTAAATGGCAACACGCTAAGAAGACCTATATCGTCGATAAAAACGATACAGATCTTCCAGGTGATAATTAATTACTCATCGCCGTAAACAGCTAGTACTTCTTTAACTGCATCATGCCTTTCAATATCATGGGTTTGGAATCTGACTATGTCAATGTGTGATGTTTCTCTATGTTTTTCTAACGATTTAATAAAATCAATCAAACCGTTATTACTCAACTTATCAGCTTGAGCTAAATCGCCTGTTACTACCATCTGTGATCTCTCACCGATACGTGTTAATAACATTTTCATTTGGTTTGGCGTTGCGTTTTGCATCTCGTCCGCAACAATTATTGATCTTTTAAACGTTCGACCCCTCATATAAGCTAAAGGTGAAATTTCAATAACACCATCGTACATCATACCTTCAAGTTCTTTAGCACTAAAGTACTCTTTAAAAACATCAAAGATAGGTCTTGTCCATGGAGCCATTTTCTCTTCCATTGTTCCTGGTAAAAAACCAAGATCTTCGTCAGCTGAAACAGCAGGTCTAGTAACAACAATTTTGTCAATCTTCTTTTCCTTGAATAACTTAATAGCCACCTGGACCGCTAGTAGGGTCTTACCGGTTCCCGCAGGACCAACACCGAAGACTATGTCTTTCTTCGGGTCCAACAGTTTTAGCATATATGTTTCTTGGTTTTTATTTCTTGGAAGTATGTTGATTTGTTTTGGTTGTTGTTTTGAAAAGCTAATAACGTTGTTATCAGCCGGGGTTTTATGAGCTCTTGCTCGTCTTTTAGCACCCATTAAGTTCCTCCTTCATGAGTTAATATAAAGACAGTCACTGTAGATTCACAGTACTACTGCCCTACAAAAATATTTACCTCTGTACACACAAGACAAATCTGCGTAGTTATAGATCGTATCCGGATAAATAAGTGTATAAGAATAGGTGAAAACAACATGCGTGATGTATTAGATATTATTACAAACATTGAAAGTATATACGAAAGTGATACTGCTTTAAGTGTTTTAAAAGACTTTGAACGTGTATTAGACGAATTAGATCTATATGTGTATGCTAACTGGGTAGATGGCGAGTTAGTTGAGGGTCCTAAAATAGAAAGACATTGGGTTAAGGCTTCATTTATGTGGCCTAAGGACAAAATGCCTGATCCAGCAGGTGGTAAAAGACTGCTAGATTATGACTGTTATGTTTCGTATGAAAAAACAGCTATTTTAAAACCACGAAAAATTAAAGAACCAGACGATATTCGTCCAGGTACTAAGAAGGGCAAACTAGATAGAGAACCAGTTTGGGTAGTAACTATTAAAATGCCGAAAGAACTTATATTAAATATCTATAGCGGATACAAAGAGCAGTTAGACTTTACTAAAGAACCAGCTGTTGCATCAACTCAACCAGCAGTTGACGATGTTGCACAAGAAGGTGAAACAGCCGCAGTTGAAGGCGGAGCAGTTTAATGGGATTAATAGCTGGAGATCTAAACGACTTAGTATTACCTATATTTGAAATTGACAGTTTCAAATCAAAGATGGGTGATGACAAAGATATTGTAGTATGTAGCTTTAGTTGTATGTCTGAAGCACCTGCAAAAGACTTAATGAACTTCTTTGAAAAAGGATATTCATATGTACTTGATGCAGATGTTACTTCAGGAGAACAAACTGATGGTACCTACAAAGTATTTGTAGAAATTGAACGCCATAAAGATGTTCCAAGTCAAATAATAGAAATGTTAGATGGCGTTGGTAAGTTAGCTAATATAGATAAATTCAAATTTCGTTATTACAAAAGTTTCAAAAGTCAAGAAGCACAAATGGAAAACATTTCAGCAACAGTTCCATTAGACAAGAGTGCATATGAAATCAAAGTAAACGAAAACAACATGGACAACTACAAGAACTTCTTTAATAAGAGTTACCTTGATAGTATAGACTTAAAAGAAGATAAAATTAAGTTTAGTAAGATATGGGCTGACACACTTACTTACAATGTTGTTGATTTTGGTAAAAGTAGTCACATAGAAACTACAATCACTGAAAAATATGATGTCAATTCTTTCGCAGAAATAATTTTCCTTACTAAATATATTGGAGACTACAATATATCCAAGTATGGAGATAATTTACTAATCGAAAATAATGGTTATACTGTTGTCCTAAAAAAATAGGAAACCATAAAATGCAAGAAAATTACGATAAGTGTTTAGAGACAATTTTACACCACGAAGGTGGATATGTAAATCACCCTAGCGACCCAGGTGGGGAAACAAATATGGGTGTTACTAAAAAAGTTTATGTAGCGTTCGGCGGAACTAAGGATATGAAAGACTTAGAATTCGACGATGTTGCACCTATCTACAGAAAAAACTACTGGGATAGAATGAAGTGCGATAACGTACCAGCAGGGTTAGACCTATGTTTATTTGACTTTGGTGTTAACGCAGGTACAGGTAGAAGTGCTAAATTTTTACAACGTATGATTGGAACTACTGCTGATGGCGGTATTGGACCAAACACACTTAAAAAATTAGCTGACTACATTGATACGCATGGACTTGAAGAAACCATTAAAGAGTTCCAAGAAGATCGTCAAGACTATTATGAAAAACTATCTACGTTTAAAACGTTTGGTAGAGGTTGGACACGTAGAGTAGACGAAACAACGGAACTTGCATTGTCAATGGTATGAGCCAGTACTGCCAAAACTGCGGAAGACAGCACGAAGGTAGACTAATTGAAACGTTTACAGACGGTGATAACAAACCAGTACAAGTTATCGTCTGTGAACAACATAGATATGAGGTGAAAGATGATAGGGTCGATTAAAATTGCAATAGTAATTATTATGATGGCCGGTGCCGGTGGCGGTGTTATGTATGTAAAAACACTAAAGTCTGACTTGGCTACATCAGAAGCAAACAATTTAAAGTTAGAACAAAGCGTTGAGGATCAAAAGGCAGTAATTGCACAAGCACAAGCTGACTTTGAATCACAAAAGAAAATTACAGCTAACTTAGATGCACAAAACAAAGCACTACAAGCCGAGTTTCAAGCATTAGATAAACGCTTTAATAAAATTAACGGTCGAGGTGAAGTACGTGACATTGGCAAACTTGCAGATGAACGTCCTAAATCAGTTGAACGTGTTATTAACGGTGCGACAGTAAAGGCAATGAGATGTGTAGAAATTGCTATGGGGTCGCCATTAACGGAGAAAGAGAAAAATGCTACTAAAAAGTCTGAAATCAACTCAGAGTGTCCTAGTATTGCTAATCCTAAGTACGTTCCTTATTAGTGGATGTAGTTCTGTTAAGCAACTAGAGATTTTTAAAACAGAAGTTCCTAGAGAACCTCTTGCGTTGCCTGAACCGTTAACTCCAAAACTAGAAGAACTCAAATGGACTATCATTACTAGCGAAAATGCTGATGAAGTATTTGAAAAACTTAAAGCGGGTGGAGTAGATCCTGTGTTATTTGGATTAACAGATGACGGCTACGAAGCTCTAAGTAAAAACTTTGCACAAATACGTGCATACATGCTACAGCAAGACGAAATTATTAAATCTTATAAAGAGTATTACGAGTCTACAGACAAGAGTAAACCTAAGAAGTAATGCGTTTATGGACAGTCTTGTTGTTGGTTGTCCTACTGACCTCCTGTGCTAAAAATAAATGTTCTGTCCGTCCTGGTGCAGACGTTGATATTGATTCCCTTACAAAAGAAGGTATTGTAGTATCGCCCAAAGGCGAGATGACTTGTTCCTTCTGATAAATACTAACATAATACACAGGATTACACTATGATTGAAATGATAGAACGCATGGCTAGTGATAGACTATGGATATATACCGCACTTGCCGGCAGTATATTTGGGGCATTATTCATTGCATACATGAGAGATACACGTATTGCACTATGGGTATTCGGCAAATGGGACACACTTTTAGACAGTTTACGAGATCGCTTTGGTTGGACATGGTTTAACCAAGATCCAGATGCGTGGAAAAAGGTAAACCCAAACATTGCTCGTAAGATTGACGAGCTTGAATCACGTATAAAAACTTTAGAAACTAAAAGGAAGAAATAATGTCAGCACAGGATGATAAGAACAGAGCAGAAGCCCAGAAGCGTGATGCTCAAAATCAAATAAACCAACATAACTCAGAAAAAGCTAAAGCAGAAAATCAAAAGAAATCTGCACAACAAGAAGCAAACACAGCAAACACAAACAAAACACACGCACAAGAAGAACAAAAGACTGCACAACAGCAACAACAGGCGGCTGAAGCGGCACATGATCAAGCAATTAAAGATCATGACGATGCTCTTGCAAAACAAAAAGAAGCAGATGATAATTATGCGGCGGCACAGGCACAAGTTGCACAAGCTGAAGCAATGGTACAAGATGTATCAAGACCACAATACTCAATTCAAGTTGCTGACCACGCTGAAACATCAGTTGGTGAAACAGTAGGCGACGAACATGCAGGTGCTAGTTATGAAGCTGGTGCAAGTGCAAGTTATGACGCAAGTGCAAGTGCAGGTTATGAAGTAACTGACCACAGCGTTGCAGTTGGTGCTGAAGCAAGTGTACACGCAGAAGCAAGTGCAAATGCAGGTGCTGAAGCTCACGCTGAACAAGAAATTGTTCCAGGTGTAGATGCACACGCTGACGCAAGTGCTGAAGCAGAAGGTAAAGTAAGTGCAGATGCAGAAGCACACGCAAAAGCAAGTGGCGGTTGGGACGGCAGTGATGCAACAGCGGCGGCAACAGTAGGTGCAAGTGCAAGTGCAGATGCAACAGCAACAGGATCAGTAGATGGTAGTGTTGGTGTTGATACACCCTTAGGTGATGTTAGTGTTGATGCAGGTGCAGAAGGTACAGCAGGTGCTCACGCTGAAGCATATGCAGAAGCAGGTGGACATGCAAGTGTTGGAGAACATGGAGTTGACGTAGGCGGTGGTGCTATTGCAGGTGCTAACGTTGGAGTTGATGCTGAAGGTTCAGCACACATAGGCGGCGCTGAAGTAAGTGGCGGTGCTGGTGCAAGTATTGGCGGACAAATTGGTGCTCAAGGTTCTGCACACGCTACATACGAAGATGATACAATCTCGTTTGGTATTGATGGACAAGCGGCTTTGCTAGTTGGACTAGATGTTGATGTGAATGTTGACATTGATATTGGACCACTAGTAGACGGTGCTAACGCTATTCTAAATGCAGGTGGAACAATGGACGAAGCATTGAACCATGTAACTGATGGAATTGATCAAGCACAAGCAGAAGCAATGAAAGTTGCAAACCAAGCACAAGCGGTTGCTAAACAAGGCGAAAAAGTTGCAAAACAAACTGTAGATGCATGTAACTCGGCAGTAAGTGCTACCGAAGATGCAATTAACCAAACTGGTCAAGCAATGACTGATGCGGCTAATGCAGTTGCACATTGGGGTAACGAAGTAGGTAAGTGGACTACAAGCGTATTTAATGCTAATAACGCTGTTAAAGCGGCTAACAGCACTATTAACGCATGTAACAGCGCCATTAATGCATGTAACAACACTATTAATCAAGCAAATAATGCCATTAATAGTGCAACAAAAGCTATCAATGATGCGGCTAATGCAGTTTCTAATACAGCTAAAAAGGGTTGGAAGAGTGTTAAGAAATTCTTTTCAGACTCACGCTTAAAAGAAAACGTTGAATTTGCAGGCAAAGTTAACGGTATTAACACTTACACATATAATTATGTGTGGAATAATGCAGTACAAACAGGTGTAATGGCACAAGAGCTATTAGAAACTAAGTATGCAGATGCAGTTGATACACACCCATCAGGGTATTATACAGTTAACTACAGTAAGTTACCTACTATAAACTAAGAAAAAACTAGAAAGGTTGTTCGATTTATTTTGGACAACCTTTCCTTTTGACTGATAAATAGTACAGTAGGAGAAATAAAATGAACCCTTTTGATCAATTTGGAATGGATCTAACAGATGTGTTAGCCCCATGGATAGCGATACTAATTAGTATCTCAGCGGCCTTTTGGTTTAAGGACTTTGCACATAATTTAATGAGCGGACTAAAGTTCAAAATGAATCCTGCGTTTAATGAAGGCGATCATATTATACTAGATGACACTGATGCTATCATAGTTAAAATAGGGTTGCGTGAAAGTGTGTTTGGAGTTTACGGTGATCGTGGTTATACTTGGAGATATATTCCAAATGATCGTATTAAGTTTCACAAGTTAGAAAAAGTTATCAATAAAAATCTACACTTGGATTCTGAGGCTGAAAAAGGTAGACGCTTACAAGAAATGATTGATCAAGCACAGAGTGCTCAGATTAAGAATAACAAAGATAACATAGAGAAAATTAAAAATGGAAAAAGAGATTAAAGAAATCAAAACTGATACTGAAGTGAAAGAAGATACTGCGGTAAAGAAAGTTAAATTCGAACTAGAAGTAGATACTAATGTAGTTGATAGTGGTAAGAACCCTTATATGCATCTTATCTTTTTAGCAAGGGCTGTAGATGCATGGAGAATTTTTCCAAGAATCTTTTTATCAGTTTACATCTACTTACTGTATGATGTTACAACATGGTTTATGAACTTACCAGAACCTAACTTAGAGCAATCGGGTTTGGTTAGTATTGTCGTTGGTGCAGGGGCGGCTTGGTTTGGTTTATATGCAGGTACTTCTAAGAAGAATCCAGACAAATAGAGCTTGACAACAGCCTAAGATAAGTATATAATACTACTATGGATTATTACGAACTTTTAGGCGTTCCAAGAAACGCTACAGAATCAGATCTTAAGAAAGCATACAAGAAACAAAGTATGCAACACCACCCTGACCGCAATGGTGGAAGTGATGCTAAGTTCAAACAAATTAATGAGGCATACTCAGCACTAAAGGATCCACAGAAAAGGCAAATGTATGACCAATATGGTACTGCCGATCCTCAACAAGCACAGGCACAACAGCAGAGTCATTTTTCAAATTCTTTTGGTGGTGCTAATTTTGAAGATATATTTGGACAAATGTTTGGAGGACAACCAAACATGCGTAGACAAATGCATAATCAAGATATAACTATTGCCGCAGATATTGATTTGGAAGATATCGTAAAAGGTAAAGATGTTATTGCTACATATAGGCTACCAAGTGGCAGAGAAGAAACAGTAGAGATTAAACTTCCACGTGGTTGTAGACCAGGAGATAGGATACGTTATTCGGGTATGGGTAGCGACTTACACCCACATGCTCCAAGGGGTGATTTGCACGTTCAGTTGCGAGTCAGAAGACACCCCGAGTACACTCAAGATGGCATAAATTTATATATAGACAAGAAGTTAAATTTATTTGATTTCGTTTTAGGCACAAACTTAACTATCAAAACAATCCACGATCGTACATTGAGTGTTAATGTACCAGCTGGATCTAACCCAGGCACAGTTTTTAGTATTGGAGGTCAAGGTTTACCTGACAGACGTTCAGGACAAACGGGCAACTTATACATTAAAGTATTAGGTGTAACACCTAAAATAAACGATGAGAAAATTAGAGAACAGTTAAGAAGAATACAAGATGAAACTAAAACTACTTAGATACCCAGATCCATTTTTAAACAAAAAGGTTGCACCTTTTGACTTTGATAAGCATGATGCTAAACAAATCGAAGCTGAGATGATTGAACTAATGACTAAAGAAAATGGTGTAGGATTAGCGGCAACACAAGTTGGTCTTGATGCACAAATATTCATTATCAAACCAGAAGGATTAGAAGGGTACGAAGACAATAAACCTTTCGCATTAATTAATCCTGTGATTACAGCCGTAAGTCAAGAAACTGTACTAGGTGAAGAAGGTTGTTTAAGTTTTCCATTATTGTTCTTTAAAGTTAAAAGACCAACAGGAATGGTAATAGAGTGTCTTGACTCTAGCGGTAAAGAGTGTACAATAGAGTTAGTAGGTTGGAATGCAAGAATTGCAGGACATGAATACGATCACTTATATGGAATCAACTATGTTGATCGTGTAAGTAAATTAAAACTCGACATTGCTAAGAAAAAGCAATCAAAATTATTAAAAAGATTTGGAGCCTATATAAAATAATGGTAGAACCTAGCGAAAATTTACAGAAAATATTTGACAAAGCATTAGATGTAACTAAGAAACTTAATCACGAATATCTTACACTAGAGCATTTGTTATTTTCAATGTTGTGCGAAGAAGACTTTTCAAACATTGTATCAGGATTCAATCAAGTAGATCCAGAATTCATGAAAAAGAATGTTGAGAACTTTCTTAAAACAAAGTGCAACGACTTGTTAATGACTGACATTGAAAATCTTCCTAAGAAATGGAAGCCTAAGAAAACACAGGCAGTAGAACGTGTACTAAACAGAGCGTTTACACAAGTGTTGTTTAGTGGTCGTAACAGTATTGAAGTTACTGATGTGTTCTTAAGTATGTTTAACGAAAAGAAAAGCTGGGCATTATACTTTATTAACGAAGTAGGTATTGAAAAAGAAAAGTTTGCAGACTATCTAAACAATGAGCTAGAAGCAAATTACGAAGATGAAGAAATGCAAGGCATGGCTAATCGTGCATTGCGTTCGTTTACAACTAATCTTAACGTTGATGCAGAAACAGGTAAGATTGATCCTGTTATTGGACGCTCAGAGGAACTTGAAAACATTGCACTAGCAATAGGACGTAGACAAAAGAACAACGTACTACTAGTTGGTGAACCAGGTGTAGGTAAAACTGCTATTGCAGAAGGACTTGCATACAATATTGTACAAGGTAACTGTCCTGAATTCCTTAAAGAATATAACGTATACAATTTAGACATTGGTAGTATGTTAGCAGGTAGTAAGTACAGAGGTGACTTTGAAGAAAGATTTAAATTAGTTATTGCTGGCCTTAAGAAGAAAGGCAAAACTATTATGTTCATTGACGAAGCACACATGATTAGTGGTGCAGGTGCAGGCGGACAAGGTCAATCAAACGACTTAGCTAATATGTTAAAGCCTATTCTAACAAAAGGTAATATTAAAGTTGTAGCAAGTACTACATGGGAAGAATATAGAAAGTTCTTTGAAAAAGATCGTGCATTGATGCGTAGATTTGCTCGTGTAAGTGTTGACGAACCTAGCAACGAAATTACTAGAGATATCTTACAAGGTATTAAAAAGTATTACGAAGAATTTCATAAAGTATCTATCACAGACGAAGCTATTGATACTGCAATTAAACTTAGTGTGAAGTATCAAACAGATAAGAAGTTACCTGACAAAGCTATTGACTTACTAGATGTAGCATGTTCAAGATTTAAACTTAAAGAAGAACCAAACAAAACAGTTGGTATGAAAGAAGTACAGTTTGAACTTGCTAAGATGGTTAACATGCCTAAAGAACAAATTATGGAAACTGAAACTAGCAACCTTGCTAACTTAAACCATAATATGAAAGCTGAGATTTACGGACAAGACGAATCAATTGATAGTATTGTTGATAAGATTCACGTAGCACAAGCAGGACTTAAAGCAGATAACAAACCAATTGGTTCGTTTGTGTTTATGGGACCAACAGGTGTAGGTAAAACTGAAACAGCAAAACAACTTGCAAAACAATTAGGTGTAAAACTAATTAGATTTGACATGTCGGAGTATCAAGAGAAACATAGTGTTGCTAAACTAATTGGTTCACCTCCAGGATATGTAGGCTTTGAAGAAAATAGTGGCTTACTAATTACTAAAGTACAAGAGAATCCAAACTGTGTATTACTACTTGATGAAATTGAGAAGTCACACCCAGATGTAAGTTCATTATTGTTACAAATTATGGACAACGGATTTGTTACAGGTAGTAACGGTAAGACTGCTGACTGTAGAAACGTTGTACTAATTCTTACAACTAACTTAGGAGCCGCAGAAGCTGAAACTAATGCAGTAGGCTTTGGCGAGATGGAAAAAGATCACGATGATGGTGAGCTTAAAAAGTTCTTTGCTCCAGAGTTTAGAAATAGACTAGATGGTATTATGACATTTGGTAAACTAGACAAGAACACAATGATTAAAATTGTTGGTAAGTTCTTAGTCGATCTTAAAGTTATGTTAACTGACAAAGGCGTTGAAACTACTATATCAGACGAAGCTATTGACTTCTTAATTGATAAAGGATTTGATAGCAAGATGGGTGCAAGACCACTGCAACGTGTCATCGATAATGATATTAAAACTCCGTTGTCTAAAGTATTATTGTTTGGTGATCTTAAAAATGGTGGTACACTACATATTAATGTTAAAGATGGTGCATTTGATTTACAAACAGTAAAGAGTAAATCCAAGGAGCCAGAAACCGTTGATCAAAATTGACAGTACTAAATTATTCTTTGACAAATACAAGTATAAAGTTGATCTAAAAAATGCTTTAGGCTTTGTTTTTAGAAACAAGAACTTTACTTTAGCAAGAAAATCAATAGACGAAGCCATACTCCAATCAGATTCAGGTAATGTGAAATGGGGTGTTGGCTTACGTCAAATAGTTGTTAGCTCAGAAGATTTAGCAGACTTACAACTACTACTTTCAGAATTTACAACACAAAAAGAAGCGTTCACACTTCGTTGTGAACAGTATCACTTAGGTGTTTACACTAACAATTTTCAATGGTGCGAACAACTAGATAAAAAATTAAATGCAGTAACTACAGTACACATGCCAGTCAACGATGTGGATTTGCCAAAAGGCGTTATCATTAACGACACTATCAACTTTGCATATAAGATTACGCTTAACGGTACAAGTGATCCAAACTTAGCTGACTTCTGTATTAAGAATAGAGATAAGATTAAAGTAGGTAATCGTGTTTTAAGTGACATTAAACGTGGTTATAACTTGAAAGGTATGTACATGTATGTTAAAGATGAAGGCACTATAACACTAATTAGACTGTTCTTAAAGAAGGATTTGATGCGAATCGACAAAATAGTAAGTAGTAAAGATCTAGATAAATAACTATATGTCCAATAGTACAACAATATTAACAGCAAACACACACCCAGGGGATAGTTCAACACAGACTGTTACAGGTGATAAGTTTAAGGGAGACGGCTACTACGGTCGTGCAGATGGTTTCCATACTGTACAATATAACCTATTAGCTTTTAACGGAACAATTAAGATGCAGGGAACGTTAGCAGTAACGCCTACAGATAATGATTGGTTTGATATAACTAATACAGATGAAACAGGGTCCGATGGTAACTTCTTTAAAAACTTTACCGGCAACTTTGTTTGGGTTAGAGTGTTAGCAGTTTACACATCAGGAGCAGTAAATAGTGTACTGTTAAACCACTAGGAGATAAGATGGAACATTTTGTAAGAATAGTAATGGAGAAACAGGAAACGACTAAAGTATTAGACGAAAGTATCTTTCCTGATCAAAACATTTACGAAACTGAACAGGGTGGTAGTGCATGGGAAATTGCTTTACCAAGACAACTGTCAGAAGACGAATCAAACGAATATGCTGAGAAACTAGCAAACTATATGTTTGAACAAGGTTACGATGACTTTGATATTGAAATTAGTGCAGGACTTGGCGAAGATATTATTGAAGAAACATATGACGACGATGATGAGTTTTATGAGCAGTACGGCGTTATGCATTGGAACGAAGATGATGATCCAATGGACGAAGCAGAGTACCAAGGACGTAAAGTAAAACTTGGCAAGCCTATGCAAGGCGATGTTAAAAAATTTAAGGTATATGTAAAAGATCCTAAAACAGGTAATGTAAAAAAAGTAAACTTTGGACACGGCGGATCAAGTGTTAAAGGTAAAGCTATGAGCATTAAAAAGAATAATCCAAAAAGACGTAAGAGCTTTAGAGCAAGACACAACTGTGATAATCCAGGACCACGTACTAAGGCACGTTACTGGTCATGTAGGAAGTGGTAACATGAAGATAAACGAGTTTGCGGATATAGATCCAACGAAACAAAATGATTTAGGATTTGATGTCATCGGTGACATGCAAGTGTTTATGAAGAATGACCCAATGTTCTATCGCAAACAGTATTATCCAACAATGGCAAAACTACAAGATAAATTAAAAGGTGGCAGAAGTCCTGTACCAGATGACTTATCTAGTATGATTGACTCTTGCTGTAAACATTACTGTAATAAATTTGATATTCCTAAAGACCCTTCAAGACTTTTAACTAAAGAAGAATATAACTCATTAGCAGAAATAATCTGTAGCGAGGAAATGGAAGCCCTTAGAGACGGAGAGTACTAATGTTTTTACGTGAGCTGTTTGAAGCACCTAAGACTGCGGTGTTTGCATTTGGTAGAATGAACCCTCCTACAATAGGACATGCAAAATTAGCTGACGTAGTTAAATCACAAAAGGGTGATCCTTTTTTATTCTTAAGTCAAAAACAACATAAAAAAACAGACCCACTACCATTCCCAGAAAAGATGTATTTTGCATCTAAAAGTTTTCCAGGTGTTGAAGTAGGTGATCCTAAAGTAAACACTATTATAAAAGCTATGCAAAGTCTAGAAGCTAAAGGCTATACAGACATTATATACGTAGCAGGTAGTGACAGAATTCAATCGTTTACTAAATTATTAAATGATTACAACGGTAAAGACTATAACTTTAACAGTATTAATATTGTAAGTGCAGGCGAGCGTGATCCTGATGCAGAAGGTGCTGAAGGTATGAGTGCAAGTAAGATGAGAGCCGCGGCACAAGAAGGAGACTTTGATAGTTTCAAACAAGGTGTTGCTAATGCACAGATGGCACAGCAAATGTACGACCAAGTTAGAAAAGGCATGGGTATAGCACAAGACGAAAATGTTAAAGAATGGGTAGGCCCTGCATTAGGTGCTTTGAAGTACGGAAAACATGCACTTAAAATTGCTAAATGGCTTTACAATAATAAATGGGCAATTACATTCTTTGTAGGGTTGTGGAAAGTTGGCGGTTGGGTTGCTGATGCTATGGCATGGGCTAAACGTTTCTTAGATCATCCTGTTACAAAAGCATTAGGCACATATGGACTTCCAGCAGTAGGTATTGCTGTAGCATTATATGGTGGTAGAAAATTATATATGCAACTAGTAGATATGGAGAAGAAAGGCCTAAGCCAAGAAGAAATGGAAAAGGAACTTACAGAGTTCAAACCAGATACTTCAGAAGCAGATGCATTTGAAAAAGAGTTAGAAGAATTTAATGACAAATATTTTGCTACTGAAAGTTTAGACGAATATAGTGTAAAGCAACAAAGACCAAAACTTGATGTACTTAATAACATTGCTGATCGTAAAGACAGTAAACCTTTTCCGTTAAGTTACAAAGACACAGGTGGTGCAAGTAGCGGAGGTGAAGTATTAATTACTCCACAAGAAGCAAAGAAGTTTATTAAGTTTTACGATAGTAGAGCTGAAGATGAACAAGAGCTAATGCAAAAAGCACTAAAGAGTGTTAACGGTATTAAGAATTTATTTAATAACTTAAACATTAATGTAAGTGTTAAAGTACCAAACAATAAAGATATTTCAACACAAGACCCAATAGATAAACTTAGATCTAACTTAACTAAAGAAGCATCAAATAGTAACTTAGAACAAGACCTAATTGATATGTACAAAGGCGACGGCGAGGCTGGTCTTGCAATGTACATGGTTGACTATTTAAAGTTTACAGAAAAAGAAGTTTCACAAGCATTTAAAAAAGCAGGCGGTGATATTTATAAAATGATTAGTAACGTTGCCGCTATGAAAAGCGAAGGCGAAAAAATTCCTAATCCTAAAGATACATTTCTTACAAAGTCTGACACAGCATACGATTTCCTACGTGTAGGTAAAACTATTTCTAATTTAGATGCTGTAAAAAAAGGTGCAAACAGAGATGAACCAGATGTAATGATTGTTCCCTTTGGTGGTAAGAAAGAAAAACAACATCTTAAAAAAGGCCTTAAGCGTGTAGGTTATAAAACACAAGACGCTGGTAAGCCTGGAGATGATGCACACGTAGATGAAAACTTTGCTGATGGTAAGAAAAAAGGCAAGAGCCGTCCAGGTAGAGTAAAGAAGTCAGGTGCTAGTTGTAACGGCACAGTAACACAATTACGTAAACGTGCAAAGAACGCATCAGGTGAGAAAGCTAAAATGTATCACTGGTGTGCTAATATGAAATCAGGAAAGAAGAAATAATGTTCAGTCAACAATGTAAATTACACCTAGAAGAAAAAGGCGAAACAGGTTTACAGCATATGAAAGCCGCACTAAAGACCGCAGTTAAATTACAACTGTTGGTTCCAGCTTTAATATTACATAGTGTTGCTCCACGTTGTTTTACAGATACAGCATCACGAGTAATGAAAGATATTTTAGATGAACGAGATACAAATTGATATTGAGCATTACGTAAAAAAATTAAAAGAACACGAAGCTCGACGTGCTAGTTTTAACGAGCGAATGGAATATTGGAATGGATATAAAAACTCTACAGAGACTAGCAGGGATTAACGAGTTTTCAGGTTATACTGAATACAACGTTAATGAAAATCCTAGCATTACTGCAACTGCTCTAAAGAAGAAAGAAAAAGCAATGGGTGTTAAACCAGGTGATAAAGATTGGTTTAAACTTTGGTTTAGTAGACCTTATATGACTAACCAAAATATGCCACAGGGTTTTAGAGGAAGAAAAAAGAAATGAGATGGCATGAGATATCAGAAGGCGTAGGACGCATTGTAAAAGGTGTTAACACAACTCCTGATGTCGGAGTGGACCAAACTAGTATTGAAGCAAAGAAATTTGGTAATTCGGTTGACAAAGATGGAAAGCCGTTGTATACTATGCATAAGAAAGCACATAAGAATACAAAACCAAATACTTTATTTAATATGGGGATGACTGAGTCGCAAATAAAAGAATTAAAATCAAAAGAACTATCAGCAGTTAGTGAAATATACGTAGACATGGACGGAGTGTTAGCTGATTTCTTTCCAGCTTGGAAGAAGATAGTAGGTAAAGATTGGCGACAAATTACAGACATTGAAAGTGCATTACAAACAATTAGAGACAAAGATGATTTTTGGTTATCATTACCATTAACAAACAATGCTCAAAACTTATTAAACATTATTAAAGATCTAAAAGGCGAGTACAAAATATTAAGTGCTCCGTTAGCTAACGATCCTAAAGCAGAACCACACAAGCGTGAATGGGTTAAAAAGAACCTAGCGTTTTTTCCACCTAAAGAAGTTATTATATCCGCAGACAAATACAAGTGGGCTAAACAAGCTGATGGTACACCTAACATACTAATTGACGACTTTGGATCTAATATTAGAAACTGGGAAGCTAAAGGCGGAGTTGGATTTAAGCACAAAGATCATAAGTTTGAACGTACTGCTGGACTATTAAAGGATTACTTTAATAAGCCTGTAGAAGAACGTGAACTTAGCAAAGACGAAGATAAAGAAAAAGAACGCATAGTAAAGGGCATGAAAAAGAATAAAAGTGACTTTAAGAAGCGTTATGGCGACAATGCTGATGCAGTTATGTACGCAACAGCAACCAAGATGGCTAAATCAGGATAAATAATGTTATGTTAATACGTGAACTATTTCAAAAAGACCTAGAAGAAACTGCAACAGCAGGCGGTACAAGTGCAGGTGCTATAGCAACTGTGGCAAATCCAGTACATGCACATGGGCAAATACCACGTGATAAGAACGGTGTACCTAAAAAGAAGTCTAAGAAAAAAGCTGACGGCACAGTAGTCAATGCACTAGATGCGTCAGACAGTTTCTTTGGTGGCAAAGTAGCTAAACGATAAATACTATTAGAGAGATAAAGTGATGAAAATGAACAAAAAACAACTAAAAGAAGGTTTAGCAGACATGGCTTACAAAGCTGAGTCAGACCATGAAGTACAGATGGCTAGAGCTGAATTATACAAAATTGCAAAATACAGTATCAAACTACACGAAATGCTTAAAGGTGTTGACGAGTCAGCAGGCTTAGAAGGCTGGGTACAAAGTAAAATTACTAAAAGTGCAGATTACTTAGGTAGTGTTTATCATCACTTAGACTACCAATTTAAATTTGACGAAGTAGCAGAAGCAGTAACTGAATCTGAAAGAGACACACATTGTTCAGACAAGTGTTGTGGAGCAGATGTTAAAGCAGAAGACTGTGGATGTGCGGCAGACTGTAAAGGTTGTAACTGTAATGACCCTAAAGTATCCGAAGGCATTGATGCCATGAAAAAAGCTGGCAATGCAAAAGCTGACGCAGAAGCAAAAGACCGTAAAGCAAGTAAGAAAAAGAACGAATCATACAAAGAATCACTAGCAAGTAGACTAAGTGAAAAAGTTAGCTCATGCTGTGCAGACTGTGGCAAAGATAGTTACACTACATTAAATCTTTCAGATGAAGAATTAGATGAAGTAGCTGGTCCTGATAAATGTTGGAAAGGCTATAAGAGAGCTGGAACACAAAAAGGTACTGGTAAGAATGCAGGCAAACGTGTTAACAAGTGCGTAAAGGCATAACATGAAAATTACGGATCTAATGGAAGCACCTCCCGGAGGTTGGCTTAATACCAAAGCAGTACTAGGTAAAGCAGACGACTTGGTTAGAAATAATCGTTTAGGTAAAGGCATGGCTAATACCAACACAGCAATTTCTAAAAAGTTTGGTGGCGCTCATGGTAACAAAGCACCAATTGATCCAGAAGGTGGCATTGACGATAAAGAAACAGATGATTGGATTGCAGGCAAAGGTACTAAAGATACTAAAGATGCAAAACCAAAAGCACCAACAAAAGATACTGGTGCAAAACCTTTAGACAAAGCACCAACAACAGAACCTAAATCAATTGATGATTTAAAACCAGGTAGTGCATACAACGATGGCACAGCAACTTGGACATGGACTGGAACAGATTGGTCCGACGGTGCAGTTAAACTAGATCCTGCAACAGGATTTAAACAATTTAAAAAATCTAAAAACAAATTTGTAAAAGAAGGTCCATTTAAAGGTGTTGGCAAAGCCTTGATGAAGAGAAAGCTCAACAAACAATATAAAAAAGCAGACCTTGCAAATTTTGATAAATCAGGAATAGACACAAAAGGAAAAACTCCTGATGAAGTCGGGCAAATGAAGTCAGATTACTATCATGACAATATGGATAAGGCTGATAGAGCAAAAAAAGCCAAGGACCGGTTATCAAGAAATAAAAAAGTAAAAGAAGCACCTGGTGCGGCGGCTCCAGCAGATGCAAAACCAGATCCAAAACAAACACAACAGGTTGCACAAAAAGCAACAGCATTAAAAGGTGTTGTTGGTGGTAAAGCAAGTGGTGCTCAAATTGCAAAAGGATTAGATAAAGTTGCGGCAGGTGAAACATTACCGCCAAACATTATTAAAGCGATTGCTCCATATGCAACTGCTATTCAATCTATGATGTCAAATCCTCAACTGTTTGGTAAGTTCAAAGCACTTATGAAACAAGCTGAAGCTGGACAGAACCAGCAATAACAATACCGTAAACACCCCTACATAAATAATTGCATGTTCATACCAAACAGGCAAAATCTAGAGTTCAAAGAATCTGCTGACATCTATACCCACGTATATGATGATTTCGAAACACTCAATCCAATACTAGCTGAAAAAATTAAAGCTAGAGGCGATTGCCAATTTCGAAAAACAAACGTTAAAGCAGATATGACAGAATGGACAATGTTTAAGGATCCTGACTTTCAAAAGATTATTAACTTTGCTATTGATGTTGTACAAAATGGTCTTGAACATATGGTTGGTGGTGAATATCAAATAACAGATTGTTGGGGTGCAGTATATCAAAAAGGCGATAGTTGTAGACCACATGCACATCATCCTGCTATTTGGAGTTTCGTTTACTATGTAGACGCAACACCAGATGATGCACCTTTGGTATTTCCAACAAGTAGTAATGCAATATTTCCAAATTCAGGACTTATAATAGTATTCCCAGGTTGGGTAACACACGAAGTACCAGAACAAAAGAATGATAAAGAACGAATAGTAATAGCAGGTAATTTAACAATTCATCGTACACAAGCGGAATAAAGTTGTTGACAAGCAATAATAGTTCGTGTATAATGTACATAACAATTAATTAAGGAGTTGATATGAGTGATAGAACATATGGCGCTGAAGAAAAAGCCAAACTAGAAAGATTGGTTAATGAAGGCGTAACAGTACTACAAGAAGTAGAAGATCTAAACTTAGGTCTAAAAGATACTGTAAAAGCAGTAGCAGAAGAACTAGACATTAAGCCTAGTCTTATTAACAAAGCAATTAAGATCGCACAAAAAGGTGAATGGCATAAAGTTGCTGACGAATTTGATGATTTAGAAACACTAGTAGCCACAGTTGGCAGGGACAAATAATTTTGAATAGAGCAATCGACTTTTTTAAAACAAGCTATAGGCTAAGCCCTGTTGCATTCTATTGCGAAATGATTGAGGCATTGTTCTTAATCTCAGCAAGTGCAATATTGAGCTTTACTATATTAGATCCCGCAACAACAATATTTGTACCATTATATTTGGTTGGAAGTTTATTGGGTATTGTTAGTGCAGTTATTAGACAAGCGGCATTTGTAATTATACTTTGTTCTTGGTTTTCAGCAATGAATCTTTGGGCATTAATACAGTTGTTCGTAATATGAAATATATGGTTGACATAGATCAAACAATCTGTTATAATAGTAACAGTGAATATGAATTTAGTGAACCAGATGTTCAACGTATACAACATTTCAATAAGTTGTATAATGAAGGCAATGAAATACATTATTGGACTGCTAGAGGCGGTACCACAGGCAAAGATTGGAGTGAGCTTACTAAAGACCAATTTGCTGAATGGGGTGTACTATACACAACATTGAGTTTTAGAAAGCCACACTATGACATTTGGATAGACGACAAGGCAAGAGAGGCAAATGAATATTTTAGAGAGATTAAAGAAGAAGGTAATCGTCGGCCATAAGCGACAGTATTGGTTTTTGTCAGCCCCAAGTGACATGCGAGGAGTAAAAATATGAGTTATGTAGACGCACAGTTCGATCGTGATCAGGATTTGATCAGAGTAGTCGAACGAAAAGATGGTAAGCGTTCTTACGCAGAATACCCAATCAAATACACATTCTATTATAAAGATCAACGTGGTAAGTACAAAAGTATTTACGGTGATCCATTAAGCAGAATCGTTGCTAAAAATACAAAACAGTTTCGTAAAGAACTAGCTATTAACAATACTAAAGAATTGTTTGAAAGTGATATCAATCCAATCTTCCAATGTTTAAGTGAAAACTATTTAAATGCAGATTCGCCTAAGCTGAATGTTGCGTTCTTTGATATTGAGACAGACTTTGATCCAGAACGTGGCTTTGCTGATCCAAGTGATCCGTTTATGCCTATTACTGCTATTAGTGTACACTTACAATGGTTAGATACATTAGTTACATTTGCTATGCCTCCAAAAGGCTTAACTATGGAACAGGCAGAAGAAGAAGTTAAAGATTTCCCTAACACATACTTGTATGAAAAAGAAGGCGATATGCTAGAAGCATTCCTTGACATTATACAAGATAGTGATATACTTACAGGTTGGAACAGTGAAGGTTATGATATTCCATATACTGTCAATCGTGTAAAAAGAGTTTTAAGTAAAGATGATACAAGACGTTTTTGTTTGTGGAAACAACTTCCTAAAAAACGTGAGTATGAAAAGTATGGTCGTAAAGCAGAAACATATGATTTAGTTGGTCGTGTGCATTTAGATAGTTTAGAATTATATCGTAAGTATACATATGAAGAAAGACACACATACAGACTAGATGCTATTGGTGAACTAGAAGTTGGTGAAAACAAGACTGTATACGAAGGTACATTAGATCAACTTTATAACAACGACTTTAAAACGTTTATTGAATACAACAGACAAGACGTTGCACTACTAGACAAACTAGATAAGAAACTAAAGTTTATTGACCTTAGTAACGAACTAGCACACAGTAACACAGTTTTACTACAAACTACTATGGGTGCAGTTGCAGTTACAGAACAAGCTATTATTAACGAAGCACATCACAGAGGTATGCAAGTTCCTAACAGAGTAAAACGTGAGCCAGGTAGTGATCCTGCCGCGGGTGCCTATGTTGCATTTCCTAAAAAAGGTGTACACAAGTGGATTGGTAGTATGGACTTGAACAGTCTGTATCCTAGTGTTATTCGTGCATTGAATATGGATCCAGCAACAGTTGTCGGACAACTACGTCCAGACTTAACTAACGCAATGGTTGAAGATGCAATGACGCTTCAGAAGAAGTCGTTTGCAGGTGCTTGGGAAGGCCGCTTTGGTACTATCGAATACGAAGCAGTTATGGAACAAAAGAAAGACGTTAGTATTACTGTTGACTTTGAAAACGGTGAAAGTGAAATACTTAGTGGTGCCGAAGTATACAAATTAATATTTGATTCGCACAAGCCGTGGATGCTAACTGCTAACGGAACTATATTAACTAACGAGTTTGACGGAGTTATTCCAGGACTACTTAAACGTTGGTATAGTGAACGTAAAGAATTGCAAAAGCAAAAAGGTAAAGCTATTGATGCCGGCAACAAAATTGAACAAGCGTTTTGGGATAAACGACAGCTAGTTAAAAAGATTAACTTGAACAGTTTGTATGGTGCTATTCTAAATCCAGGTTGTAGATTCTTTGATCCACGTATTGGACAATCAACTACACTAACAGGTAGAGCTATTGCAAAGCACATGAGTGCAGAAGTAAACAAAGTTATTACAGGCAAATATGATCATGTAGGCGATAGTATTATCTATGGTGATACAGATTCTGTTTACTTTAGTGCCCACCCTGTACTAAAAGAAGATATTAACAAAGGTGCTATTCCTTGGGGTAAAGAAAACGTTCTTAAACTTTATGATCAAATTTGTGAAGAAGCAAATGAAACATTTCCAAAGTTTATGATGGAAGCATTTCATTGTCCAAAAAGCAGGTCGGACGTTATTGCGGCAGGTAGAGAAATTGTTGCAGAGTCAGGCTTGTTTATTACAAAGAAACGTTATGCGGCTTTGATTTATGATAACGAAGGCGAACGTATGGACGTCGACGGTAAAGTAGGTAAAGTAAAAGCAATGGGTCTTGATCTTAAACGTTCAGACACTCCTGTGTTTATGCAAGACTTTTTAAGTGAACTATTGCTTATGGTACTTACAGATAAAACAGAAGCTGAGATACTTGAGAAGATTACAGAATTCCGTACTGCATTTAAGCTACGCCCTGGCTTTGAAAAAGGTTCGCCTAAACGTGCAAACAAGATTGGCGAGTATCAACGTAAAGAAGCAAAGATGGGTAAAGCTACTATGCCTGGACACGTAAGAGCAAGTATCAATTGGAATACACTTAAACGTATGAACGGCGACAAGTATTCACAAGAAATTGTAGACGGTATGAAAGTTATTGTTTGCAAACTAAAACAGAATCCATTAGGATATACAAGTGTTGCGTATCCAACAGACGAACTCCGTATTCCGGACTGGTTCAAAGAACTACCGTTTGATGATGACGCAATGGAATCAACTATTATTGACAACAAACTAGATAACTTGATTGGTGTGTTGAACTACGATATCTCAAGCACATTACAGAACAATACATTTAGTTCGTTGTTTGACTTCGGAGAATAATATGGCTGTACATGGAATGATAGATTTAGAAACACTAGGCGTTGAGCCAGATAGTGTAATCATAACTCTAGGTGCTATCAAATTTGATCCGTACACTAATGAAGATCCTCATAGTGGATTATACCTACGTTGTGACATTGAAGAACAAAGTGAAAAGCTAGGCAGAAGTATTGACGACAATACTCTTGCTTGGTGGACTAAACAAGATCAAAACATTCAAGACGAAGCATTTGGTGAGCATGAAGATCGAGTTAACATGGATCAACTTACAAAAGCAATTAATAAATTTTGTGTAGGTGTTGACCAACTATGGTGTCAAGGTCCATTGTTTGACTATGCAATATTACAAAACTTATATAAGAATATTAACAAGCCTTGTCCTTGGAACTTTTGGCAGATTAGAGATAGTAGAACTATCTTTAGTATGATGCCTACAGATCCACGTAAAGCAATACAAGAAGAACTGCACAATGCTCTAGCTGACTGTTACTATCAAGCTAAGTGTGTACAACAAACATTTAAAGCATTTGGAGTATCTAAGTGAGAATACTGCTAACAGGACATAAAGGTATGGTTGGAACAGAGTTGTATACTGCTCTAACTAAAGAACATCGTGTTATTGGTATTGACTTAAAAGACGGCAATAACTTACTAGACTGTTCGTTAGACTTCGAAGTTGATCTAGTAATTCATCTTGCAGGCGAAAGCGGAATACCAAAAAGTTTAGAAGAGCCTGATTTGTATTTTCAACACAATGTAATAGCAACCAAAAGATTATTTGATCATTTTAAAAATACTAGAATATTATATGCTAGTTCAAGTACTGCAAAAGAACCTAACAGAAATCCGTATGCTTTAACCAAACATACAGTTGAACGCATTGCACCACATTCAAGTCTAGGTATGAGATTTACAACTATATACAGTAACAACTCAGAACTTAGGCCAAACATGTTAATACCTCGAATTATACGAAATGACGTACCACACGTAACGAATCATAAAAGAGACTTTATTCATGTTGCTGATATTGTAAGTGCAATACTTACATTAATCAAAAACGAAGATGTAAAAGGAGTTATTGATATCGGAACTGGCAAAAGCCAATCACTAAAAAGTATTTTAAAAGAATTTGGAATGAATCCACAAATGAAAATGGATACTCCCAATGAAAGAGCTGATAATGTTGCTGACATATCAGTATTACAAGGCTTGGGTTGGAAAACAACAATTGAGCTAATACAATTCTTAAAAGACAAGAAAGAGCTTGACTTTTCAGAAAAACCTAAATATAATGTATATAACTAATGGAGAAATGTTAAAATGAAAGATATCTTACAAGACGTTGTTGCTCATACACATTCACTAGGATTTTTAACTTTAGTAAAAGTTACTGGTGAAGATGCCGCAACGACAATCGAATCAATGGCAGAAGATAGAAGTGTTATCTTAACTGCTACAACAAAGGCGGCAGTAAACGAATTTAAAGGAACCTTTGGTATGCCTAACTTAGATAAGTTAGCACTACACTTAAAAAATCCTGAGTATCAGAAGCAGTCAAAGATTACTGTAGAGCAACAGGAACGTAACGGTGAAACTTTGCCTACACACTTGCACTTTGAAAATGAAGCAGGTGACTTTGAAAATGATTATCGCTTTATGAATAAAGCAATCATTGATGAGAAACTTAAAACTGTAAAGTTTAAAGGTGCATCATGGGACGTAACTATTGAGCCTACAATGGCTTCAATTACTAGAATGAAATTGCAAAGTGCGGCACATTCAGAAGAAACTACATTTACAGTTAAAACTGAAAATGATAACTTAGTGTTTAGTTTTGGTGATGCTTCGCAACACGCAGGTTCATTTGTATTCCAACACGCAGTTGGTAGTGAATTGAAACATGCTTGGAGTTGGCCTGTAGCACAGGTACAAGCTATTTTAAATCTTGATGGTAAAGTAACTATGAAGATTAGTGATCAAGGTGCAATGGCATTAAGTGTTGATAGTGGTTTAGGTCAGTATGACTATATTCTACCAGCACAAACAAAATAAGGACTTTATGACAAGTGTTGATATTAATGACGATGACAAAACATTTGAAAATGAACAAAGTACAGTAACTATACCTCTTAAGGAGTATGACAGGTTGAGAGAAAAGCAAAAGTATATTACAGACAAAGATATGATATCTGTAGTAGACAAAATTGAAGAACTTGTTAGAGCCCTT